>Ga0193723_1000149_pt1 | contig 24485 bp, 22 predicted proteins | sample H2m2metaG_FD_143042 | JGI IMG/M metagenome (GOLD analysis project Ga0193723, IMG submission 143042) | Soil microbial communities from a riparian zone of the East river system, Colorado, United States - H2m2 | ecosystem: Environmental > Terrestrial > Soil > Riparian zone | place: USA: East River...
CCTCGCCGTCGTGCGGGAGCTCGCTGGCCTGCACCACGGCCGCGCCTGGGTGGAGGACGCGGAGTCGGGCGGTTCTCGCTTCGTCGTCGAGCTGCCGGCATGAACGCCCCCCCCTCCCCCCTCCCGAAGCGCATCCTGCTGATCGAGGACAACGCCGATCTCGCATACGGCCTGCGCAACAACCTCGAGATCGAGGGCTACCATGTGGAGGTGGCGGGCGACGGGGCAAAGGGACTGACGCGGGCCCGCGTGGCGAAGCCCGACCTCGTGATCCTCGACCTCATGCTCCCGGGGATGGACGGCTTCCGCGTGCTGCGCACCCTGCGCGACGACGGCCACGCCATCCCGGTGTTGATTCTCACGGCCCGGGGCGAGGAGGCTGACAAGGTGCGCGGCCTCCGCCTCGGCGCCGACGACTATGTCACCAAGCCGTTCGGCGTCCTCGAGCTGTTGGCGCGCGTCGAGGCCCTGTTCCGCCGCGCGTCGCCGCGCCACAACGGCGACGGCCCCGAACCGGCTTCGCTGCGGTTCGGCGACACCGAGGTGCTCACCCCATCCCGCACCGTGCTGCGCCGGGGCGAGGCCGTGTTGCTCACGCCCAAGGAGTACGACCTCCTGGTCGCGCTGTTGCGCCGCAACGGCGCGTGCGTGACACGCGTGGAGCTGCTGACCGAGGTGTGGGGCTACAGCGCCGAGGTAATGAGCCGCACGGTGGACACGCACATCGCCGAGCTGCGCCGCAAGCTCGAGCAGGACCCCGCGAATCCCCGGCACATCGTGACGGTGCGCAAGACGGGCTACCGCCTGGACCGCTGAATCACTTCGATCGCAAAGGGAGGCGTCGTGCATCACGGACTCGTTCTGCTCGTGGCACTGCTGCAGGCGGCCACGCCGCAGCGCCCCATCACCACTGCGCGCGACCTGCTCGCAGCCATGCGCGCGCGGTACGACGGCAAGTGGTACCGCAACCTCACGTTCGTGCAGAACAACAGCGAGTACCACCCCGACAGCACGGTGACGCATTCGGTGTGGCGCGAGTGGCTGCTCGCTCCCGGGAAGCTGCGCATCGAGTTCCAGCCCGACTCGGGCTCGGGCATGTTGTTCGCCGCCGACTCGCAGTTCGCGTTCACCAAGGACTCGATCTCGATGGCGCGTCCGTTCATCCACCCACTGCTCGTGCTGGGGTTCGACGTCTACGCCCAGCCGGTCGAGCGGACGCTGGCGGTCCTGACACAACGCCGCTTCGACCTTTCGGTGCTCTCCGAGACGACCTGGGAGGGACGTCCGGTCTGGGTGGTGGGGGCGAAGGCGGGAGACCTGCACACGCGGCAGTTCTGGGTGGACAAGGAGCGCCTGGTGTTCGTGCGACTGCTCGCGCCCGCGGGTCAGGACACGAGCCGGACTTCCGACACGCGCTTCAACAAGTACGCACCGCTCGCGGGCGGGTGGGTGTCGCCCGAGGTCGAGTTCCTGGTGGACGGGACGCGCCTCTTCCTCGAGGAGTACCACGACATTCAGGCTAACGTCGCGATGCCCGACGCCTTGTGGGATCGCCGCCAGTGGAAGGCGACACGGGGGGGGGGCAAGCCCTAGCGACCGAGGCCCGAGGCGACCGAGTCGAACACCGCCTGGATCTCGCGCCCGGGCGCGAGCCGGGCGTCGCTCAGGTTCGCCACCAGCGCGAAGACCACGCGCGAGTCGCGGTCGACCCCGAACGCGGTCGTGCCGCCCACCGACCCGCCGCCATGGTAGACGTAACGGTGGCCGAGACTGTCTTTGGCGACGAACCACCCGATGCCGTACGGGGTCGCTTCGCCCGCCGTGGTGTGCTGCGGCGTGAAGAGGAGCTCGAGCGTCGCGCCTTTCAGGAAACCGGCGCCGAGCAGGGCGGACCCGAAGCGCACGAGGTCCTCAGCCGTCGAGAGAAACCCGCCGCCCCCCCACTTGTAGCTGTTGTCCACCGGTTGCGACAGCGCGTACAAGCCCTCGATGTTGCGGTCGTAGAAGCGCGTGCGATTGGGGATGAGGCTGTCGTTCTTGTCGGGCGCGGTCGCCGTCATGCGGAGCGGTTTGAAGACATGACGGCTCATGTACGCGAGAAACTCCTCGCGCGATGCCCCCTCCACGACGGCGCTGAGCAGGTTGAATCCATAACTGGAGTATGAAAAGCGCGTCCCGGGCGGGAAGAGGAGCGAGTCGTCCTTGAAGATCGACAACGCTTCGGTGACGGTCGTGTAGCGGCGGTTGAGCGTGAACTCGTCGCCCTTGTAGTGCCGGATGCCGGCCAGGTGGCCGCCGACGAGCCGCGTGGTGATCGGCACACCCTTGTCGGGGAACGTCGGGACATAGCGCTGCACCGGAGCGTCGAGGTCGAGCTTCCCGGTCTCGAATAACTGGGCGATGGCGGTAGCGGTCAGGGGCTTCGAGACGCTGCCGATGCGGAACTGCGTGGCGGGGGTGGCCGCGCGCTTCGCCTCGAGGTCGGCGTAGCCGAATGCTTCCGACCATACGATCCGCCCATCCACCGCCACCGCGATGGCGAAGCCGGGGATCCCCGGCGCGAGCTTCTCGCAAGCGATCGCGTGGGCGCGCGCCGCGGCTGCTGCCCAGCGCGGCGCCACCGGCGCGGCCGGCTGGGAGACGCATGTCGATTGAGCCTGCAGGACCGCGACGAAGGCGAAGATCATCTGTTAAGATACGAGTCATGCCGACCGATCGCACGTCAGAGCTTCGTGACCGAGCCCGAGCACTCGGGAAGCTGCATGCGACTGGCCCGCTGCTGGTGTTGCCCAACGCCTGGGATGCGGGCTCGGCGCGCATCTTCGTGGAGGCGGGCTTCCCCGCGCTGGCGACGACCAGCGCGGGGATCGCATTTAGCCTCGGCTACCCGGACGGTGAGAGGATCAGCCGCGTCGAGATGCTCGCCGCGGTCGCGCGCATCACGCAGCGCGTCAGCGTCCCGGTGACGGCCGACATGGAGGCCGGGTTCGGGCGCGCGCCCGACGCCGTCGCCGAAACGGCGCGCGGCGTACTCGCGGCGGGAGCGGTGGGCATGAACCTCGAGGACTCAGGCGAAGGCGACACCTTGTTCGCGTTCGATCTCTCGGTGGCCCGTGTGCGAGCCGCCCGCGAGGCGGCGACGGCGGCGGGCGTTCCGCTCGTGCTCAACGCCCGTACCGACGCCTTCCATCCGGGGACGCTGCCGGAGGGCCGCCAGTTCGCGGAGGCGGTGCGGCGCGGGAACGCGTACCGGGAGGCAGGTGCGGACTGCGTGTTCGTTCCGTTCGTGGGTGACTCGGGCACGATCGAGCGGCTCGTCAAAGAAATCGCGGCGCCGCTCAACATCCTCGGAACTCCCGACGCGCCCAACCTCAAGGCGCTCGAGGCGCTGGGCGTGCGGCGCGTGACATTCGGATCGGCCCCGATGCGCGCTACGCTCGGCCTGGTGCGCCGGATGGCGCGCGAGTGGCAGGAGAAGGGGACGTACGGAACACTCGCCGCCTACGGGATCCCCTTTGCGGACCTGCAGCGGCTATTCGGCTAGCGCAGATCGACGTGCAGGTGATCGGCGGTCCCCACATGGCGCAGCGTGTTGAACCCCATGCCCCAGAAGTACAGCTGCACCACGCGGTTCCTGAACCAGCCCCGGTTTGCCGTGCGCAGATCGACGGCGTGCACCCAGCCATCCGCCTGGCGATAGTGCAGTGACGTTTCGTTCACCGGCAGCCCCATGCGCGCGTAGTCCTCGCGCGCCCGCCTCATGTCGGTGACGACGAGCTTGTCGTCCACCAGGAACCACGTGGACAGCGCCAACCGAAGGAGGGGGTGTACCGTCCTGTAGTAAGCCCGCACATCGGGCTTGGCGTTGACGCGCGAGAGATACAGCAGAGAGAACCCGCAATAGAACACGACCAGCGGCAGCGCCACCCACTTGGCGAGCAGCAGCACCGGGGGACGGCCGGCGAACCTGCGTACCAGCCATGACGCGTACAACGTGACCAGTCCGATAGTGAGGAGCGCGGCGACGAGCAGCGCGATCCAACTCGGCGCGTTGCCGTACTCGTAGAAGAAGACCGCGCCCCGCACCAGGACGACGAACGGCAGCGCGACGATCGCAACCAGGCGCAGGAGTCCTTGGAGCAGCTCGATGCCAAGGAGGCGCCAGTCACGCGGTACGGCCTTCTCGCGTTTGCGCTGCTTGACGCGCTGCTTCCACTCCCGCGCCGCTTCGCGGCGCAGCTTGGCCAGCCGATCGGCAAATCCGCCCTCCGCCATGCTCAAACCTACGGCGTCCTTGACGACCCAGTTCCTGCGGCGCATACCTATGGCAACGGCGTACAGGAGACGGCCATGGCGGACGCGACGCGCTTGGTGGACTACTACTACACGATGGTGCCCGACAAGCCGGGCGAAGGCACGAAGCTGCTCAGGGTGCTGCGTGATGCGCGGGTGAACCTGCTCGCTTTCTCGGCGTTCCCGAGCCAACGGAAGTCGCAAGCGGACTTCGTCCCCGAGGATGCGGCGGCGTTCGTCGCCGCTGCCAAAGCCGCGAAACTCAAGCTCAAGGGCCCGAAGAAAGTGTTCCTGATTGACGGCGACGACCGTGTCGGGGCGCTCTCGGAAGTCTTGGCCAAGCTCGGCGCCGCCAAGGTGAACGTGACCGCCACGGATGCCGTGTGCTCCGGGATGGGACGTTACGGGGCATTGTTGTGGGTGAAGCCCAAGGACTTGAAGAAGGCTGCCGCGGCGCTGGGTGTCATGGTGTAGTGCAACGATTCGGGTAAGCGTCGTCTTATAGGGGCAGTCCCTTCACAGGAGCTGCCCCGTGAAACGACGCTCGCCGCTCGCCCTCGCATCGCTCTCGCTCGTCGCATACGGTCTCTTCGCCTGCGGCAATCCTGCAGCCCGGGTCGCCTCCGACTCGTCCGCGACCACCGCATACCTGTACCAGTCGCAAGCCCGGGCAGCGAGACCCCGGATGATCGGGTATGACGCCGCTGGCCGCCCCGCCGCCATGCAGCTGAACGAGGTCGTCGTAACCGAAGTTGCTCTACCGATGCCCACCGCGACCAACATGGTGATCCGTACCGCCACCGCGTCCGTGAAGGCGGACTCACTCGAGCTCGCGGTGGCGGCCGTGCGCGAGCTCGCGGCACGCGTGGGCGGGTTCGTGACAAACGCGGGAATCCAGACGGGCGGGGGCCAGCTGCGCAGCGCGACGATTGAGGTGAAGGTCCCCGCCACCCGGTTCGACGAAGCCCTGGCGGGTCTCAATCCCATCGGGGAACTGGAGTCGGCGAACGTCGAAGCCGAAGACGTCGGCGAAGAGTACGTGGATGTCACGGCGCGCCTGGACAACGCGCACCGGCTGGAGCGGCGGCTGATCGATCTCCTCGCGACGCGGACCGGCAAACTGAAGGACGTGCTCGACGTGGAGCAGTCCCTGGCACGGGTGCGTGAAGAGATCGAGCGCTACGAGGGGCGGCTCCGCTATCTGCGGACCCACACGGCGATGAGCACGCTGACGGTCACCGTCCACGAGCCGGTGCCTGTCGTCGGAACCGCCGGGACGAGCGTGATGGGCGAAGCGTTCCGGCAAGCTTGGCGCAACTTCGTGACGTTCCTCGCCGTGCTGGTTCAGGCGCTCGGCGTGATCATCCCGCTCGGCGCGATTGCCGCGGCCGCCTGGCTCGTGACGCGGCGCCGGCGCGCTACGGTACGGGCTTCGTCCCGAGCGGAGGCTTGATCCGCACGATCCAGAGCCCGTTGAACATGTCGTTGACGTAGGCGAGCCCGTCCCGCACCACGACGCCCCACGTCATCGGCGTGTTCTTCACGTTGCCGTCCATGTCGCCGGTGTGGACGTGCACGATCTCGCGTTGCTGCGCACGCAGATCGCCCAGCAGCTCGCCCGAGATGTCGAAGGCGTGGAAACCGCCGTTGTATGCACCCAGGTAGAGCGTGTCACCGGCCACCCAGACGTTATGCACGCCGCCGTACTCGGGCTCGTACCAGGCGACGGGGCGCGGGTGCCGGATGTCGCTTACGTCCAGCACCTGCAACCGGCCGAAGGCGCGGAACGCCGCGGCGTCTTTGGCACCCTCCACCTGGCCCGACGGGAACACCTCGTCGGCGATGAAGACGTAATTCTTGTGCCGCCACGCGGTGTGCGTACCGCGGATGAAGCCGGGTCCATGGCGCAGCTCGACGTCCCGGTACAGCTCGTTCAGGTCGTACTTGTACTGCGACACGAGCTGCGGATTCGAGGGACTGCCGCCCGCCATGCCGTTGCCGACATCGAGAATCACGAGCCCGTCGTTCCAGTATGACAGGTACGCGAGTCCATCCTGCACGTCCACGTCGTGCAGCGTGCGACCCGCGTCGGCCCGCGGCGTACGCCACTGCGCGACTTCCTTGGGGTGATAGGGGTCGCTGATGTCGAGGATGTGGAGCGCGCCGGTGCCGTCGTTCGTCAGGTAGACATGGGTACCGAACTTCTCCTGGCGGTACACGAACGCGGAATGCACGCCCCCCGTGACGCCGTCGGTGAACTCGGCGATCGGCTTGGGGTGCGCGGGATCGTCCAGCGCCGCGATGACCAGGCCGTTCTTGCGGTCGGAAGCGCCCTCGCGGGTGAACACGAGGAACTTGCCGTCGGGCGTCGTCATGATGTCATTCACCCGGCGCGTATTCGCGACGATCGAGTCGGTTACGACGGGCTTCGCGGGGTCGCTGATGTCGATCGCGTACATGCGGTCGCCGCCCGAGCCGCTGCCCAAGTAGGCGATGCGGCCGTTGGGGTGGATCCATACCTCTTCCGTCGTGAACAGCGACCGCGGCAGGCGGCCCACGACCTCGACGGGCCGGCGCGCGTTGCGGGGCGCCAGGGTCACGGGCACGGCGGCGGAGTGGGTGCCGAACGTCGCCGTGACGACGTAGTCGCCGGTCTCGTATCCGACGAAGCTGCCGTCCTCCGTGATCATCCCTTCCCCGGGCGAAAAGCTCCACGAGGGCGTGAGCCCCATGATCTCGCGGCCCGCGGCCGTGAGCGGCCGGGCCGTGAACTGGATGACGTCCCCCTGCCGGACCTTCGCGCTCGCGGGAAGGATGTCCACCCGCGCGATCGTGTTGGCCACGACTTCGACGGGCACGCGCTCCGTGATCCCGCCCGTGGTTGCAGTGACACTCGCGCGTCCCGCCCCGACGGCCGTGACGATGCCATTCGCGTCCACGCGGACGATGGCGCGGTTCGAGCTGCGCCAGGTGACGGTGTCCTGGCGGGCGTCGCCGTCCTCGCTCGTCACGGCGGCGCTGAGCCGGACGCGTTGGCCCGCGACGAGCCTCGTCACGCGCGGGGTGACCACGATCTTGGCCGCCGGCCCCGCGACGATGCGCACCTCGGTGCGCTTGATGTAGGGCCGCGATCCCGTGACGAGCGCGATCACCGCGACCGGAATCGTCCCGGTCGAGCCCGCGCTCACGAGCCCGGTGCTGTCGACGCTGCCCTCGAACCGCCCGCCGGCGGAGCGGAACAGCACGCGCACATTCGCCATCGGCTGCCCCGCCGAATCGTGAGCCTCGGCCCGGAACCGCAACGTGTCCCCCGGGGTCAGAACACCACGCGCCGGCGTGAGCACAACGTCGGCGACGGGCGAGGCCGGCAGCGTGGGCGCCGGCGGTGGAGCCGGTTGCTGCAGGGCGACGGCGAAAAGCGCGGTGAGGAGCATCGGCGAGTCCCGGTTCGAGGGTTAGCTTAGGATCGGAGAATGTATACCACCGTTTGAACCGAGGGGAGCAGGTGCGCGAGATCCTGACGTTTGGTGTTGCGATGGTCGCGGTGGTGGCGCAGGCGCCGGCGCAGAGTCCCGCCGCCGCCGCGCCCGCACCCGACTACCTCGTCTGGGTCGCCTCGGAGGCGACCGACCGCATCGCGCTGGTCCGCTTCAGCACCGCAGCAGGTGCGCGGGTCGAGCGCGAATTCACGATCGGCCTCCTGCCCACTGATCCCGACGGCCCGCACGGCCTGACGGTCTCGCCGGACCGCCGCTTCCTCTACATCACCACGGCGCACGGCCAGCCGTTCGGATTCCTCTGGAAGATCGATGCCGCCACGAGCGCCGTACTCGGTCGAGTGGAGCTGGGCATGTTCCCGGCGACGCTGCAGCTCACGCCGGACGGGGCCTTCGCCTACGTCGTGAACTTCAACGTGCACGGCGAGATGGTGCCGTCGTCGGTGTCGGTCGTCAGCACCGATGACATGGTGGAGATCGCGCGCGTCCCGACGTGCACGATGCCGCACGGATCGCGGCTCAATCCACAGGGCACAAAGCAGTACTCAGCCTGTATGATGGACGACATGCTGGTGGAGATCGACACGCGGACGTTCGGGGTGGCGCGCGTCTTCAGCGTCGCGAAGGGTGCGGAGCAGCCCGCGACGCTCGCCGCCGAGCACCACTCCCCACTCCCCACGCCCCACGCCCCGTCTTGTTCCCCCACCTGGGCCCAGCCCTCGACGGACGGTTCACGCGTCTACGTGGCCTGCAACAAGTCGAACGAGATCCTCGAAATCGACCTCGATCGGTGGGCGCTGGCGCGCCGGTTTCCGGCGGCGGAGGGCGTGTACAATCTGGCGGTCACCCATGACGGGCAGCTGCTGCTCGCGACGAACAAACGGGCGCAGTCCGTTTCGGTGTTCGAGCTCGCGACGGGGAAGGAGTTGGCTCGCATTCCGACCAAGCGGCGCATCGTGCATGGCGTCGTCGTGTCTCCCGACGACCGCTACGCCTTCGTCTCGGTGGAGGGGATCGGCTCGCAACCCGGGACGCTGGAGGTGATCGACCTGCGGACGCGCACGGCGGTGGCCGCGGCGGACGTGGGGCAGATGGCAGGTGGCATCGACTTCTGGAAAACCGAGGGAGGGCACTGACCATGGCCAAGAACGCCAAGTGGAAAGCCGCGGCGCGCCGCGCCGCGAAACAAGCGAAACAGGCTGCCGACCGGCTGATGCGCGCCGCGAACCAGCGCCTTGAGTCGTCGGGCGCCAAGCAGCGCTTGAAGCGCGCCCTCCAGAAGGCAGGGCGCGTGCTCAAGGCCGCCAGCATTGCCGCGGTCCGCGCGGGGATCGCGGCCGGTAAGGCAGCGGCGAAGGACTAGCGGAGGATCACCGCCGGGACGTCGCTGTCCTTCACCAACTTGTTGAACGCCGGGATGTCGGCGTCCAGGACGGCCTTCAAGCGGTCGAGCTGCACCTGCAGCGCGGCCGAGAGCTGCTCGAACACTTGTTGGGACTGGTCGGTGGGCGCCGCGTCGGCGCTCGCCACCACCCCAGCGAGGGCGGCGATCTTGTTGTTCAGCCGGATCGGGTAGTTGAGCGGGTCCTGGCTGCTGCGGTTCTTCACCTGATAGATCTCACCCTCGATCGCCGACAGTCGAGCCTTGATCGAGTCGGCCAGCTGGGCGATGCGCTTTCCCGCATCTCCCGGCAGGCCGCGCGCCCGCGTCGCCGCGCCGTCGAGCGCCTCTTCCACGTCGCGGATGCGCTTCACCGCCTCGTTCGCGGCGCTGACCCGGTCACGGATCCGGACGAGGAGATCGAACTGGCGCTGATAGTCCTCGGGACTCGTCGTCACGCGCGGGTCCTTCTTGAGCGTGAAGCCCCTTGTCTGTGACCAGTCCCCGGCCGTCAAACGGACCTTGTACGTGCCCGGCACCGCGACGGGTCCCTGCGTGCCCCCCGCCCAGAAGATCATCCCGGTGAACTTGCTCGCCTCGGGATAGCGGAGATTCCAAACGAAGCGGTTCATCCCCGCCCTGACTTTCAGCGAATCGCCGGGGTCCTTGGGTCGCGTGGTGAACCGCCGGATGAGCGAGTCGCGGGCATCGAGGAAATCGAGCTGCACCAGGGCGGCGGAGTCGGGCTTGTCCTTCAGATAGAAAAAGACGACGGCCCCGCTGGGCGGATTGGCGCCCACGCCCGACGGCGCGCCACCGAAGCCCCCGCCACCACCCATGCGGTAAGGATCTCGCGGCGTGAACAGGAACCGGGACGCGCGCGCGACAGAGTCGCCGAGCTGGTGCAGCGGTGTCAGATCGTCGAGGATCCAGAAGGCACGGCCGTGCGTGGCCGCGACGAGATCGTTGTCCTTCACCACGAGATCGTGGATCGGAACGATGGGCAGGTTGCGCTGCAACGTCTGCCAGCCGGCGCCGTCATCAAACGACACGTAGACGCCGAACTCACCGCCGCCATACAGCAATCCCCGTCGCACCGGATCCTCCCGCACCACCCGGATGAAGTGATTGTCGGGGATCCCGGCGACGAGCTTGCGCCACGTGCGGCCGTAGTCGGTCGTCTTGAAGACGTAGGGACGGAAATCGTCCAGCTTGTAGCGCGTCGCGGCGACGTACGCCGTGCCGGCGTCGTGCGGCGATGGCTCCACCGAGCTGATCAACGACCACTCCGGGAGGTCACGCGCCGCCGGCGTCACGTTGGTCCACGTCTTCCCCCCGTCGCGGGTGACCTGCACCTGGCCGTCGTCCGTCCCCACCCAGATCAGATTGCTGTCGCGCGCACTCGGCGCGATGACGAACACGGTGTTGTAATACTCGACGCTGGTGTTGTCCTTGGTGATCGGCCCGCCCGACGGTCCCTGCTTCGCCTTTTCGTTGCGCGTCAGGTCGGGGCTGATCACGTCCCAGCTCTGGCCCTCGTTGGTGGAGCGGAACACCACCTGCGCCCCCGCGTAGAGAACGCGCGGATTGAACGGCGACAACGCGATCGGGAAGGTCCATTGCAGGCGGTACTTCAGGTCGGCCGCGCCCCACCCCATCGGGTTCTCGGGCCAGGGCGTGATGTCGCGCTCCTGGTTGGTGCGGTGGTCGAGCCGCGACAGGTAGCTGTAGCTCCCAGCGTAGATGACGTCGGGATCGTCCTGGCGCGCCACGATCCAGCCGCTCTCGCCGCCGCCCACCTCGTACCAGTCCTTCTGCGTGATACCGCCGCCGTCGGTACGGGCGGCGATGCACACGGTGCTGTTGTCTTGTTGCGAGCCGCACACCCGGTAGGGGAAATGCGTCGTGGTGGTAACATGGTAGAACTGCGCCGTCGGCTGGTTGTCCTGACCGGTCCAGGTGACCCCGCCGTTGTAGCTGACGTTGGCACCGCCGTCGTTGCCGTTGATCATGCGCTGCGGATCGTTGGGGGCGATCCAGAGGGCGTGGTTGTCGCCGTGAGGTGTGCGGATCGGCGTGAACGTTCGCCCCGCGTCCACCGAGCGATAAAACCCGGTGTTCAGGACGTAGACGGTTTCGGGGTCCTTGGGGTCGGCGTGGATGTGGCTGTAGTACCAGGCGCGCTGCCGGAGATTCCGCTCTTCGTTCGTGCGGCGCCAGGTCGCGCCGGCGTCGTCGGAGCGGAACACGCCGCCGTCCTCGGCTTCGACGATCGCCCACACGCGGTCGTGATTCGCGGCCGAGACCGTCACGCCGATCTTTCCGATTACACCTTTGGGAAGACCCTCGTTGCGGGTGATTTCCTTCCAAGTGTCGCCGCCGTCGGTGGACTTGAAGAGGCCGCTGCCGGGTCCGCCGCTCGACATGTACCAGGGGCCGCGCCGCGCCTGCCAGAAGGCGGCGAAGAGAATGCGTGGGTTCACCGGATCCATGGCCAGGTCGATCGCCCCCGCGGAGTCGGAGCGGAACAGGATCTTGTCCCAGGTGCGCCCGCCGTCCTTGGAGCGAAACACGCCGCGCTCGGTATTCGGACCGAATGCGTGTCCCAGCACCGCCACGTAGACGAGGTCGGGATTGCCTGGGTGCACGCGAATCGCGCCGATCTGGCCGGCGTCGCGCAGGCCCGACGGAATCCACGTCTTCCCGGCGTCGGTGGACCGGTACATCCCGTCGCCCGGGGAGACATTGCCGCGGATCGGAGACTCGCCCGTGCCGACGTACACGACGTTCGGGTCCGAGGGTGCCACTTCGATCGCGCCGATCGAGCCCGTGCGGAAATCCTTGTCGCTGATCGGCTGCCAGGTGAGACCGCCGTCCGTCGTCTTCCACACGCCGCCACCTGTAGCGCCGAAGTAGAACGTGGACGGCTGGTCGGGGTGCCCCGCCACCGTCGTCACGCGTCCACCGCGGAACGGACCGATCGACCGCCACTCGAGGGCGTTGTACAGCGAGGTGTCGACACCCGCGGCGGGAACGGCGGCGGGGGCGGGGGCGGCTCGCCGCTGAGCGGCCGCGGGGACGACGAGCAGAACGGCGCAACCCGCGAGCGCGAAGAGGCGGGACATGGACGGCGAGACTCCGAGTGGAAAGGAGCCGCTATTATACGCCCGCACCGCCGAGCTTCAAGAGTTTCTGGTATTGCGCCGGCGCCACAGGCATGACCGACAAGCGGCCGATTCGCACCAGGGGCGAGTCGGCGAACGCCTTGTCCTGCTTGATCTCGGCGAGGGTGACGGGACGCGCCAGGGGCGCCTTCGCCTTGAGTTTCGGCGGGTCACCGGCCGCCACAACAGTGGCCGTTCCGATGACCGACTTCTCGTTTCCGGTGTGGTAGACGAAGACCTCGTCCCCCGGCTGCATGGCGCGCAGGTGCTTCATCGCGACCGGATTCTTGACGCCGTCCCAGGTCGCGACGCCCTCGCGTTTCAAGTCGTCGAAGCTGTAGGTGGTCGGCTCCGTCTTCACCAGCCAGTAGTTAGGCATGCTCACCTGTCCAGACAGTGATGGTATCCGCAAGCTCATTCATGACGTCGGTCTCGGTGCGTCCAGTGCGCTTCAACACTCTAAACGAATGGTCGCCGCCTTCGACGACGTGCAGCGTCGCGCGGGCACCGAGGCGTTTCACCACGGGCTTGAGCAGGTCGAGTCCCGCGAACTCGTCACGAGAGCCCTGCAGGAACAGCATGGGAATCAACACGTCATCCAAGTGATCGCCGCGGCTCGTAGCGGGGCGCCCCGGTGGATGGAGGGGGAAGCCCAGGAACACCAATCCGCGCGCGCCCGGGAGCGGCTCCCTGGCCTGTGCCTGCGATGTCATCCTACCCCCGAACGACTTGCCGCCCGCGAAAAGAGGGAGGCCCGGCGCGACCCGCGCCGCATCGAGCACGGCCTCGCGCACCCGCGCCTCAGCCACCGCGGGCGGATCGGGGCGTCCGGGGGGGGCGCGCTTCTCCATATAGAGGAACTCGTAGCGGTACGTCGCGATCCCCCGCTCGGCTAACGCCTGCGCCATCCGTTCGAGAAACGGATGGCGCATTCCCGCCCCCGCGCCGTGCGCTAGCACGATCAGCGCCTGGGATCGGGGTGGGGCGACGAGGACGTGATTCACCCCTATCGAATTCTCCCCAACCGGTCGGGCGCCAGCTCCGTCACGATCACGCGCCGCTCGAGCCTGCGCTTGCCGAGCGTGAGTCGAACGATGTACTCCCCGGGCAGCGCCTGGCGCAACTCCTCGGGCGACGTCGGGTCGCCCAAACCGCGCGGCCGCGGCCGGTCGCGGTTCAGATCCCACGTCACCCGCTGCAGACCCGGGAACCCGGGGCCCGTGAGGGTGCGGACCGTGTCGCCCGCGACGGTGGTGATCACGAGCTTCACGCCGTCGGGCTGCATGTCCTTCAAATAGTATGCGATCACCGCGCCGCGCGGCGGATTCGGCGCCGTGAACCGGTGGCTGCCGAACGACGGGTAGGTGCGCCGCTCGCGATACTGATACGTCGGCGCTACCTCGAAGAGGTGAATCGAATCGGTCAAGATCGAGTCGCTGAATTCCTCGAGGGGCCCCACACCCACCACGTAAGCCCCGCGGCCGTGCGTCGAGACGACGAGCTCGCGCTGCCGGAACGACATCGCCATCCGCTCCACCATGACGTGCGGGAACGTTTTCCCGAAGCGGCGCCAGCGCTGGCCGCCGTCCACGGTGGCGTACACGCCGTCCGAGGTGCCGACCCAGAGAACGCGTGGATTGCGCGGGCTCTCGAACACGGTGATGCTGCCGCGGTCGGCGGGAAGACCGTTCACCAGCTCGGTCCAAGTGCGGCCGTAGTCGGTGGTGCGCCAGACATGGGGCCGGTAGTCGTCGCGGAAGTGGCAGTCGTACGTCACCCACGCCGTGCCGGCGGCATGGTAGGACGCGGCGATCGTCGACACCCAACAGGTCGTGGCCGCGCCGCGGGGGAAGTTGCTCGTGACGTTGGTCCAGGTGCGGCCGGTATCCTGCGACACCCAGATGAACCCGTCATCGGTCCCCGTCCACAACACCGCCGGGGTCTTGGGGCTCTCGGCGATCGAAAAGATCGCGTGATAGCTCGTGTGCCCAGCCTCGGGAGTGGGGTTCTGGCGCGGTGTCCGCGTCATGTCCGGGCCCAGCGTGTCATAGTCCCGGCCGTGCTGGCGCAGCCGAAACAGCCGGTTCGAACCCAGGTACACCGTCGTGGAATCGAAGGCGGAGATGAGGATCGGCGCCGTCCAGTCCCACTCGTACTCGTACCCGCTCTCGGCGCCCGCGTCGAGTGCGGCGGGCTGAATGTCGTCCCGCTTCCAGGTGCGCAGGTCGAGCGCCGACACGACGCCGAACTGCGACCCTGAATAGACCGTCCACGGGTCGTTGGGCGGAATCTGCACCCACATCCCGTCGCCGCCGTTCACGGGATACCAGTCGGCGTCGGTGACGCCGATGGCGTCGCGCGTGGCGCTCGGCCCGCACCACACGCCGTTGTCCTGCAATCCGCCGCAGATCTGGTAGGGCACGAGTGAGCTGTCGACAATCACCGTGTAGAACTGCCCGATCGGGATCGGCATGTGCCACCACGCCCGCCCCGCGTCGAATGTGACGTATGCGCCGCCGTCGTTCCCCAAGATGCGATGCCCCGCGTCGTGGGGATCGAACCACAGGGCGTGATGATCGCCGTGCACGCGCGAGAGCGACTCCGGCGCGAACGTGCGCCCGCCGTCCTTGCTCTCCATCAGGGGCGCCGCGTTCACGAAAACGTGCTGGCTGTCGGACGCGTCGACCCAGATCTCGTTGTAGTAGTAGTGCGGGATCGCCTGCAAGTCGTTGACCTGGGTCCAGGTGGCGCCGGCGTCGCTCGAGCGGAACACGCCGCCGAAGCGCCCTTGCGCCGGATCGGTGACGCCGCGGTCCACCTGGATCATCGCGAACACGAGCTTCGGATTCTGCAGCGCGATGGCGACCCCGATGCGGCCGATGTGGCCCGTCGGTAGCCCGTTGGGCTTCGCGGGGTCCGTGAGTTTCGTCCAGGTGCGACCGCCGTCGCTGGTCTTGTAGAGCCCGCTCCCGGCGCCCACGCCCTCCATATGGCTCCCGCCCCAGCGCAGCCGGTGCCACGCGGCGGCGTACAGGGTGTTGGGGTCGCGCGGATCCATTTCCAGGTCAACAAAACCCGTAGTGTCATTGACGAACAACACGCGGGTCCACGACTTGCCGCCGTCGGTCGTCTTGTACACGCCGCGCTCGTTGTTCGCGCCCCAGAGGTGGCCCAGCGCTGCCACGTACACGGTGTCGGGCCCCGTCGGGTGGATCACGATGCGGCCAATCGCACGCGAGTCGGGGAGACCCATCTTGGTCCAGCTGCGAGCGCCGTCGGTGGACTTGTAGACTCCGTCGCCCCAGTACTGAGACCGCAGGCTGTTCTTCTCGCCGGTGCCAACCCACACGATGTTCGAATCCGAAGCAGCGACCGCCAGGTCGCCCACGGTTTCGCTGCCGAGGCCGTTCGAGACCGGCCCCCAGGTCACGCCGCCGTTGACCGTCTTCCAGACGCCACCGCCGGCGGAGCCGATATAGAACGTCTTGGGCCGCGGCTCGGGCGTCGTCGGGACGGCGATCGCCGTCACCCGCCCCGAATACGCCGCCGGACCGAGCGCGCGGTATGTAAAGTTCTCGAGGAAGCGCGTCACCGAGTCGCGCACGGTGGTGTCGCGAACGGAAGCGGGGGGGGGCGTGGCTGGTCGTTGCAGCGCCAGCGCGGCGAGTAGCAAGAGCGTCATAGAGCCTTTGAGTTGGTTGCGGCTGGAGATTCTACGGCCCGCCCGCCCGCTCGGCCAGCCGCTCCAGGACCGCGACGAGGTCGGGGGTCTCGTCGAGGACGGGCAGAAGCGGGTCCTGCTCGAGCTTCTTCATTCGGGCGGGCGCGTTCTTGATCGTGAACTTGCGGATGTCGAGCTTGGGCGTCACCTCGCGCCATTCGAGCGGCATCGAGACCGGCGCCCCGGGCAGGGGCCGAATGCTGAACGGCGCCACGAGCAGTCGGCCGTGCCCGTTTTGCACGTAATCGAGATACACCCGCCCGCCGCGCTTTCCGACCTGACGTGTCACCGTCGCGAGGTCCGGCAGCTCGTTCGCGATCACCCGGGCGAGCAGGCCGCCGAGCTGGCGCGCCTGCTCGTAGGTGACGAGGCGCGCCAGCGGCAGCATGACGTGCAGCCCCGTCGAGCCGCTGGTCTTGATGAACGCCGGGAACTCGATCTCGTCGCACAGATCCTTGGCCGCGCGCGCGACCTTCACGACGTGGGCGAACGCCGCGTCCTTGGGATCGAGGTCCAGGATGCACCAGTCGGGCTGCTCCAGCGTGGCTGCCCGGCTGCCCCACACGTGCAACGGGATCGTTCCCATGTTCGCGAGGTAGAGCAGCGACTCGAGGTTGTCGCAGACGAAGTAGTCGATCTCGCGCTGCGTGTCCTCGCTCCACATCCGCTCGGTGCGCAACCACTCGGGGATGAAGCCGGGTGCGTCCTTCTGGAAAAACGACTTGCCCGCGATGCCGTCAGGGTAGCGCGTCAGCACCACCGGCCGGTCCTTGAGGTACGGCAGCAGCCAGGGCGAGATGGAGCGGTAGTACTCGATCAGGTCGCCCTTCGTGTAGCCTTCATCCGGCCAGAACACCTTGTTCAGGTTCGAAAAGACAACTTCGGGGCGTGGGGCGTCGGGCGTAGGGCGTGGTAGCATCTCCACCTCGGGCTCGTCACGCCCCACGCCCCACGCCCCACGCCCCTCGATGACGCAATCCTTGGGCTCTTTGTCATCCCGAAGGCGCATGAACACCGGCTGGCGCAAGAGACCATCCGGCGTCACCTCCTTGTACCGCACTTCCACGACGAGGGTGGGCTCGACCCACACGTGGTCCGGGCCTTCGGGCACCGGCCCTGCCTCGACCGGCGCGGTCGGACGCACCGACGCTTCCAGCTTGGCGCTCAGCTCCGTGAGCAGCTTGGCATCGAACCCCGAGCCGGCGCGCCCCAGATAGGTCAGCTTGCCGTCGACGTACCCGCCGAGGTGCAATGCCCCGAAGCCGCCCCGCGAGCCCTTCGGTTTCGAATAGCCGACCACGACGAAATCGTCGGTGCGGTCGGCGCGGATCTTGAGCCAGTTCGCCGACCTGCCGCCGCGGTAGGCAGAATCCGCCTTCTTCGCCATGATCCCCTCGAGCCCGAGCTGAACGACGTGCTCGTACAACTCTTCGCCCTTCGTCTCGAAGTGATCGGAGTAGCGCAACGCACCGGCGCGCGGCAGGAGCTTCGCGAGGATCGCCTTGCGCTTGGTGAGCGGCAGGGGACGCACGTCATAGCCCTCGAAGGCAAGCAGGTCGAAGACGTAGAACGTGGCCGGTGTTTCGACCGCCGCACGCTTGATGAGGGGGAGGCCGGACAGCCTGGCGCGGTTCTGCAGACGGTTGAAGCTCGGATGTCCGGCGTCATCGAGGACGACGATCTCGCCGTCGAGGATCAATCCTTCATACGGCAACGCGGCCACGGCGCGCGCGATCTCGGGGAACGCCGCCGTCATGTCGAGGCCCTTGCGGGAGACGAGCTTCGCGGTGCCGTCCTCCCGGGCGGCGCGCAGCCGATAACCGTCGAGCTTCAGCTCGAACACCCACCCCGCCTTTGAGAACGGCTCCTCGCGCGTCTCGGCGAGCATCAGCTCGGTGTCGGCGACCCGTACGGCGCGCTTGGGAGCACCGAGCTTTTCGAGCTCCTTCTTGAGGGGAGCCGCGCGATCCTTGGCGGCGCGCAGCTCCTCGACCGTCATCCCCGAGAGGACCGACTCGTCGGAATAGGGCTTGTCGGGATCTGCGTACCCGTCCTTCTCCTTGATCAGCAGCCATTCCTTGACGCCCTTCTTCAGCTTCACGAGGGTCCACTTGCCGCGCAGCTTGTAGCCTTTCAGCTCGAAGAGGAGCTTGCCCTTCTTGAATCCCTCGAACGGGTCCTCGAGGGGCACCCACACCCCACGGTCCCAGACGATGACCTCGCCGGCGCCGTAGTTGCCCTCCGGGATGATCCCCTCGAAGTCGCCGTACTCCATGGGGTGGTCTTCGACGTTGACCGCGAGCCGCTTGTCGGCGCGGTTGGCGGACGGCCCCTTGGGGACGGCCCACGACCGCAGCACGCCTTCCATTTCGAGACGCAGGTCCCAGTGCAGGCGGGTCGCGGCGTGCATGTGGACGATGAAGAGGCCCCCGGCTTTGGCGGCGGGCGTGGGTGGTCGCGCGCCCGGCTCCGTGGTGCGATCGAGCGAACGCTTGGCGCGATACGCGCCTAGCGGGTCGGGGGGTGGCGGCCCTTTGCGGTTTGCGGGCATGCGAGCGGTGTGGTTATCATAGCCCCTTATGAGCGCTCATTCCATCGGTTCGGCCACCGTCTCATTCGGCCTCGTGTCGGTGCCGGTCAAGATGTTTTCGGCCGGCGAGTCATCCGCCGCAATCTCATTCAACTGGCTGCACAAGAAGGACGGCGCGCGGCTGAAGCAGGAGTACGTCTGCTCCAAGGACGGTGAGAAGGTCGAAAAGGACGACAGGATCAAGGGGTACGAGTTCACCAAGGGTTCGTACGTCCTGTTTACGCCCGAGGAGTTGAAGGCTCTAGAAGAGCCGCGTGGCACCGGGGCGATCGAAATCACCGAGTTCCTGCCGGCGGACCAGGTGGACCGGATCTACGTGGACAAGACCTACTTCCTGGGTCCCGACAAGGGCGGCGAGCGCGCCTACAAACTGCTCGCCGATGCGCTCAAGAAGACGGGCCGGATCGGCATCGGCCAATGGGCGGCACGCGGCAAGCAGTACCTGATCCTCGTCCGCCCAATGGAGAACGGCCTGGCGATGGAGCAGCTCAGGTATCCGGAGGAGCTGCGCTCGATCGCCGACGTGCCGATCCCCAAGACCGAAGTCAAGAAGACCGAGTTGGACATGGCGATCAAGTTCATCGATCAGGGGACGTCCGAGGAGTTCCGGCCACAGGCGTACAAGGACAACGTGCGCCGCCGCATCCTCGATCAGATCCAGCAGAAGGTCGATGGCAAGGAGATCACCGAGGAGCCCACCGAGGCGCCGAAGACGCAGATCCTCGACCTGATGGAAGCGCTCAAGGCGAGCTTGAAGGGTGGAAAAGGCGCCACCGAAAGCAAACCGGCGAAGAAGCGCAAAGCGTCCTAGGCTGGGCCGTAGAGGTCGGCGAACTTCGCGGCGAGCTTCGGCCCCTCGCCCTTCCCTTCGTGCTTGAAAAACACGTACGCGTCCGCCCACCCTCCACCCAGTCCCTTGAGTTTGGTCACCCAGTCTTCAAGGTCCTTCTTCTTGTAGCCCTCATCTCGCAGCCGGACATACCCGAAGTCCGCGGTGGCCTCGAGCGGCGTCGTCCCCTCGTCCGTGTCGGCCACACACAATGCCGCGTTGCCGGTGCGCAGCAACTCGTACACGTCGGCGTCGAACCAGGACGGGTGGCGGAACTCCCAGGCGCAGCGCAGGTCGGCCGGGAACAGGGTCAGGACGTCGCCCAGGCGCTCGGGGTCCTTCTTGAAGTTTGGCGGCAGTTGAAACAGGATTGGACCGAGCTTCGGGCCCAGGGTACGCGCGGTCTCGAGAAAGAAGCGCAGCGTGTCGTCGACGTTCTTGAGCCGCGCCATGTGGGTGATGCGCTGCGGTGCCTTGAGGACGAAGCTGAACCCCGGCGGCGTGACCGCGTCCCACCCGGCCACGACCTTGGCCGTCGGCATCCGATAGAAGGTGTAGTTGATCTCCACGGTGCCGAGCCGGCTCGCGTAGTACTCGAGCCACTTCGCGGTGGGCAGCTTGGGAGGGTAGAAGGTCCCCTTCCATTCGGGGAAATTGTAGCCGGAGGTGCCGACGAACAGGCGCATGTGCAAAACTGGCGGGGGTGTTGCGGGCGTGCAACCCGCGCCGGCGTGACGCGTGTCACGCGGAACCGCCGGGCAGTTCGACAGTATCAAGGCGGTGCCTATCTCACCCATTGGGGAGCCTACGACAATGACCGTTAAGCCCATCCTCGCGGCGCTGCTCGTCGCCGCGTACGCGTGCGGCACGTCCGCCGAGACGGAGCGCAAGCTCGCCGATCTCGAGCAGGCGAACGCGCAGCGAGACAGCCTGCTGCAAGAAGTGGCCGTCAGCGCCCGGCTGCTGAACGATGTGAGCTCGGCGCTCTCGAGGGTGCAGGTGCGCGGCCGCGCCATCCGCACCTCGTCCGAAACGCCGCTGCTCGCGCAGCGTGACTCGATGATGCAAAAGCTGCGCTACGTCGTGGCGCGCGTGAGCGAGACAGAGACTCGCCTGAACCAGGCCCAGGGCCGCATCAAGAACCTCACCAACCTGTCGGACAGCCTGCGCGCGACGCTCGACTCGACGGCGACCAACCTCGGCGCCATCATCGAGAGTCAACGCACGACCGTCGCCTCGCTCACCGACCAGGTGACGCGGCTCGAGACCGAGAACGTGGCGCTGCGCGACACGGTCGCCACCGTCACCGAGCGCGAGAACACCGTCTACTACATCATCGGCACCAAAGAAGAGTTGAAGCAGAAGGGCGTCATTGCAGAAGAGGGTGGGAGCCGGGTGCTGTTCGTGCTGTGGCGCACCGGCAGCACGCTCGCTCCGGCGCGCGAGATCGATCCCAGCCTGTTCACGCCGATCAACAAGCGCCAGGTGACGGAAATTCACTTGCCGGACGCGGCGAGCGAGTACCGCATCGTGTCGCGGCAAGACCTCGAGTACATGTCGACGCCCCGGACCGAGCAAGGCAAGATCACGGGCACCTCCGGGCTGCAGATCTCGGCGCCGGAGCAGTTCTGGCGCAACTCGAAGTTCCTGATCATAGTCCAGGAAGGGCGCACGAGCGGGGGCCCTAATTCGGGGGGACGGACGGACTGACCTCCCCCCTAGGGACGAACCACCGAGCCCCACATCACCCCGCGTGGTGTGGGGCTTTGTATTGACGGGACAAGCTATGACGACGCGTTGCCGCTGGGCCGAGTCGAGTGATCTGATGATCGCCTACCACGACCGCGAATGGGGCGTCCCGGTCCACGACGACCGCCAACTCTTCGGCAAGCTCATCCTCGATGGGTTTCAGGCCGGGTTGTCCTGGGCCATCATCCTACGCAAGCGCGACGCTTTCCTCGAAGCGTTCGACGGCTTCGACCCGACGCGCATGGCACGCTACGACCGGCGGCGCATTGCTAAGTTGCTCAAGAACCCGGGAATCATTCGGAACCGCCAGAAGGTCGAGAGCGCGGTGAAGAGCGCCCGCGCCTACTTGAAGCTCGCCGAAGAGGGGATCTCGTTCGACGAGTTTCTATGGGCCTTCGTCGGCGGGGCGCCGCTGCGGCATGCGCGCAAGACCACGCGCAGCGTCCCCGCCGAAACACGAGAATCGCAGGCGATGAGCAAGGCGCTGGTCGACCGCGGGTTCTGCTTCGTGGGTCCCACGATCTGCTACGCCTTCATGCAGGCGGTGGGGATGGTGAACGACCACGTCGTCACCTGCTTCCGCCACGCCCAGTTGTGACCTACGACGTGATCGTCGCGGGGCTGGGGGCGATGGGGAGCGCCACCGCGTTCCACCTCGCCGGCCGGAAGGGCCTCCGCGTCCTCGCCCTCGACCGCCTCCACCCGCCGCACACACTCGGCTCGACCCACGGCGGCACGCGCATCATCCGCGAGACGTCGTTCGAGCACCCGCGCTACGTTCCGTTGGTACGCCGCGCGTACGAGTGCTGGCGCCGGATGGAAGCCGCCACCGGACGTCGCTTGCTCCACATCACCGGCGGCGTGTTCATCGGCGCCAAGGACGGGGTGTTCGTGGCGAAGTCCAAGCAAAGCGCCGACATCCACGCCGTGCCGTACGAGATCCTATCCCCCGGTGAGATCCGCCGCCGCTTTCCCGCTCTTCGGCCGGAAGCAGGCACGGTCGGGTTCTTCGAACCCGGCGCCGGCATCCTGGGACCGGAGATCTGCGTGCAGGCGTGCCTCGACTACGCCCGAGCGGGCGGCGTCGAGATCAGGTTCGACGAGCCAGTGGTGCGCTGGGAGGCGAGCGGCAGGGGCATCACGGTCACCACACCGCGCGGACGCTACAGCGCCGGCAAGCTGTTACTCGCGGCGGGCCCGTGGATGCTCGATACCCTCACCCAAATCGGGGTTCCCGTTACTGCGGAGCGGATCGTGATGCATTGGTTCGCTCCGAGCGGCGCTGCCGGCCCGTTCGAGGCCGCTCGCTGTCCGCTGGCGTTGTGGGAGTTCGGGCCCAATGCCGCGTTCGCCTCGTTCCCCATCGAGGGCGGCGAGATCAAGACCACGATCCACCACGGCGGCGAGCCCACGACGGCGGATACGGTGCGGCGTGATGTCGCGGCGGCCGAGATCGCGGCGATGCGCACGATGCTGGCGCGGTTCCTCCCCGGCGCGAACGGCACCCACCGCCGCTCGGCGGTCTGTCTCTACACCAATGTGCGCGGTGGAGACTTTCTGATCGACACCCACCCCGCACACCACCAGGTGTTGCTCGCGAGCCCCTGCTCGGGGTTCGGGTTCAAATTCGCGAGCGCGATCGGGGAGTTGCTGGCGGAGCTGCTCGTGGACGGAAAGACGGAGTGGGACCTGCGGCCCTTCGGAATCGCGCGGCTTACTTCGCCCGCTCGAGGTACTCGCCGGAGCGCGGGTCGACCCTGACCTTCTCGCCCGGACTGATGAAGTCGGGCACCTGCACCGTCACACCGTTCGAAAGCTTGGCGGGCTTGGTGCTCGCGTTCTTCGTCGCGGTCTTCATCACCGGCGACGTCTCCACCACCTGCAGCTCGATCACCGGCGGCAGCTCGATGGCGATGGGGCGCCCGTCGAGCCATTCGACCTGCACCACCATCTCCGGCTGCAGCCACGGCGTATCCTCACCGACGGCGCGCGCGTCGAGAGTGTACTGCTCGTAGTTCGACTGGTCCATCACGTGTACGCCGCCCTGGTCCTGGTAGAGCACCTGCATCTCTTTCGTATCGAGCCGGGCTTCGTTCAAGAACTCGGTCGCGGCGAGACGCTGGTCGAAGGTGTTGCCCGTGACCAGGTTCCGGAACCGGACCTGCACGAACGCGCGCAAGTTGCCCGGAGTCCGGTGCGTAAAATCCATCACTCGGCAGGGCTGTCCGTCGATCATCAGGACGTGCCCTTTACGGATATCGGTGGCTTTCATGGGAGCGGGAACATAAACCGGGAGACCCGGCCGTTGAAAGGGGGGGCCGGGTCTCCAAGTTCCTGCTCGCAGCCGGGTTACTGGTTCCAGCTGGGGATCTGATCCACGAAGGCCTTCGCCAGCGCGACGAGATCCACGGGCTGCGCCGCCGGATCTTCCTTCAGCTGCTCGACGCGCGTCAGGTTCGTCGCCGCCGGCCCGTACGTGCCCTCCACGGCGAGGGCGCCGCGATACGCCTCGGTGGCGGCCGTGTAGTGCCCCGTCTTCTCGAGGGCGGTGCCGAGGTTGTTATGGAAAATCGCCACGTTCTTCTCCAGCTCGATCGCCCGCGCGATCGGGCCCAGGGCTTCCTCGGACCGCCCCAGCTTGATGTAGAGCGACCCGAGATTGTTCAGCGACCAGACATCGTCGGGGTTCCGGACGATCGAGCGCTTGTACGCCCCGATGGCCTCATCGGAGCGGCCCAGTACTTCATAGGCCCGGCCCAGGAGCCGGAGCGGCTCGCTCGACGTGGAGTCGAGTGCCACCGCCGCCTCGATGTGCTGCAACGCGTCCCCAGCACGCCCCGACTCGATCAGGATGCGGCTCAGGTACAGCTGGCTACGAACGTGTGTGGAATCAATCGCCAGCGCCTGCACGAAGGCGCTCTCGGCGTGCGCGAAGTCGCCGGCCTTCCACGCGGTGCGGCCGACCGTGTAGAACTCGGTGGCCGTGGTAGGCGCCGGCACGTCCGGCCGGGTGGGGGTGGACGGCGCGGGAAGCGGGGTCGGCGTGCTGACGACAGACTCGCCGGCGCTGGCCCGGTCGGGGTTGCGATCGCCGCATGCGGCGAAGGCGTACCCAACGACGCCGAGGCTCACAAGCGCGGCGAAGAGTGCGTAGTCGGGTGGACGGTGAATCGTGAACTGGTACCGCATGGCTCCTCCAGGAGCGGGTTCGCCATGCGGTAAAGCAGACCGCGGACCAGCGCCTAACTGATTGTCAATTCA
>Ga0193723_1000150_pt1 | contig 24458 bp, 31 predicted proteins | sample H2m2metaG_FD_143042 | JGI IMG/M metagenome (GOLD analysis project Ga0193723, IMG submission 143042) | Soil microbial communities from a riparian zone of the East river system, Colorado, United States - H2m2 | ecosystem: Environmental > Terrestrial > Soil > Riparian zone | place: USA: East River...
TATTGAGTTTACTTGGTGTTTACATTCCATGGGGTTATGGTGGGATATATGGTAATGTTATCGTATTTACAGAAAATATCGAAAAAGAGGAAGGCAATATTGATCAATATGTTATTGATACAGCCACTAATTTTAGTAAATGCGTTGATGAAGATACATTTTTATGTGATTTAGAGGCCATACAAAAAGGAATTTTAAAAAAAACTGTCAAACCCAATCAATCTAATAATAATAATAATAATAATAATAATAATAATAATAATAATAATAATAATAATAATAAACCTCCTGAAGAACCAAAAGAGTCTAATACTAATAAATCGTCTGATGAAGAACCAAAAGAACCTGAAAGAAAACGAAAAAGAAAAGAGGTTTTATTACAAAAAGACTCAAATAAAGATATAGACCAAAACCAGTTATCAACAAAGAAGAGGAAGAAAGATTCTACAAAAGAAACTACTGACATATGAGCTAGAATATTGTTTTTTTCCCCATTGTAAAAAAAATAAAAGTTTATAATTGACTGTATAATACATTTTAATTAAATATCATTAATTTATTGTATTACCGTACTGTACCGTACATACACTACTATCGATAATTAATGGCTAACATCACGATGACTACCACCAATCCATATATAAAAATAGTTGTTATAGGAGATAGCGGTGTAGGTAAATCAACATTTATTAAGGCCTTTGAGAATGATCATTCTATTGAAACAAATGTGCTTTCTACCATAGGTGCTGATATTATATATAAAACATTTATAATAAAAGATCATGGTGAATTACAACTTCATATATGGGATACTGCAGGGCAAGTTAGGTTTAGTTCCACTCCTGATTCTCTTTATAGAAGTGCATTGGGATGTATTGTGATATATGATATTGGGCGAAAAGAATCATTTGAAAATTTAATGAAGTGGATCAATAAATTTTATAGTGTTAGGGGAAAGGAAAAAAAAGGTATTGAATATGAAATTATAATAGTAGCTAATAAAAATGATTTAAAAGGAGAAAAAAGAGAGGTATCTATGGAAGAAGCTATTGAATTGAGTAATGTGCAAGCATTAACACATGTTTTTTGTTCTTCTTTAAAAAATAGTGAAGATAAAACAAATATACCATTCCAAGTGTTATTAGAAAAAATTATAAAATTAAAAGAATTTGAACTTAGAGTAAATGCTGCATCGAAATTGACACGAAATAAAGTCAATGTTTCAGAACAAAATGCAGATGACTGTACATGTTGATGTTGAAGTTACTAGTTAAATATAATAAACTTTTTTTAATAAATGCTTTTGTTTATTGTTGTTATATTATGTTGCATCACGTGATGATTTTACCATTAAGATAGTTACAAAAAATCATGCATTGTAACAAAGGGGATTTAAGCATTTATAAACTACTATTATATTATATATTACTATATACCGTTATTATTAACATTACAATATCTGCTACAGTGTACAATAATATTGTAAAATATGTACCCAAAGGAACCTATTTCGATGTACATCCAATTCATCAAATAGAAATTGATGAATCGGATAATGACGTAGGATTATCAAAAGGCGGTAAAGGAGATAATATAAAATTATCAGCAACAACAACAAAACAACATGATTATAAGAAAATTTATGAATCATTAAAACTAGATGAATATGTTACATGGATTATTAATGTTGCAAAAGTGGTTAAAAACAAAAAATCACAAACAATAAAGAAAGGGCTTAAAAATACCTCCTCCTCTTCTTCCATTAATCATCATCATCATCATTTAAATATAACAACAACAATTGATGAAATTATCATTAATATTGAAAAAGATAATTGTATATTATATGAATCGTATATTACAAATAAGAATATATTACTTAAAATTGGATGTCCTTTAATTCTACAACAAGGATTGGATTTAGAAGAAAATAAACATCTATTATTGTTAAAAATGAATAAAGGAATAACAAAAGAATTTAAAACCTATATTAAAGAATCCATTGAAACACCTTATCTTAAAAATATATTAACAAACCTGTTAATACCAATATATGGAAATAAAAATATTGTTGTTGAAGTGAATGATTTATTTAAAAATCCTAAAAGATGGTATAGTAGTAACCCAATTGTCACAGAAATGATTACAAAAAACTATAATTATCATTATAATAATAATAATAAAAGAGGTCAAGAGGATCTAAATTTTACAAAATTAATAAATTATCCTCCTAGTGAATCATGGAAAACTTTAATATCTACTGCAAGTGTTCAATCATCAGCACCATGGTATTTAGATAGAATTGATCAAAGATTTGGTAGTCTTGATGGTTTATATCATTATACAAATACAGCTACAGATATCATTGCTGTAGTTATTGATACAGGGATTAATGCTGAACATACACAATTTGGTGGTAGAGCAGAAAATTTATTTAATACTGCAGGTGATGATATTGATACAGATTGTAATGGACATGGTACACATGTAGGAGGTCTTATAGGAGGATCTACCTATGGTGTAGCTAAAAATATTAAAATATCCGCTATAAAAGCATTAGATTGTGAAGGAGAAGGTACAACATTTGGAATAATTAGTGCCCTAAATTATGTTATTGCTAATGTAAATTCTATCAATGGTGGTGATAATACAAAAAAAATTATAATTAATATGTCATTAGGAGGTCCTACATCAACATCATTAGATAATTCTGTAAATCAAGTGATACAAAATAATATTCCTGTAATTGTTGCTGCAGGTAATGAAGATGTTAGTGCATGTAGTTCATCACCTGCAAGAGTTGCAGACGCCTTAACTATAGGAGCATCAGATATTAATGATGTAAGACCTTCATGGAGTAATTATGGTAGTTGTGTTGATATGACAGCACCAGGTAAAGATATAATATCTGCATGGATTGGATCTACTACAGCAACGAATGTTATAAGTGGTACATCAATGGCAAGTCCTATTGCATGTGGTGTAGCTGCACTTACATGGCAACAAGATACTACACAATTAGGAACTACGGTAGTGGAAACTGTATTGGCATGGGTAACTCCAAATGTTATTACTCAAACTACTGGCGCAGGAGGAGGAAAAAATTTAGTATATTCTCTTATTGATATTCATACTAATCCTCCTTCACCACCATCGCCATCACCTCCAATATCTCCTCCTTCTTCTTCCAGTGGAGGAGAGAAAAGCTATCAATCAAATTTAAATATTTATTTAGTTGTTACAACTCTTATCATATGTATAATATATAAATAGTTTGACGGTATGTATCATTGTATTGCATAATATCGTGAATAATCTCGTTGAGCCTAAATATGTAAATTAAATCAATTTTACCTATTAAAGTATTTTTTCACTAAATAATTATAAAATGAAGCGTGAAAGATCATCGGCATATGAAGAGAATAATGATGGTGATGTTAATAAATATGTTACTCATCCATATACATTACCGATGGAAATAATGTTACTGATTTTTTATAATTTCATTAATGAATATGCTTTGGATATTCAATCAATATTGTATTGGTCTTCTACATCAAAATATTTATGGTCATTATTCATTGATAAACAATATTTTAAAGATATTAAAAAATTTTTTCCTAAAATGATGGCAAGAAATATAATAATGAACAATAAATATTTAGGGGATGGACAATTTTTAAGAAATGCTATAGCATTGGAATCTTATGAAGGAATTAGATCCAATTCAGAGAAGATTATAAAACATATTAAGATTTTTATGAAAAATAAATTCAATATAGAGGAGTTCCCTAGACATTTTTCAATAGATAATACAAATTTTATATCTCTTTTATCATATAATGTACCTGATTCTGGTCAATATTTACTGGACGATTATGATAGAAAGATGTTAATAGCTCTATACCGTATATTATTAAGAAGCAGATGGGAATTATTTTTTCATACCGATGACAAATTACCCGATGGTGACTATCATTATTATCCTTTTGACACTCTTAATAAGGGTGAAGGATCTAATACATATATAGTAGTTAGACCTATTTCTGTTTATAATAAAAAATAAACCTAAAAAAGAATAACAATTTATATACGTATCATGAGTAAACGCAAACGTATATTTGAAGACACATCACCTCGTGAAAATCATAAAAAACAAAGAATCTACGGAACATTTGATCTATCCAGTATGGGTAATTACTCTGAAAATTCTTTTGATATGGATGATTATCTTAAATATATGTATATATGTAAACATCTTTATGATATGAAAGATATTGCTTTATATATAGTCAAAATATATATCAAACTTTTATTATCAGATTTTATTAAAGTATGGATGGTATATGATACAAAACATTATGATGATGATGGTTATTTAACAGTAAAACGGGGTTATTTTTTATGTGATGTAAGTAAAAATATGACTTTAGGAAATTTTATTAGAATACAAAAAATAAAATATTTTAAGGAAAGCCTGGAGACTATATCAATAACAAGACCAACCATATCTATAAGCACATGTTATTATAATACTACATCTACTATTCCTGTTGTGACAAAAATGGAGGTTATTAATAACAGAAGATATTCCACACCTGGTTCCAAATCGACAGTAGAAATGAACATTAATAAACCACTAAGTTTATTTCAAACAGATTTAAGAAAAGAAACTTTAAGTAAAATTCAGTCTTACATACTTGAGGACTTATGTTTATATACGGATAAATTGGAGGATTTGGATATTATTTTTGAAACAGTATTCGAAATATAAACCCATGTATATGGCATTAAAAAAAAATACTCTATGAACATAATAAATGATCGTTTACAACTCTTATCATATGTATAATATATAAATAGACCATTATCGATTTTGCATAATATTATCCTTTTTAAGTAAAAAAAAATCACTTAAAAAGGAGATGGTTACACAACCGGGTGAGCAATTGATTTGATTATCAACATGGCAACAGGATCTCAAATTGGTGTGGATAAAGGCCTATTCTTAAAAAACGTGGTTAAGGAATTAGGGGAGGATTATACAGAAAAAGCACTTAAAAAAGCACTTAAATTATTTCTTATTGATGATAAACCAACTCAGGATCATAGAATGAAAAAATGTATTGATTATTATACATTAGCAGCAACCAGATTCGAGATGGGTAAATTTTATTCAGAAGCCGCTCAATCATATATAGCAATAACGGAACTTCATATTAAATTTAATACTGTTTTCGGTATTCAACTAACTATCGGTGAACACAAGAAGATCGCTAAGACTTATATAAAGGCAGGTGACATGTTTATATATGCTACGAACAAAGAACAAGGCATGGCAGCATATAATAAATCGATAAATTCCTTTTTGGATGGTTTCCATTTTATTGACGCAGCGAAGATGGCTGAAAAGATGGGCGATATCAAAAGCGATGAAAACAAAAAACTAGACGCCATAAAATATTATAAAGAATGTTGTAAATATTATGATTTTACCGGTGTGGCCAACGCAGCATCGGAAGGAGATCGCAACCGTATAAAAGTTATTGACTTATATATGGATCTTGAAATATGGGAAGAAGCGATGGATTTATTGACTCACATGATAAACTACCCAATATATAGTGATAAAACACGTCCTATGTACATAATCTTAAAGACAAAACGAGATCATTGTGAATCTAAAATAGTGCCTAACAAGCCTGACAAGCCTGAAATACTAATTTAAATAAATGTTTTTATAAATGTCATCATTTATTAAACCCGAAAAGTGGCAACAAGACATCCATTATAGGTCTCGTTTAGCTTAGTTGGTAAAGCACTGTGCTTATAACGTAGAGACCATGGGTTCGATTCCATTGCGGACCATTTTTTAAACATAAAAAATCATTTATTGTTCTTAATAATACTTTCGAATCAAGTTCCACATAAAAAGACACCAGCAGGATTTGAACCTGCACATGCGAACATAATACCTTAGCAGGGTACCGCCTTAACCGTTCGGCCATGGTGTCTTATCAATAACGTTTTTGAATGAATTGTTGTGCATCATATGAGGAAGAAATACATGAATTGATGTGTTATATAACGAACATACCGTTAGCTTAGTCGGTAAAGCACTAGATTATAACGCAGAGATAGTGGATTCGATTTTCATAATACTTTCTAATTACTTTAAACGGGCGCCAATCTCTAATATTAGGAAAATCTCTCGATTATGATTCAGAGGAGGATTTAGATATTATTTTATATGTTGAATTTAGCACAACTAAAAATCTTTAAATAGCAATAAATTACTAAAGAGATGTTGACGCAACAAATGTATAACACTAAAGACATATCAAATGACACGGAAATACAAGATTTTATATCTAATCTAATTATTTTAAAGAAAGAACAAAATCCGCATCAAGGATGTTGTAAAATTAATAATACTTTCGGAATAGAAAAAATTTTAGGTGTTGAACACTCAAAATGTGAAAGATGTGAAAATGTATATTTATTTCATTGGGGAAATAATCTAATATGTATCGTAGAAGAGAATGGCCCTATATGCATTTTTGACTGTACTAAATCACGAGATGGTGTAACATTGGATTTTAATAATATGGAAGAAGGTACTCCATATTTACAATCTATACAAATTGCTCACAGGAAAAGAAAAAATGACCTGATTACGAGTGCACAACAAACTATTTGGTTAAAATATGGGTTTTATTTTGTGATAATAGTGATTCCAATATCGATATCAATGTTTATATATAGTATTATACAGATATTACAATTTCATGATAAACTTTAAATAAATGTTTACAGTTTTATTTTTCCATATAAATGAGTGTATGTGACACATAGTTTAAAAATCAAATAATCAATAAATAATTTGTCTTTACATTCGTTATTTATTATGATGCCCTGGTTCAGGTAATCGACGTGCCATTTTCGCAAAATTTGCCATTCTTTTGACATGTAAATTTTTACTTTTTTTACCCATTTGAATACATTTCGAATTAACTCCTTTGAATCCTTTTCTTTTACAATAAGATGTAAAAGCGCCTGGATGTTTCACTGCATGTTGTAAGAAATTTTTGTTTTTAACCATGATAAAGGATCGGAGGGGTTATGTAAAATAACATACCCTGCATTACAAACAACACGACCGGGAATTATTATAAATATAAAGGAATATTCAAATAAAATCATTTATTTAAACTCATTTCTTGTTCGTATTCAAACCATTTAATAAATCTTGTAAAATAATTCTCATAATATTTTGAATAAGAGGTGCTGCCCATCTTTTTAAAAGCTTTTTAGATTCGTCATCGCTGTTCACATCACGACGAGAAATTATACTTTTCAATACTTTATTCTCGTTCATAATAAATGAGAAAATTACATTTAATATATCTATTTCGTTACCAGCTTGATCAATCTTTTTCTTTTCAAGTAAATCTTGGTATGTAAGCTCGAACATATTATCTATATTACTAAATCCTTCCCATAAAGCAATAATAACATTATAAATTTGACTTAGCTTCTCTTTGTTCTCTAGTTTTTTATTGGTTGTTGGCGTTGTTGATATAGTGTTGGTATTAGAAAAAGCGGAATAAGTAGGTTCATCTCTATTCATTATCATTGCACGACAAAAACATATATATAGAAAAGGTGATAATTGTGCCATATTCCATTTCATTATCGGTGTGTCTATCATAATATTAAAGGCATGTGAATAATCATCTTTATTTCCATGTGAATTCCTTAAATAATTCATTATCCATGTTATAATATTACCCAGCATTTCCTTTTCAATTAGTTCTTTTACTATGATCTTATCAGAGTAATTCAGTAAATAATTTATAATTGTTACGTCTGATCCTTCTACTGGTATATCAATCATATTAGGTATCTTCGGCATTGAGGCTGTTTCCTTTTTATAATGTAAGTGTTTGGATAACATTCCAACAAGTATCGATGCAATGCAATGCAATGTCAAACACCAAATTTAAAAACTTAAATATTAATTTATTTTTATAATAGTACCAAATATGTAATTACCATTTTAGTAGATTGTTTAATGACAATCAATTTACTGTCTGATTGTGTAATAATAATGAGAAAAGAATATATATTAACACCATCTGTTATTTTAGGAACAATATTATTTCTAGTTTCACCTTTTCTTGTTTCTACTGCTACTACAACAGCAACAAGGCCATCAGGAAAATTCTGTGGAAGTATAGATTGTATGGAAATTTATATATGTTTAATATCATATAATTATTTTTAGATATGGTTGACATTGAAACAACGGTTGTATCATCATCATTAATAGATATAAAAGTTCATGCCTTTGGGGGTACAAATTATCAATGTAAAAATGAAGTTTATAGGTTTAATGGAAATTTAATAGAATTACCTAATTCTTCAAAACCTGATAATTGCGTAAAGAAAATATATGACGATTTTGGTGGATACACACTACAATTTTCTTATATACCCGAAAGAAATATTGTTCATGTTGAACTTCCGGTAGGGGAATTGGAAATGAGACAATGCTAATAAATTTTTTATTTAATCTTATTATTGGTTCACGTTCATATGTCCAAACATTTGTATCATTTCTTCTCGTAAGTCTGAGATGTCTTTGTCTATTTTCCGGTTGGCTACCTCTATTTGTTTATCATGATATATTTTTGTTGCAATTAAATCTTCACTCAGTTTCATAATTTGATGATCCAACGTATCTCTGTTTTGTAATGTGGAAGCAGCATTGAATGAACCTGGTTCTTCTTGAGATTCTCTAGCGATTAACTGTGAATAATCGAATAACTTTTCCATAAGATCATATCTCATTTGTGTGCTTATACATAATATGGTCAATACCATCTTCATTTCAATGATAGCGTTAGGATAGGTAGCTAAGTTATCATATTTCATACATAAATCTTCCAGTTTTGTCAGAAATTCCATTCGTTTAGTATCATGTTGTGGTTGCATTATAAATTTTAAAATTGCTGTTGTTATTGCGTGTTATTTAGTGAAATAAACCAATTATGGTTAATGTATTAATATTACCTAAAAAAGAATAATTTACATATGATATCGTCAGTATTATATTTTTTTTAATGAGCTATAATAACCAAAAATTCTATAAAATATATATCTATTATCGAGATACTGCAGGCCCTCGATTGAAACACTGGTGTTATAAAGATCAATTTGTTTAATATTTCGAGGTAGATGTTTTAAGCCTCTATTTGAAACCAATACACAACTATTGAGACATAGATATTGAATACTATCGGGGAGATACTTGAATCCATTGTCTGAAATATTACCACACGAATCTAAATAGAGTTTTATAATAGTTTGTGGAAGAGATTTCAAACCTTCATTTGAAATCAAGTTATTACCCCTGAGACAGAGAAATGTAATATTTCGAGGAAGATATTTCAATCCTTCATTTGAGATCAATCCACAATAACTGAGATCGAGGTACTGAATATTTTGAGGAAGATGCTTCAAGCCTTCGTTTGAGATCGATGAGCAAAAACTGAGATCGAGGTACTGAATATTTTGAGGAAGATGTTTCAATCCTTCATTTGAAATATAATCACAACCATTGAGACTGAGTTTTTGAATAGTTTGAGGAAGATGTTTCAATCCTTCATTTGAAATAAAATTGTAATCAGTAATTTTTAATTTTTTAATATTTTTAGGAAGATGTTTTAATTCTTCATCAATTAATTTGTTAGGATTATCATGACTGATATACAACTCCTTTTCAGTATAAAAAAAAATTAATATTTGAACAGTTTGTGGTATTTTTGATATAATTTTATTAATATAAAGGATATTAGTAAACCTAATCTTATTAACATGTATCGCCTTTTTTAAAATAGTACTTACCATTGATTCTGTAATCTTCTTCTTGAACCTTATTTGTTTTACAACCGTCCATAAAATTTGAAACTGTTTACATGTAATTAAGATATTGTATATATCATTACGTCTGAGAAATATAAATATTATCTCCCATATTTCTATATGTATTATATTGAGCATATTCATGTAGTTGTTGTTGTTGTTGTTGTTGTTGTTGTTGTTGTTGTTGAGTATTATTTAGTGAAATAAACCGATTAGGCTAAATGACATAGAGTCATTAATATTACCTAAAACAGAAATAATAACTCTATAAATATAACCAAAAATAGTAAATTGTTTAATATTCATATTCAAAGATAATGAACGATTTTGGTGTACGAACAATACAATTTTCTTATTGGCATCAAAGAAATATTGTTCATGTCGAACTTGGATCCGGGGATTTGAATATGACACAATGCTAATAAATTTTTTATTTAATCTTATTTGTTCAAACATATGTATCATGCATGTATGAGCGTAATTATTTCATGTCTTGTCGTAATGCTGATATTCCCTTTTTTTATTTCATATGATATTATCGTCATCGTAGTATTCTAATTTTTTAAATGAGGTATCATAACCAAAAGATATATTTCTATTATGGAGATCCTTCAGGCCCTCGTCTGAAACACTGGTGTAATGAAGATCAATTTTTTTAATATTTCGAGGAAGATGTTTTAATCCTTCATCCGTAATTAATCCACAATTAATGAGAGAGAGATATTGAATACTATCAGGAAGATACTTTAATCCTTTGCCTGAAATATTACCACACGAAGATAAATTTAGGTTTATAATAGTTCGTGGGAGAAGTTTCAAACCTTTATTTGAAATCAATTTATTACCCCTGATAGAGAGAAATGTAATATTTCGAGGGAGATGTTTCAATCCTTCGTTTGAGATCAATGAGCAAAAACTGAGATCGAGGTACTGAATATTTTGGGAAAGATGTTTTAATCCTTCATTTGAAATCAATGAACAATTGATAAGACTGAGTTGTTGAATATTTTGATGAAGATATTTCAATCCTTCATTTGAAATCAATGGACAACCACTAAGATTGAGTTTTTGGATATTTTGAGAAAGATGTTTCAATCCTTCATTTGAAATCAATGAACAATTGATAATACTGAGGTGTTGAATATTTTGAGGAAGATATTTCAATCCTTCATCTGAAATAAAATTGCAATAAGTGATTTTTAATTTTTTAATATTTTCATGAAGATTTTTTAATTCTTCATCAATCAATTTGTTAGAACTATTCGTATATAAAAAAAAACTAATGTTTTGAACAGTTTGTGGTATTATTGATATAATTTTATTAATATAAAGGTTATTATCAAACACAATCTTATTAATATGTATCGCTTTTTTTAAAATAGTACTTACTATTGATTTTGTAATATTACTCTTGAACCTTATTTGTTTTACAAACGTCCATAAAATTTGAAACTGTTTGCATGTAATTATTATATTGTATATATCATCACGTCTGAGAAATATAAATATTATCTCCCATATTTCTATAATTATATTGAGCATATTCATGTTGTTGTTGTTGTTGCGTGTTATTTAGTGAAATAAAACAATTATGCTAAATGAATGACATATAGTCATTAATATTACCTAAAACAGAATTAATAACCGTATAAATATAACCAAAAATAGTAAATTGTTTAATCACTCTACGTGATTACACCAATACATGAGTATAAAAAGGAAATCAGAGGAGAAAGGAAAAAAGAATGTAAAAAAGATGAAAAAAAGTGAATATAATGTATATGTTTTTATTATTCATTGCTGTGATGATCTCGGTCCAATTGCAGCAAAAGATTATGGTTATGATAAAATACTTAATGAATATATAAACGAAAACAAAACTCATTTCATGAGCGAAAGGTTAGACGAAGTTAGAGAGTATTTTTCTATCACCGTTGAGACATACACCTATGGTACGGAACATGACGCAAATCAAGCACTTTCAATGTTAACTGATACTGTATCTGATATATACGATGGATCAGAATGCAGAGATTATTTTACTCGTGTTATTGTGATATAGATTAATAAATTTTATTTAATTTGTTCATGTAACCGTTTTCCTTCGTCTCTTTGTTTTTTTTTGAATCTCTTGTTATCCAATCTATGCAGCATATTGATATTCTAAAAAAACAACATCCATAAACCAATATTACTATTGATATACAGGTCATGAACAATACGCATAATAATATAATTAACGTCATATAAATGAATTCATAGAAGATATCCATCATCAGCGTTGTTATAAATATACCTATTAAAGGAAATTAATTTGGGTTATATATATATATATATATTTGTATATTACATTACATTAAAATGTTTCCTGTTATAGATTAATAAATTTTATTTAATTTGTTCATTAACCGTTTTCCTTCGTCTCTTTGTTTTTTTGAATCTCTTTGTTATACATTCCATGCAGGATATTGATATTGTACAACAACACATTCCACAAAAAAATATTAATATTGATACAAAGATAATGAACCATACGAATAATAATATAACTAACGTCAGAAAAATGAGGCCATAAAAGGTATCAAGCGATGTCATTGAATTATTTTGTACTATAAGATGCTATAAAAGGAAATTATGCTTTTATATATATTACAAAATAAAATTATATAATTGTAAAATGTTTCCCGTGGCCTTTCCTGTTACACAAAAAGAACTATCTTCTATTCCATTCAATTTAAATTCAATAGAAAAAAGATTTAAATATTCGATATCCGGTGTAAGTTATTATAAATATCCATGGATAAGAGACGGCCCCCCAGAATTTGAAAATAAGTGTGGTTGTTATAATCAATTAGAATTCGCATTAAACTATGATATTTACAGTGATCCTTGCGAAGATTGTAAAAATTTATTAGAAACAATACCAATAGATTTAGATAATGGTTTAAAGGTTTATGTAAGTCCAACCACTCTTTGTTACACAAATTTACCTGTGAAATTATTCGATCCTAGGCACACTGGACAATATTTATGGATACATGTAATTAAATAAACTTTAGTTGTGATAACTATTTTTTTTAAAAATTGTGAAATAGTTATGAAATACTATAACATATATTTTAAGTTATAAGTTTATTTATCTCGTCTCAAACACTAACATCGTCGTAATGATATATATATTTCCAATATTATGGTATCTCATACAATCAATAAACATTACAAAGGATTTAAACGAACCTTACAAAGATAAACATATACCAAGATGTAATGATACACTTCCACCATCAGGAGATAAATATACTACTATAAGTCCAAGAACACGTCATCCATCGGTAAGACCTACATGTATACCAACTAAATCACCTACATCTAGTCCATCTCCTCCAATACCAACATTGGCACCTACTAAATCACCTACAAAAAGTCCAACCGAAGGTCCTACAACATCACCAACTAAGTCCCCTACCAAGGCACCAACAAAAAGCCCTACTAAATCACCAACAGAAGCACCCACAAAGAGTCCTACAGAGGCACCAACAAAAAGCCCTACGGAATCCCCTACTAAATCACCAACAGAAGCACCCACAAATAGTCCTACAGAAGCACCAACAAAAAGCCCTACAGAATCGCCTACTAAATCACCAACTGAGGCACCAACAAAAAGCCCTACGGAATCTCCTACTAAATCACCAACTGAGGCACCAACAAAAAGCCCTACAGAATCTCCTACTAAATCACCAACTGAGGCACCAACGAAAAGTCCTACCGAATCACCAACTGAACCACCTTCACCATCACCTACTGATGAAAATCAACCTACAGAATCACCAACTGAAGAGCCTACAAATGGTCCTACAAAAGCACCAACTGAAACTCCTACTGAATCACCAACAAAAGCACCAACTAAAGCTCCAACAAACAGTCCAACTGAAGCACCCACTAAAACTCCAACTGAAGCTCCAACAGAAAGCCCTACAGAAGCACCCACTAAAACCCCAACTGAAGCCCCTACAAAAACACCTACAGAAGCACCCACTAAATCACCTACTGAAGCTCCTACAGAAAGCCCTACTGAAGTACCTACTAAATCACCTACCGAAGCACCAACAAAAACACCTACAGAAGCACCCACTAAAACACCAACTGAAGCTCCTACAGAAAGCCCTACCGAAGCCCCAACAAAAACCCCTACTGAAGCACCTACTAAATCACCGACCGAGGCTCCAACAAATAGTCCCACCGAATCCCCTACAGGAGCACCTTTTCAAGGTGTACCCGTTTGTAATTGTACAGCCGAACCAGGTGTAGATTTATCATGTTCAGGAAACTATACAAGTGCTTATAAACAATGTACTGTAAATTGTGGTACTTGCCCATCCAAAAAAAGAGATAGTCAACAAACTCAATGTGAATTTAATTTGATTGCGTGTATTGTTGCATGTGGTAACACGTGTCCAGGTGGTAATCCATTAGCACCACCATGTACTTACTGTGTTAATTTTTCATTACCTTTGACAAATTGCACTGTCCCCACAAATTATGAACCATGTGTATGAAAATTTACTTGTTATTATGTATTTATATTTAAAAGGTTGGTATAGTTCATACCCCGAGTATTGAAGAAGAAGAAGCGCCAACTCAACCACCCACAAAAAATCCTACAGAATCACCAACTGAAACCCCTACCAAATCACCCACAAAAAGTCCTACAGAAGCACCAACAAATTCACCAACGGAATCCCCTACAATTTCACCAACGGAAACACCTACAAAAAGTCCTACTAAATCACCGACTCCCTCTCCAACAATGCCAACAGTATCTGTTTGTAATTGTACTACACAGATAGGTGGAAATATATCATGTGTGGGATTATACACAAATTATATATCACAATGCCTTACAAATTGCGGAACATGTGGGCCATTACAAGTTGTATGTTTAGCACTACTAACAACTTGTCAAACCAATTGTAATTTACAATGTCTAGGTGGAACTACGGCACCACCTTGTTCTAATTGTGTTAGTACTACAACACCATTGGTAAGTTGCAGTAATAATGCCATAAATACGCAAATATGTATATAACATAATTAAATATTTATTTATGTTAATTCAAGAGCTTTTTCTTATGTACGTATCACTATTAACCGATTGATGGTTTGTACAATCAGAGTTATGTATTTCAGGGTTATCAATTCCATATAGAGAGAGATTATACAAATTACAATAACATCTTTTAACAACTCGAAATGAAACATAAGGCCCCCAATGTTGATGTATTAATTCCGTTTCATCTTTAGACCGAATTTTATCCAAGATATCTTCGACGTCTTTGTTGAGTTCCATAACACGCAACAGTATTGGTTTTATTTTTTATTGTTCTATTATTATGAACAATTTAATTTCCAATAATGGTAATTAAATAATGAGAAAGGAAATTTACAAATAGTCAAAAACTTTTATTAAAATAGCTAATCACGGGAATAATGTCCCATTATTCTTGCACTATCAATTCCAACTCCAATGAGACCACCAAATAATAAACCAAAAAAAACATAAACTGTACCAGCACGAGGGAAAGGTATTGCAGATCGAGTATCAAATCCCAATCCAAAACCTTTAACGAAAGCATATAACGATGTGATTCCACCACCAATTATCAATCCTTTTATTGTAGAGCTCATGGTTATGCTTGTTATTTCCGTTTCCGTTTTTACTTTTTTTAGATATATTTTTGTAATAAGGTATTTATGTATTGCTTAAAACGGTTTTAATACATGTTACTATATAAAACGGATTTAACTGATGTTAGGAGCAGCATATACCATACCATTGTTTATTACCGTGTCATCTTGTATGACAATAGGTCTAGGAATAATGGGTTATAAAAATTACATTGCAAATCAAATAAAAACAATTAACAAACAAAATATAAATATATTACCATACAATTTATTGATGATTCTTAAAATTAAAATAATAAAAGAACTATTTTAAGAAAAAATTTGAATTACTAATTTGGAATATTATCTATTTAAATAAAGTTATATAAATCACTTAATTATAGTAAAATGAAAACAAACGACTTTCAACAACAACAACAACAAGAAAAAATAACCATTGACACAAGTACTAAAGACATATTCTCAAATACAATATCTCTATTTCATTGGAATTATAAGTCTAATTCACTGAATTTTATAGAAACTATTGATTCTATTCTTTTAATTTCTAAAAAAAACCCTCAATCAATTTGTGTATTAAGACAGAAATCATATATAAAAGTTTGTTTATCTATACCTATGGAAATTAAACCAATTGTATTCATAAAATGGCTTAATAATTCGTATTGGTTCCATTCTTCCTCTTATTTTATTTATAATGAAGATGAGGTAAAAGACGATGATGAGATGACACCTAATATAAGTAATGATGATGATGATGATAATGATAATGAAAATATTAAAAAAGAAGAGAAACTTAAAATATCATTTGGTATAAAAGAAATAATGGAAGTATTGTCTCTATACCAAAATGATCAAGCAAAAAAATATTCTGATAAGGACAGTATTGTTGTTCATTATCAACAATATGGTACCTTTATGTATGATTCAAAAAAACGGCAAACACACCAGATATTATCTCTATCATTCAATACACAACAAAATGCATTATATTTATTAAATAAATTTCGTCAAGGTAAAAGTTCAATTAAAATTGAAGGTGGATATTATGAAATATGTTTATTGGATCATAAAATTAATAAAAATGACAAAAAACCATCTAAAATACAAACAGATAATCATGTTGTTTATATTTCACAACAAGTATCATCACTTTATAATATGTGTAATAATAATGGAAGAAGTAAAACAAATATACATATCAGTAAAAAGGAGTATGAAGAAGCATCGGTAAATTCATTAATTACTAATTTACATATTTTAATTCATCCGTTTAATGTAATATATGACAATAATGTAACATCAAGAAAATATAGGTTATACACAAATAATAAAGAAATTGTATGTAATAAAAATATGGATATTCATTTCAGTAAACAATGGGTTTTATTAGGTAGAAATATACTACATCCTATTGATAATAATAGATGGACACCTATGGAAATCGTAGGACCATTTTCAATGGATTATTATTCTACAATATGTATTCTATATAATGATAAAGATATTACAAAACCTAAAAAAATCGTAACTATTAATAATAATGATGAACAAACAACAACAGAATTGCCACCTAAAGAGAAAGTAATAATAGATAATGTATTAACTAGGTTCTTAAAAACAAAAGAAGAGATAGAAGAAATGAATAAAAAAAGGAAATATAATGAAAATATAATGAAAGATAAACCAGAACATGTTGATAATGTATTACCATCAATGGAAGACAAACATGTAAATAAAAAAAGAAAACTTGTACAAACATCACTCTCTTTTAAAATATGACAATATACTTTGTTCAATGTAATTACAATGTAAATTTGAAATAAATATTTGTGTAAAATGTCCCATTATTATGTATTACTTTTAATATTGTGGTGGTGGTGGCTATCTTTTTGTAATACAAGTAATATATTACAAAATGGTGACTGTAGGAAATGGTACGGTTATGATGGATGTAAAAATGTAGTAAGATTTACAAAAACAATACGAAATTCGGATATAGCTCCCTTCTTGTCCACAACAATTTTAACAGATGATCCTGAAAAAAGATTAAATATTTTAGTTGATTTTGGTGTTCCATCATATCATCTTAATAGATTTGTTAAATCTCTTTTAGAAGATGTGATAACATTAAATGATACTCTATCTCCGTCAACAACAGAAATAAATAAAGACATAATGTCAATAACAAACAATTTTATACGTGAAGATAATATATTTCCTCATCCTGTATTATATATACCATATGGTGTATATAATAACAAGAATCTCAATACAGGAATAAGATTAACAAATATTGATGAAGATGCATTTATGACTATAATTACAAAAGGAAAATATATGTCTCTACCTGTATTTATTATAGAAGATTCCAAAGTGGAATCTGTTTCTAATGCATGGGAACAATCTCGATTTACTGCTGATTATCAAGCATTATTAAATTTAGGTAGGCATAGTACAATATGGACAAGATTCGATAATATGATTATAGATGATAATAATATTGTATTATCATCTTCATTACCTACACCTGCTTCAGAAACAGCAGCAAAATCGAGATACATGAAATCATCTTATAATAATAATAATAATAATAATGATAATATGGATTCAATATTCTTTAGTGAACATAAAATAATAATACAATGCGATAATGATAAATATGAACCCTATAATATCGCAACGGATATATATGGTCAAACTTCACAGAAACTTAATTCTGTTTGTATATCCAAAAATAATGTTTATGTTTCTGATTATTCCTCTACTTTATCTAATAATAATAATGAGGATAATAAAAGTCCTATATCAGGAGAAAATAATAAATTTGAATTAGAAATTGATCTAATGTCTTCTAAAAACTATCTACCAGCATCACTTTATTTTTTATTATATACAACAAACGGAAAATTAGATTATAATCAACAAATGACATATATTCCACGTGTAACAAAAAAGAGTAATGATATGAATTACATTAAGATTGCTTATATTGAAGATGGTGATAAGACTATAGAATCATTAAAAGGAATTAAAAGCAATGAAGAGACAAAGAAAAAGGAATGGACATTCTATTCTTATTCAAAAGATCTTACATTTGAATTAAATACTCTATCTGAAAATAGAATCGTTCTAGGAGCCTCTGTATTTAAATATTTCTCAAGAATACATTATGATAGAATAGAAGATAGTTATACATTATGGATATCTATGAATACAAACAGAGAAAGTGTGTTAATTATACTTAGTTTTATTATAATAATTGAAGTAGTTATATTTATAAGATGGTATTTAACAACACATAGATGTATAACACAATTTATTTTCTTAAAAATTATATTAGATAGAAAAGATTTTTATTATAATCAATCACAAGCAATATTTGAAATTGCTGCTACACTTTTATCAATTGTAAGTATAGGCCTTGTAGGTTATTTGTTATTCACTGGATGGAATATATCATCAGAAACATTATATTGTTTTATTATATTAACAACTATTGTTGGATTTACTATAATTTTTAATACGGTGTTAATTCATCGTACAAGGGATCAACTATATAGTTTTATTTCTTCAAAATTTTCGAGGCCATATTATTATAGTGATAGAGATGATAATGCGGAGGATTTGAAAAAAATAAAGTTAAAAGAAGCATTAAGAAAACAACAACAACCAAAATTAGTTGAACCATTTAATCAAATAGAAAAAGATTCTGATCAAATGACATTAAATATATATTCTCTTAGTAATTCAAAAACAGTTTTTAGTGATAGTCTCATTGTAGTTTCAAGAAATTATACACATATGACAATGGTGTTAAGTACAATTTTATTATGTCTTATTCCAAATAGAGATCAAATTGCAACAAAAGAATTTCTTGTTGTAATTTCTATCTTACTTGTCTATCATATGGTATGCTATGTATTTATATTATATTGTATCCATAGAAAAAGAATACAAAAAGGAACCTCTTTTGAATCTATATTATGGTCTATTTTTATTGGATTAAATATACTCATCATTCTTGGACTAATACCTTTCGTAGGAGTATTTATATTATTTAATGCTATAAATGATATGAATACAAGTTATCAATTAATTTTAATATCTATAATATCGATATGTGTAGTGACAATTACAATTTTTTTTGCAATAAAAATGTCACTGTCATCAGCCGAACAATGGATAGATATTTTTATTCTAAAAAATAATGAATACAACAAGAAAAAATAATTTAATAATTATGACACCACCGAGGAGGGTTCTAATGAAAAAATAAAGGATTCCGAAATGGGTGAGATGGCTAAACCCGATTGTTTTGCAGTGACTGTATTTATTATTTCATTTATTTATTGGATGGATATTATCAATAAAATAACGGTAATTTTAATGATAATAATCGCAATTGTACTCACGATAATGTACCCAAAAGAAGAGGATTACTCAATCGAAAAAAACAACAACGATGTTAAAGAAAAAATAAAATAATTTATTTAAATTACAACAAACAAACAAATCAATTCTCCTTCTGTTAAAGACAAAATCATCTATGGTGATTGTATTTTCTTTTTTTAAAAATCTCTGATAACCCTAAGATCTCTGAATCCCGTATCTCAAATTTATCACACTCGGTATAAACCGTTGTACCATTTGAACCGACAAGCCATATATTATGTTTTCTTTTGAGGTTCGTTGTATTTTGAGTTTCTGATTCCGATTTATCCTGAATTTCAATTGGAACAGTTGAAACTACGTTATTTTTTTCTTTTTCATCAATATTAATTATTCTGTTTGCATTTGATACACCATGAATAACCGAATCAGGTTCTTTTTCTTCATTGTCGGTATCAGATTCGCTTTCATCAGGAGTGTCTTCTAAACATTTTTGACATGCGTTATATATCATATATTCACCCTTGTGTTGTGAACAAACATATTTTTTACACCATAAACATCTCTGCATTTTCGAAATTTCACTAATAACATCGCATTTATCAACAATACATTTTTCCTTCCTATTTTGTAGACAACTATTGCATTTATAATGAGCATCATCATCATCATCATCACCATCACCTAACCCTTTTTCCTTTGTTACATAAAGATTGGAACATGATTGACTTTTACAAGAGTATTCATCACATTCAGTACATTGAAGCATTCCATTAATTCCACGTTCCATACCACATTGATTACATTCCATAATATCATCATCTTTTTCACATTCACAACATTGTGATTCAGTACCTATGTCAGCACATTCCCTACAAATATCACGTTTACATATGTCACATTTCATAAGCCATGCACCGGATGAACATAATGAACAGAAAATAGGTTCATCTCTATCTGCGCAACCATGACACGTAGCAATTCCATTTTCTTCCGCATCTTCATCAATGCAATCAGAACAGAATCTTTTTCCACAATCACCACATTTAAATAATTTTTCGTCTGATTCACATGTAGCGCATTTTGATGTTTTAGAGGTCATGTTTTTATACAACGTTGATGCGATAAGATTAATTTTTCAATTGTTTTTTTATCTTTATTGAGATTTAAATACTATATAAAACGGATTTAACATTGAATACTATATAAAAAGGTTTTTCCTTATATAGTAAATTATTATTTGACTCCCATTTACTCATCATATTATTTATATTGACCAAAATAATGCATCGTTGCACCACAAGTTTTATTTTACCTAAGTGGGTTCCACACCATACTGACTGTTCACAACTCGGTGGATCTTATTCTTTCTCTTGGGGTGAAAATTTGACATGTGTTTTTGATACTAACGGATCTGTGATGATTATGAACTACATTGAAACCATTGAAGGTACAATCAATCATTATGGAACAACAGATGAAGGATTAGAGCAACTAAAACATATTTTTATTGATAATAATATGTAATTTAAATAATATTATCATTGTGTAATATTGTATTACCGTCATAATAAATATTATTTAGGTTTTTTTACTCGTTTTAAAGTTTGACCGGGGTTATCCATCCCCTATCCGTTCTAGTGAAAAAATAAAGGATTCCGAAATGGGTGAGATGGCTAAACCCGATTGTTTTGCAGTGACTGTATTTATTATTTCATTTATTTATTGGATGGATATTATCAATAAAATAACGGTAATTTTAATGATAATAATCGCAATTGTACTCACGGTCATATATCCAAAAGAAGAGGCTAAAGAGGATTACTTGAAGAAAAACAACAACAATGTTAAAGAAAAAATAAAATAATTTATTTAAATTACAATCAATCAAATCAAATCAAATCTTATCTCCATATATTATTTTCAAATTTTGTAAGCAACATTTATCGCATTTATAAGGAGCAACAGTTTTTTCGTTAGCATCCCTCCCAGAACACATGAAATTTTTACAAAAATATTTTTTACATTCATAACAATGAAGCATGCCACGAAATCCGTTGTTCCTATCACATTGACAACATTTCATAATAGTATCTTCTTCTTTACATTCACGGCATTGTGATTCATTACCTTTTTTAACACAATTTGTACAAATTTCTCTATAACATATATCACAATTCCTAACCAGCGAAAGATGCGAACATAATGAACAAAACATATTAATACGATATTGTAATGAAAATGGGAAAGTATAACAACACTTGATATTCTCTAAATTGATGCAATTAAAACAAAAATTTTTCTCACAACCACATCTAAATAATTTTTTATCTGATCCACATCCTAAACAAAATGTTTTTGATGTTATTGTAGAAAGAATAAAAGAAGCCATGTTGTTTTTATATCGTATATAAGAATCTTTATCGGGATTTAGTTACTATATAAAACGGATTTATCATTGATTACTATATAAAACGGTTTTCCTTATATGGTAAATTATTATCAAAAAACCTAGATTTTATTTAGGTTTTTTTACTCGTTTTAAAGTTTGGCCAGGGTTATCCATAGGAATATATACATGATGTATTGTTTTGCTAATAAATGTAGATAGATCCGATACACGCAATAATTTATATTTACTTGCTATGGATAACGTAAGAAGTAATCTATTTTTATCATCTTTCCCTGGTAAAACTGGATCTATTATTCGATGTTGATAGGCACTACGAATAGCAGATAAATCACTTAATGATATTACTGTTCCTTTTGAATAAATAAATTTGATAATATATTCTTCTGGTTTAGAATCCTTTCTATTCGTTACACTTACTATCTGAACGATTACTTTACCAGAATCGGAATCTAATATTTTTTTTGTATCCGCAAGAATGGAACAAAGTGATATAATTGAACATACAAGAGATTGATCCTCGACATCCACAGTGAGATTCATTGTTTTATTAGCACTATATATTATTTTAACATAATCGGGAAATTCACATTTTATTCCATCATTATAGATCTTACTTGAATCTTCTTCATTAGATTCTTGGTCATTATCATTATCACTATCACTTCCGTCTTCATCATCCTCCTTGTTATTACCAACGTCTTCACATTCGGCGTCATTATAATCATTATTATGTGTAAGTAAAGGGGAATTATGCATTTTTTTTATGATTTCATTTGGATATTTTTTATTAATGTAAGAATTTGATTCTTGTTCATATTCTTCTTCTTTTTTTAAACTAATTGGCGTTTGTTTATTAATATTATTACACGCAACACTTCCTTTATTAATATTAAGAGAATTTCCGATATCAGGTGTTGTATATATAGGTTGTTCACGAGTAATAATTAGTATATTTTCAATTGTTCTCATTTCACGATATTTACTCGCTGTTCCTAATGATAATGATAATTTATTTTCATTTTGATCAACTTCAAGTAATACAGGATCTAGAGTATTGAATCTATCAAAACATCGAAGATTACATAAGTCGGAAAAAGAAAGATATATCTCCTCAGATGGATAAAGAAATTGTAAAAAATATTCTTCTGCTTTTTTATCAACTCTATTAGAATTACTTATAAATTTTACAATCAATGGATTTTCTTTATTATATATTCTTTTATCGGCTAATTCAAAACAAGATCCTATTAAATCATATAATCTATAAATATCATCATCATTATCTACAAAATCTGTTAATGTTTTTTTACTGATTTGACTCTCCTTTTCATTACATTGATATTTATCAATGTTTGAGATGTTATTGATATCGGTATCGGCATCCCCATCCCCTTCCCCATCACCATCAAAAAATATTAATACAGTATCTTTAGGAATTCCTTTGTGTCTACGATTTTTAAAATTATTATTATTTACAATAGACTTTGATATAGTTTCATTATATTGAAATGTTGATGAATAATTACATAATTTTTGTGGTTTTGTCTGAGAAGAAGACGAGGCTAACTTTCTCCTTTTTCCTATTAAACATTGATCGTAATCATTATTAGTATCATTTATCTGTTCACTATCAGAGTCTATATTATCAAACTTTCTTTTTTTTAGTTCTTTATGTGATATCTTTTTATCTCGTTTATTATGCATGTTTTATATTATATTATATTAACTAATACGATATAAATTAGTCGCCGCTTTCGGTTTTAAATGTAATACATAGAACGATATTATTATATAGTGATTAAAAAAAAGAAGTAATTGACATTTTCTATTGAAAAAAATTTTTCTAATGTACAAATTATACCTAATGACCCCGTCCCATGTCACGTTTTTCCGGTAAGCGGTAACCCGAAAAATTTTTCCGAATTTCCGAAAATTTAACGGTTTTTCAGTAGTTGACTTTTAAGAAAAAAAGTTTCAGTAGTCGGCTTTTAAGAAATTCCATTCAAAATGACTGTGAAAAAAGGGTATTTTTTTTTCAGTA
>Ga0193723_1000151_pt1 | contig 24433 bp, 19 predicted proteins | sample H2m2metaG_FD_143042 | JGI IMG/M metagenome (GOLD analysis project Ga0193723, IMG submission 143042) | Soil microbial communities from a riparian zone of the East river system, Colorado, United States - H2m2 | ecosystem: Environmental > Terrestrial > Soil > Riparian zone | place: USA: East River...
CCAAGATCGACGACGCACTCGCGGCCATCCGCTCCGGCGACGCGGGGAAGGTCATTCTGGAGATCGCATGAGCTTCGTCGGGCACCTGGAAACCGAGCTGGCGCAATTCAAGCGCGAGGGCATCTACAAGCGCCTCAACTACCTCGACTCCCCACAGGCCGCCCGCGTCAAGATGGACGGGCGCGGCGAGGTGGTCATCCTGTCGTCCAATAACTACCTCGGCCTGTGCAACACGCCCGAGGTCGTACAGGCCGGCAAGGACGCGCTCGATCGCTTCGGCGCGGGGACCGGGTCGGTGCGGTTCATCTGCGGCACCTTCACCGTGCATCGCGAGCTGGAAGCCGCGCTCGCGAAATTCGTCGGCTGCGAGGCGTCGCTGTCGTACGTGAGCTGCTGGAACGCCAACGAGGGGCTCTGCCCCACCCTGCTCGGCGAGCAGGACATCGTCATCTCCGATCAGTTGAACCACGCGTCGATCATCGATGCCATCCGCCTCGCCAAGACGATCACGAAGTGCCAGACCGCTGTCTACAAACATTCCGACATGGCGGACCTCGAGGAGAAGCTCAAGGCAGCCAAAGGCGCGCGGCTGAGACTCGTGTTCACCGACGGCATCTTCTCGATGGAGGGCGACATCGCCAAGCTGCCCGAGATCGTCGCGCTGGGGCGAAAGTACGACGCCGTCGTCGCGATGGACGACTCGCACGCCACGGGCGTGCTCGGCGAGACCGGCCGCGGGACCGCCGAGCACTTCGGCATGCTGGGCCAGGTCGACATCATCACGTCGACACTCGGCAAGGCGCTGGGCGGCGCGGCCGGGGGCTTCACCGCCGGGCCCACGGCGCTCACCGACTACCTCACGCAGCGGTCGCGGCCGCAGTTGTTCAGCAACGCGCTGCCGCCCACCGTCGCGGGAAGCGCTCTCGCTGCTGTCCACCACGTCGAGCGCCATCCCGAGCTGGTCACGAAGCTCCACGAGAACGCCCGCTACTTCCGCGATCAGCTCATCGGCCTCGGCTTCAAGCCGCTGCCCGGGGAGACGCCGATCGTCCCGGTGATCCTGGGCGAGACCGCCAAGGCGATCCAGATGAGTGAGCTCTTACTCGCCGAGGGCGTGTTCGTGACGGGCTTTGGGTATCCCATTGTGCCACAAGGACATGCACGCGTGCGCTGTCAGCTGTCGGCGGCGCACACTCGCGCCGACCTCGATTTCGCTCTCCGTGCCTTTAAGAACGTGGGTTCAAAACTGGGGCTGATCTGATGACACCTCTCCTCCTGCTCGCGCTTTTACAAACCGCCGAACCGCCCATCCGCCCATCCGCCGCTGTCGGCTTCGAACCGGGCGCCGATTCCATGCTCGCCGACTGGAAGCAAGTCTCCTCGTACCTGAACGGCCTGGCTCAGCGCAGCCCGTACGTGCACGTCGACACGTTGGGACGGACGACCGAAGGCCGGCCCTTCCTCCTGCTGGCGATCACGTCGCCCGCGAACCAGGCGCGGCTCGCCGCGATCAAGCGGGGACAACAATTGCTCGCGGACCCGCGTCTCCTCACGGATGCCACACTCGCCGACCTGCGCAGGGCGCAACCCGCCGTCATCCTGATCAGCAACAACATTCATTCGACCGAAATCGCCTCGAGCCAGATGGGGATGACGCTCGCGTATCGGCTCGCGACGGATCCGGTGCTGACGCGCCTGCTCGACTCACTCGTCGTCCTGATGATTCCGTCGATGAATCCTGACGGGCTCGACACGGTCGTCTCGTGGTATCGGCGCTACAAGGGCACGCCCTACGAGGGCGGACCCCTTCCCTGGCTCTACCACAAGTACGTCGGGCACGACAACAATCGCGATTGGTTCATGGTGACGCAGGCCGAGACCCGGCTCGTCACCCGCATGCTGTACACGGAGTGGTTTCCGGAAGTCGTCTACGACGTGCATCAGATGGGCGCGAACGGCGTGCGGCTCTTTGCGCCACCGTTCGCGGACCCCGTCAACCCGAACCTCGATCCGGCCCTCGTCGCGGGGATCAACCTCGTGGGCGTGCAGATGGCATCGGCGCTGTACGACGCGGGCGAGACGGGCATCGCCCACCAGGAGCGGTACGACCTGTGGTGGCACGGCGGGTTCCGGTCCACGCCCACGCGCCACAACATGATCGGCGTACTGACCGAAGCCGCGAGCGTGCGCATCGCGTCGCCGATCACGTTCGCCCCGGACTCGGTGCGGCAACCGGGGCGCGGCGTGAACTATCCCGAGCCCTGGCCCGGCGGCACCTGGCGCCTCGGTGACATCGTGCGCTACGAGCTGATCGCCTCGGAAGCGCTGGTGCGGCTCGCGGCGCGCGATCGCCTCACGTTCATCGATCGGTTCGTCGGCCTTGGGAGTCGTGCCGTCGCGGCCGGTCGAGCCGGGCATCCCTTCGCTTACGTCCTGCCTCCCAATCAGCGAGATCCCGAGGCGTGGGCGGGCCTGGCCAACGTGCTGCTAACGGGAAAAGTGGAGGTGTGGCGCGCTGCTGAAGGGTTCACAGCCGGAGGGCGGGCGTACCCGGCTGGCTCGCTGGTCGTACCGATGGCTCAGCCCTATCGCGCGCACGCCAAGGATCTGCTCGAGGTCCAGCATTACACGCCGGTGAATGACCGGCCTCCTTATGACGTGGCCGGATGGACCCTGCCGTTCACGATGGGGGTCGGGGCGGAGGTCGTCGAGGAGCCGTTCACCGCGAACCTCGTGAAGGTGGACAGCGTCGTCCCGCCGCCGGGGCGGATCGAGGGACGGGGCGAGATGTTCGTGTTGCACAATCGGACCAACGGCGAGTCGCGCGCGGTCGCGGCGCTCCTGACCGCGGCCCAGTCGGTGACGGTGTCGGGCGACAGTCTGATCGTTCGCGGTCCGCAAGCGCGCCGCATCCTCGGCGAGCAAGCGGCACTGCACGGGTTCACGGTCACCGCGGTGCCCATCGCGCCGGTGACCGGGAAAAGCGTGCGACAGTTGCCGCGCATCGCGTTGTATCAGCCATGGACCGGCAACATCGACGAGGGTTGGACGCGCTGGGTTTTTGAACAGTATGGCATCACCTATACGACAGTTCATGACAGCGATCTGCGACGCGGGAAGCTGCGACAGCGGTTCGACGTGATCGTCTTGCCGAACGAGAGCGCGAGGGGCCTGCTCCAGGGCGTGGACTCGACTCGCATTCCTGTGCAATACGCTGGAGGGATGGGGGAAGCGGGCGCGGACGCTGTTTCGGAGTTTGTTCGGGGTGGAGGCACCCTCGTCTGCCTCGACGGTTCAAGTAATTTCGCGATCTCACGGCTTAACCTCCCTGTGGTCAACGTCCTAGGTGGAGGGGCATCGGGTCCTCAGGTCTCGCTTTTTTACGCTCCAGGCTCTATTTTCGGTGTGGCTTTGGGGGGGGGTCGGGGGTCCCCGGTCACCGTCGGGGTGCCTGACTCCCTGGAGATCTACTTCGAGAACAGCGCCGCCTTCACCGTCTCGGGCACAGCCCGGGCGCTGGCCACGTATCCGGCGCAGCCTCTGCGCTCCGGGTACGCGCGCTTCCAGGAGCGGCTCGAGGGCAAAGCGGCGCTGGTCGAGGTGCCTGTCGGCAGCGGGCGGGTGATCCTGTTCGGGATGCGGCCGCAGTTTCGGGGCCAGACGCACGGCACCTTCAAGCTGCTCTTCAACGCGGTCCTGTTGGCGGCCCCCTAAGGGGAGGCCGTGGGAGGGAGTCCGATGAAGCGGCTTCAACTTCTGGTTGGCGTCCTCGGCGTCGCACTCATCGCGACCCCCGCAGCGGCCCAACGATCCGACAACCTCGAGTTCAGCGGGTTTGGGTCGTGGTGGCGCTTCGATCGCGCGTTCCTCCTCAAGAACACGTTCGGAGGCGGCGTGCGGGTGGGCTACAACCTGAGCGACCGCGTGGGCCTCGAGATCGTCGGCGATGTCGTGAAAACGACCGACGTCGGCAGCACCGTCGACGTCACCGTCCAGGCCCTGAGCGCGAACCTCGTGCTCACGTACCCCCTCGGGAAGCGCTCGACGATTTACGCGACCGGCGGGTTCACCCACGCGAACTTCGGGATACCCTACGACTTCTCCGAGAACATGGTCGACGGCGGCGTCGGCGCCCGCATGTTCATCGGCAAGCACGTGGCGGTGCGCGGTGACCTGCGCGCGATGTACACACCCAACACGGCGCTCCCGGGCGGGACGTGGGGCGGCCAGGTGGCCGCGTCCGCGGGCGTGTCATACTTCTTCGTGCCTCCGCAGCAGGGACGGGGCTTCAACAAGCAGTACCAGTGGTACTGGGGCGCGCAGGGTGGCGCGTTCATCTACAAGACAAACGTGCAGCCCCTGTACTACGACCCCATCGTCGGCGGCCACTGGCTCATCACGGCACACCGTACGGCGCTGTACGTCGCCTACGAGCAAGCGCTGTTCCTCACCGACGCGAACGCCGTGATGCTGGACCCGAACTCCTCGTCGTCATCGGTCGGGCCGGGATTCCGCGACGTCACGTTCCACGACATGCGCCGCTTGATGTTCGGCGTGCTCGCCTTCCCCGCACAAAAGGTGATCGAGCCCTTCGCGGGCGGCGGGTTCGCCTTGATGCAGGTGCTCAACCCCGTGGTGGACTGCTCGAGCTGCGCGACGCTGTCCGAAGCGGTGGAAGCCGCCGACCGGGCGCATGACGCGTCGAGCAAAGCCTTCTTCTGGGTCATGGGCGGGTTGCAGATCAACTACTCGACCAAGCTGAACGTGTTCGCGCACTACCTCATCACGTCCAGCGCCGCCGGGTTCCTGATCGAGAGCAACACGCACACGATTCAGGGCGGGATCCGCTACAGCCTCGGCACCTCGAAAGAAGGGATCACCGAGCGGCACTAACGGGACACCCACGGGGAGTCCTGAAAAAAGAAGCGTAGCGGCCAGTCGAGGGCCCGCGTGATTCCTACACGCGGGCCCTTTGCTATCCTCCCCCGGTGCGACCGGCTCCGCACGATCCGCAGCGGCCCCTGCTGGAGCCGCCCTCCGTTCAACGCGCCCGTCACGCCCAGCGCTTCGCACAATCGGGCCGGTCCCGCGCAGAGGTGGCGATCCGCGACGCCGCTCCCTCGCCGCCGCCGCATGATCTCGAGGCCCGTGAGGGGCTCGAGCGCGCGAATCAACACCGCGGCCGGATAGTCTTCGGCCTCCGTGACGGCGTTCAAGCACCAATGCATGCCGTAGGTGAAGTAGACGTACGCCGTCCCCGCGGCACCGTAAAGCTGTTCAGTGCGCGGGGTGCGGCGGTGTCCAAAGGCATGGCAGGCGGGATCGTGCGGACCGACGTAGGCCTCGACTTCGACAATGCGACCGGCGGTGCGGCGGCGCACGCCGCCCACCTCGCTGACCAGAATGTGCCCTAAAAGACTACGCGCGACCTCGGCCGTCGGTCGCGCGTAGAACTTCGCCGGGAGTGGCGTCACGCCCCGCCCGTGAGCCCCCGCTTCACCTTGGACCAGAACGACTCCCCGTCGGACTCGGGCTCCGCCGCGCGGGGCCTGGGAGTCGGCGCCGGTGGCGGCGCGGGCGGCGTCGCGGGAGGCGCCGCTGGAGCGGAAGGCGCAGAGGTTTCGGAACGCGGCGGACGATCCTCACGCTCACGGGCCCCGCCTCCGCCCTGACCTCCACGACTGCTCCCTCCCCGGGAGCCGCGGCCTCGACCACCACGCCGGCTGCGGCCGCCGCGCTCACCCCGTTCACCGCGCTCCTCGCGGTTGCCCGCGGGCGCCCGGCCTCGACCCCTGGGGCGCTCTTCCCCGGAAGGCGGCTCCGAACTGACCGGAGCCTCAGGCGGCTTGGTGGGGGGGACCAGGTCCATGCGCGGCCGGAAGGTCGGATCGACTTCGACGACGCCGATCTTCGGGACGTGGGTCTTGGGGAGAGGGGGGGCCACACGACCCCCGCGCGACCCGCGGCGGAAGCGCGCGCTGCGCGCCGGGATACCTCCGGGCGACGACGAGGGCGCGCTGTACGGCGGGGGAGGCGCCGAAGAGGCAGGCATCGGGATGTCGTCCTCGTCGGGCACCTGCGGTTCAAGCGCTGGCGCTGGTGGAGCCGAAAGCTCGACCGCCTCTGCGACGGGCTCGGCTTGTGCCTCCGACTCTTTTGCGCCAATCGCCGATTTGAACAAGCCGAACGCATTACCGAACGAGAACCCGCTCTTCTTCTCGGCCGAGGCGGCCGGCGCGGCCGGTTCAGCAGGCTCGGTCGTGTCGGTCGTCACCAGGGGCACTTCGCGCTGCTCGCGATCCTCGCGACCACGGCCTCGGCCGCCGCGACGGCCGCGCCCTTCGCGCTCGCGCACCGGGCGCTCCGGAGCGGGGATGCCGCCCAGGGCCGGCTGCGCCGCGGCGCCCTCGACCTGCGGGCCCAGCGCGATCTCGTACTGCCCGTTGTCCATGCGCGTCAACGCGATGAGGCCGCGGTGCGCCGCTTCGACCACGAACTTGCTGAAGCGCGAGTAGCCCGCGTCCTTCTCATCGAAGTTGGGATCGATCTCCTGCATGACCTGCTTCAGGCGATCGGAGCGCATGACGTCGTTGTGCCCCGTCATCTGCTTGACGGCTTCGACGACCAGCTCCCACGGATCGCGGCGCACGTACGCGATGTCGCTCTCCTTGGTGAAGCCGGCGAGCTCGTTGTAGGAGTAGTACTCGTCGCAGTTCTGGATCAGCAGGTCGCTCGACGACTCACGGATGCCGACGCCGATCACGTACTTGCCGTATTCCTTCAGCTTCAGCACGAGCGATGAAAAGTCGGAATCGCCCGACAGGAGAATAAACGTGCCGATCTCGGGGCGGGTGAACACCAGCTCGAGCGCGTCGATCGCGAGCCGGATGTCGGTCGCGTTCTTTTTGTTCGCGCCGTGCGCCGGGGCGAAGATCAGGTCGATCGACGACTCGGAGAGGGGAACGATGTACTGGGGGTAGCGCCGCCAATCAGCGTAGGCGCGTTGCACGGCCACTTTCCCGCGGATGATCTCGGATTGCAGCAGCCGTTTCAGCTCGGTCTGCAGATCCGATCGAATCGCCATCGTGACGTTGTCGAAGTCGATCATCAGCGCCGCATTGGGCGCGTGGGACGGGGGTTCTTTGTGTGCTGGGCGTGGCAGGTGGTTGTGTTGCTGTGTCATTTCGGACTCGGTTCTGGGCTCACGACCGTCGCTCGGGCGCGTCGCTCCCCAAAGGGGGAAACACGACGGCGCCGGCGGACCGGGTCGGGCTCTTGTTGGTGGCGAAGATCGCCGTAGGTGGTGCCGGCAGGGTATTGGGGAGGGTCGCCGAACTCATCTCAGCGCGCCCGTGCGCGTTGCCTCGACCCAGTGCCGAGGACCGCAGGCGCCGCCTGATGGTCCGACCCCTCGCCTACTCATCTGCCAGATTGCATGAACCATTGATAATAAACAACTTGCGCGCGGAATACTACTCCCCCAGGACCTTAATGACCACGCGCTTCTTCCGCTGGCCATCCCACTCCCCGTAGAAAACCCGCTGCCACGGGCCAAAATCGAGCTTACCGGCAGTGATCGGCACAATCACCTCGTGCCCCACCGTCAGGCTCCTGAGATGTGCCGCGGCGTTGTCCTCGCCGGTCTCATTGTGCTGGTAGCGCTTCGGATCCCAGGGCGCGATCCCCTCGAGCCACTCCTGAATGTCGTGCCACAGCCCTGATTCGTGGTCGTTCACGAACACGGACGCCGAGATGTGCATGGCGCTCACGAGAACCATTCCCTCGACAACCTTGCTCGCCTCCACTTCCTTCACAACCTGGTCCGTGATGTCGATGATCTCCTGACGCTGCTTGGTGTTGAACCACAGGTAATGCGTGTGGGACTTCATCGCTTCATCTCCGTTCCTGGCCGTGTCGAATTGTCACAGGCAAGCCCGACCCCTAGATTGCGCTTGAAATATGGCACTTCCCTTCCGGCGGCGAATCTTCCTGATCCTCGTCGCGATGACCGCCGTCCCCACGGTCCTCGCCGTCGCCGGCTGGGTACTGTCGGTGCGCACGCTGCTCCCGACTGCGGGGGCCCGGGCCTCGTCAGAGCGCGTGGCCCTGTCGGCCAGAGTCCTGATCGAGAACGTCGACACGCTCCACCTCACGCGCCCTGAGCGCATCGCGTTGCAGCACCATTTGAATCAAGTGTCTGCCTCAGTCAGCCTGGCCCGCCGCGCCGAGACGTTCCTGCGCTACTACACGGCCGGCTTCGCCGTCGTGATTCTGCTCCTGGGCGCGGCGGTGTTGTACGCGTCGGTGAACGTCGCCGGACACTTGTCGCGGCAGCTGTCGCGACCGATCGACGACCTCGTGGGATGGACCCAGCTGATACGCCGGCGCGAGCCCCTGCCCGAAGGGGCCGCGGTGGCCCGCGGCGCGCCGGAGTTCGAGGCGCTGCGTCAGGCGCTACGCGAGTTGGCCCAGACGCTTGCCGTGGGTCGTGACCGGGAACTCGAGGCCGAGCGGCTCCGCGCCTTCCGCGAGGTGGCGCGCCGCGTGGCGCACGAGATCAAGAACCCGCTGACGTCGATGCGGATTGCGGTCGACCAAATGCGCCGGACGCTGGGCCAGGTGGATGGAAAGACAGAAACGGCTGTGCAGGTGCTCGAGGCGGAGACCGATCGCCTTGAACGCCTCGCGAGAGAGTTCGCGGACTTCGGGCGGCTGCCCGAGGGTCCGCAGAGCGAAGTCGACCTGGCCGAGCTGCTCGAGGAGTTGGGGCGAACCGGTGTGCCGGACGGCGTGCGCGTCGCGGTGCGGACGAACGGATCGGGGCATCGTGTCATCATGGGGCACTACGACCCGCTGCGGCGTGCGTTCGCGAATCTGCTCCGTAACGCGGCGGAGGCAATGAAAGGGCAAGGCGCGATTGACGTGACGGTCACCGGTGACGGCAGCGGCCTCGCGATCACGATCGCCGATCACGGGCCCGGCATTCCCGACGACCTGCGCCAGCGCGTTTTCGAGCCGTACTTCACCACCAAGGCCGACGGCACCGGCCTCGGTCTGGCCCTGGTGCGGCAAACGCTCGAAGCCCACCGGGGCACGATCGCCCTGACCGCGACGCCGGGCGGCGGGGCCACGTTCGCTATCGTTTTCCCGCCCCCCCCCGTATGAGCCCGAGAATCCTGCTCGTCGACGACGAGGCCAACATCCGCAAGATGGTGGGCGCCCTGCTCGAGTCCGAAGGATTCGAGACGCTCGAGGCTCCTAACGGTCAGGCCGCCTTGGAGCGCCTCGCGGTTGACACTCCCGACGCGGTGCTGCTCGACCTCATGATGCCCCCGGGCCCCGACGGGCTGGCGACGCTCGAGCAGCTCAAGAAGCGCGCACCGCACGTCCCGGTCGTAATGATGAGCGGCAAGGCCAATCTCGCCGACGCGGTGCGCGCGACGAAACTCGGCGCCTTCCAGTTCCTCGAGAAGCCCCTCACCCCCGAAGGGGTGCTCGTGGCGTTGCGCGGGGCGCTCGAGCTGGGCCGCACGCTCGCCGAGAACCGCCGGCTGCACGCGCAGCTCGGCCACGACGATCCGCTCGTCGGGACGAGCGCGGCGATGGACGAGCTGCGCGCCATGATCGCTCGCATCGCGCCCACGGAATCCCGTGTCTTGATCACGGGCGAGTCGGGGACCGGCAAGGAGCTGGTGGCATCGGCCATTCATCGCCAGAGCGCCCGATCGGGCAAGCCCTTCGTCACGGTGAACAGCGCCGCGATCCCGCGCGACCTGGTCGAGTCGGAGATGTTCGGCCACGAGCGCGGCGCCTTTACGGGTGCCACCGAACGCCGCCAGGGCCGCTTCGAGCTGGCCGACACCGGCACGCTGTTCCTCGACGAGGTCGGCGATCTGGGCGCCGAGGCTCAGGCCAAGCTGCTGCGCGTGCTCGAGACCGGCGTCGTCGAGCGCCTCGGAGGCGAGCGACCCTTCACGGTGAACGTGCGAGTCCTCGCGGCGACCAACAAGGATCTGGGGCGCGCCGTGCACGAGCGGCAGTTCCGCGAGGACCTGTGGTTCCGGCTCAATGTCCTGCCGATCCACATCCCGCCGCTGCGCGAGCGGCCCGACGACATCCCGCCACTGGTGCGTCACTGCGCCTCGCGCTGCGCGACCCGGCTGGGGCGAGGGGTGCGCGTGGACGCCGGCGCGTTACAGCTCCTCGGTGCCTACCGCTGGCCCGGCAATGTGCGCGAGCTGGCGAACATCGTCGAGCGCCTGGCGATCCTCGCGTCGAGCGAGACGATCACCGCTGACGATGTGACACGAGTCCTGCCCCACGGACAGGACAGCGGCGGGAGCCGGCTCGCCGCCGCTCCGGCGCCGAGTGGGGACGGAGCGGGTCCAGGACCGGACGTCGCCCTGGCGGACGCGCTCGACCAGCACGAGCGCGAGCTGATCGCCCGCGCGTTGTCCGCCGCTCGCGGCAACGTCGCGGAGGCTGCGCGCCGGCTATCGACGGACCGCGCCAACCTGTACCGCCGAATGAGACGGCTCGGAATTGAACCACCCCGAAACACGATCGAAACGTGACGGGATGACACGACTCGGCCGCGCGGCTACGCAGTTGCGGCCCCGGCTCGCGGCACGTCCCGTGCACTGGCGCCCCTCGGCCCCAACCAAGGTTCGGCTATGCTCGCCCTGCTCCTAGTCCTGGCGACGGTTCAGGACACGACGATCATCATTCACCCCGACAGCTCCGGCGCCACGCTCCAGGCGATCGAACTGCCGCGCGTGGTGACCGACGAGATCATCCGGTTCTACAACTCCCCCTCGACGACGCGGCTCGTCGGCCGCACGCGGTTGCCACGCGGCAACGAGTGGCGCGGCGACGTGGCGGTGCGCAACGGCCCGGCGCTGATCGGCGGCCGCGTCAACGGGGCGCTCGTCGTGATCAATGGCGACGTGCTGCTCGAGCCCGGCGCCGAGATCACGGGGAACCTGATCGTCGTGGGCGGGACCGTCGACGGCGCCGCGGAGGCACGGATCGGCGGGGAACTGCGGCAGTACCGCGAGCCCCTCCTCTATCGCCTGCGCGGTGAGGGGGACGAGATCGCCTACGCGCCGAACCTGCGGCGCCGGGCGCTGTGGAACCCGGGCGCGCGCGTGTCGTGGGGGACCGGCGACACCCGCTCCACGCTCACGATCGCCACCGGGGGGACCTTCAACCGGGTCGAGGGACTGCCGATCGTCTTTGGTCCGCTGTTCGACTGGAAGGTCCGGGACAACCTGCGCGTGCGGCTCGACGCGCTGGGCGTCTTCCGCTCGGCCGGCGACCTGAGCGACAAACGCAGCGACCTGGGTTACATGCTGCGGACCGAACTGCGCTCGGGAGAAGTCCAGTCATTCGGCGTCGGGTTCCGCGCGTACGACGTGGTAACGCCGATCGAGGATTGGGGACTACGCAACGCCGAGGTGGGCTGGAGCGCGTTCGTGTTCGCGCGGGACTACCGCGATTACTACCTCAACAAGGGCTGGGCCGCCCGCGCGTTCGCGCACCCCGAGCGGCAGCTCGCGCTGACCTTCGAGGTGCGCCGCGATTGGCAGGCGAGCGTCGCCGCGCGCGACCCCTGGACCCTGTTCCGCAACTCGGACGCCTGGCGCCCCAATCCGCCCATCGACGAAGGGCATTACACCACGCTGAGCCTCAACGGGACGATCGACACGCGCAACGACTTCGATGACCCCACGTCGGGATGGCTCGTCCGCGCCACGGTAGAGCATGCGAGCAGCAAGGATGTGACGCCGCAGACCGGCGTGCCGACTGCCGTGCGCGGTCCGATCCCGACGGACGGGTCGTACGCGTTCGACCGGCTCTTCCTCGACGTGCGCCGCTACGCACGCATCAGCGCGTCGGGTCGCGTGAACCTGCGCTTCCTGGCCGGGGGGTGGCTGGGCGGCGATCCGCTGCCCCTGCAGCGCCGGCTCTCGCTCGGCGGTCCCGACCCGATGGCTGGCTACGCGTTCCGCCAGAGCGGGTGCAACCGCGACATCGCCGATCCGGCCTTCACCGGATCGCTGGTGGCGGCCTGCGATCGAGTCGTCGCATTGCAGGCTGAGTATCGGGGGCATCTGAGGCTCAACTGGAGCTACACGCCCTTCGGGACCGGACGAGCGGAAGGCGATGAAGAAGGCGGGACGCTGCTGCGGCTCGAGGGCCCCGATCTCGTCGTGTTCGGCGATGCCGGTCAGGCGTGGCTCGTCGGGAACGGGCCGGGGCGGTTGCCGAGCGATCAGCTGCCGACGCTCGGCAGCTGGCTCGCCGAGCTGGGGCTCGGCGTCGATTGGGGCGGGTTCGGGCTGTATCTCGCCAAGGCCGTTACCACCGGCGAACATCTTCGCTTCACGGTTCGGCTCGACCACCGGTTCTAGGTGCTGCGGCAGTCGGTCCTCGCGCTCTGCGCCCTGATCTGGGGCGCGGCCGCCGGCGCCCAGGCGCAGGCGACTGCTCCGTCACCGTCGTTAACGGTGACGCTGCAGAACGACGTGCCGCGCGTGCAGAGCACCGGGCTGCTGGCCGACGGGCGGTTTGTGGCCCTGATGCGCTCGGGGTTCCCTCTCCGCCTTCACTATCGTCTCGAGTTGTGGAGAGTGCGCGCCAGCTGGTTCGACCAGTTCGTGCGTGAGGTTCCGTGGGATGCTGTGGCGCGCCACGATCCGCTCGCCGACGACTTCGTGCTGATTCGCACGGGCGGCAGCGTCAGTCGTTTTGCCACCCCGGAGGAACTGACTCGGGCGCTCGAAATCCCCTACTCGATTCCCTTGCATCCTCCCGCCGGCAACAGCGCACGTTTCTACTTCCTGTGCCGACTCGAGGTCTCGACGCTGAACGACACCGACCTTGAAGAGTTGTCGCGCTGGCTGAAGGGGGATGTGGGACCGGCGGTGTCAGGTGAGGGAAACTTCGGGCAAGCGTTGGTCCGAGGAGCACAACGTGTGTTGGTCAGGATTGCGGGGCTCCCGAGGCAGAGACTCGAGGCACGCAGTCCTAGCTTCCAAACCTCGCGTCAATCGCCGCCCTAATCTCCTGCAGCGACGTCCCCCGGCTCGCCATTTGGGCCGCGATCATCGCCTCACCCATGCAGATATCGCAGTACGCCCCATGCTCCGACTCGAAGCACGTGAGGAGCGAGCGGTGCCCCGAGTGCTTGGAGCAGTCACAGTGACAATAGACGCCGTCGAGTGTCCCGGCGGCCCCCCGTGCGGCGGCGTACGCCTCGGCGGCACCCGGGGTACGAGGCACGAACGACTCCGGCCGGACATGCTCGGCCGTGATGCCGGGGCGTGGATCGGGATGCGTCCCGCCGGCGGCCGGGCGCGCTGAAAACAACACCGCCGCCAGGACGATGGCGGCGGTGCCGGCTACGATCCACGGTGTCTTGCTCACAGCGCCGCGAGGGTCGCCAGGACGTCGGCCCCGTAAAACAGGCGGATGTACTTGGCCTGCGTGCGGGTGAGGCGCCGCACCGCCCAGGAGAGGTGCACGAAGTGCGGCTCGTGCGGCGGGTGCAGCGGGTGCATCCCCACCTCTTCCGGGAGCAGGTTGCCCTTGCGGGTATTGCAGCTCGAGCAGGCCGTCAGGACGTTGTTCCAGGCGTTCGTCCCGCCGCGCGACAACGGCACCAGATGGTCACGCGTCAGGCACTCCCTTTGCCGCAGCTCCAACTGTGAGCGACCGCAGAACTGGCAGCGGTAGTTGTCGCGGGCGAAGAGGAACGTGTTGGTGACCTGGCGGCGGAAGCGGCGGGGAACGTGGACGAACCGTACCAGCCGGATGACCGCCGGGCGAGGCACCGCCAGGCGCTCGCTATGGACGGGCGTCCCCTCGGCCTCCACCACCTCCGCCTTGCCGTCGATGACGAGGCGGAGCGCCCGACGCACGGGCACCATGGTGAGCGGCTCGAATGAAGCGTTAAGCGCGAGGCAGCGCATAGGCCAAGTATGCTAACACAAGCGGGGAAGTCCCGGCAAGTGAGGGGCTTACGCGCTCCCGGGAGGGATAAAGGCACGCCGTAGCTCGTCAATCTGAGCCTCGACCGACGCCCGCGACGACCCGCCGACGGTCCCGCGGCTCTCCACGCTGTCTTCCCAGGTCCCGAGCTGGGTCATGGCCGCCCCGAGCGCCGGATGGATGCCGGCCGCCACCGGCACGGGCACCTTGTCGAGGGGGACGCGGGCCTTCTCGGCTTCCCGCACCAGACGTCCAACGAGACCGTGACTCTCGCGGAACGGGACGCCGGCCTCGACCAGCAGATCGGCGAGGTCGGTAGCCCGCATGGCGGGATCGAGTGCCGCGGCCATGCGTTCGGCGTTGACAGTGAGTGTGTCGATCGCGCCCGTCAGGGCCGGAAGCACGACGCCGATCGTGTCGCAGGCGTCGAACAGCAGCGCTTTGTCTTCCTGGAGGTCCTTCTGGTATCCGGCCGGGATGCCCTTCAGCGTGGTGAGCAGCGCGACCAGGTCACCAAGGAGCCGGCCCGCCTTGCCGCGCGCCAACTCGAATACGTCAGGGTTCCGTTTCTGCGGCATGAGGCTCGAACCCGTACTGAAGGCGTCTGACAGCGTGACAAATGCGTACTCGCCACTCGCGTAGGTGATCAGCTCGGCGCCGAGCCGGGACAAATGCGTCCCGATCAGCGCGATCGCGAAGAGCACCTCGGCGACGAAGTCGCGGTCGCCAGTGGCATCGAGCCCGTTGGCCGACAGGGCGCGGAAGCCCAGCGCTTCTTTTAGGAGTACGCGATCGACGGGGAACCCCGATCCGGCGAGCGCGCCCGAGCCGAGGGGCAGCTCGGCGACGCGGCGCCGCGCATCGGCGAGGCGCTGGCGGTCACGCACGAGGGGCCAGGCGTGCGCCAGCATCACGTACGCCCAGCGGACCGGCTGCGCCCGTTGGCCGTGCGTATAGCCGGGGAGGATCGCGTCCACGCCATCCTTCGCCTTCGTCACGAGCGTGCGGCCGAGCGCGGCGACGGCCGCGTCGAGCTCATCGATGGCGTCGAGGGTCCAGAGGCGCAGGTCGGTGGCGACCTGGTCGTTGCGCGAGCGGCCCGTGTGCAGCTTGCCGGCGACGGCGCCGACCTCTTCGTAGAGCAGGCGCTCCACGAGCGTGTGGACGTCTTCGTCGGGGGCGCCCACGGCGGCACCGTCTGCCAGTCGGTCGGCCACTCGATCGAGCCCCTGCTCGAGCTGGGCTTCCTCGGCGGGCGACACGACGCCGACGCGGCCGAGGGCGTGTACCCACGCCTTGCTCGCGATGACGTCCTGCGGCCAGAGTCGATGGTCGACGGGGAGGCTGCGGTTCAGCGCGTCGAGCGCTTCGCTGGGTCCCAGCGCGAAGCGCCCACCCCACATGTGGTGCGTGTCAGACTGTGGGGACATCAGTCCGTTCGGCGTTCAATCCGGCGGCAATCCTGCTTGCCAACCCATAGAGCCGGATGAACCCCTCAGCGTCCTTCTGGTTGTAGACGTTGTCCTTGCCGAACGTCGCGTACGACGGCTGGTACAGCGCGTGCGGGCTCTCGCGTCCCGCGACCGTGATGCTCCCCTTGTAGAGCTTGAGCTTCACGTTTCCCGTCACGTTCTTCTGCGTCGCGGTGACGAGCGCATCGATCGCTTCGCGTTCCGGCGTCCACCAGCGGCCGTCGTAGACCAGGTCGGCGTAGCGCAGCGCGACTTCGTCCTTGAGCCGCAGTGTGCGCCGGTCGAGCACCATCTGCTCGAGCTCGCGGTGCGCGGCGTAGAGCACGGTGCCGCCCGGCGTCTCGTACACACCGCGCGACTTCATGCCCACGAGCCGGTCTTCGACGACGTCGGCCCGGCCGACACCGTGTTCCCCGGCGATTTCGTTCAGCTGTTCGAGCAGCTCCACGGGGCCGAGCGGCACGTGATCGACGCTGACCGGGTTGCCTTCCTCGAAGCCGACGTTGACGACGACGGGCTCATCGGGCGCCTCGAGCGGGTTCTTGGTCATGACGAAGATGTGCTCGGGCGCTTCCTGCGACGGATCCTCGAGGATGCCGCCCTCGTGCGAGCAGTGCCACAGGTTGCGATCGGTCGAGTACGGCTTCTCGGCGGTCGCCTGGACCGGAACGCCCTTCGCGTGCACGTACGCAATCAGGTCTTCGCGGCTCTGGAACTTCCACTCGCGCCACGGCGCGATGATCTGGAGTTCGGGACCGAGCGCGGCGTAGGTCAGCTCGAAGCGCACCTGATCGTTGCCTTTGCCGGTGCAGCCGTGGGCGAGCGCCTGGGCGCCGACGCGCTGCGCCAGCGCGACCTGCCGCGCCGCGGTGAGCGGCCGCGCCATCGAGGTGCCGAGCAGGTAGGTGCGGGCGTATACGGCTCCCGCTCGCAGTGTCGGAAAAACGAAATCGCGCACGAACTCTTCGCGCAGATCTTCGACGACGCAATCCTCGGCTCCCGAGCGCTTGGCCTTCTCGGAGAGGCCCTTCAGCTCGCCGCCGCCCTGCCCCACGTCGGCGGCAAAGCACAAAACCCTGGCGCCGTAGGTTTCGCGGAGCCAGGGCACGATGGCGGACGTATCGAGTCCGCCGGAGTAGGCGAGGACGACGAGCGGGCCCGGCGGGCCGTTGCTTGGTTTATGCATAAGGGTGAATAAAAATACATCACGTCGGGGAATGCGCGCAAGGACCTAGGTCACCCCCGGCCACGGGTAGGGGCGCAGCATGCTGCGCCCCTACTCCCCACCGGCCCCACTACCCCCGTCACCATCCCCATCCCTGCCTGTACTGGGGTTTCAAGTAGTCGCCCGGGATTCCCGGCGTCAGCACATCGCCCGTCTGCGGATTCACGTCGATCGGCTGCGCCGTCCGCACCGCCAGGTTGCCGAGCAGCACCATCTCCGTCAGGGGCCCCGAGTGATCGGGGATGTTCGACCCGGCGGGCGTGCCACCCTTGCAGGCCGCGATCCATTCGGCATACACGCCTTCGGTGCGCGGGTACTTCTGCGGCACCGGGTGCGCCGTGATCTCGGCCATCTTCGCGGCGTCCAAGAGCCTCGGATTCTCGCCGTAGATCCCGGCGACCATCTTGCCCGAGTCTCCGATCCAGAGCTGGCCGCTCGTATCGAAGGGCCACGCCGCAGGATCCGTGATCTCCTTGGGCCGGGGCGGATAGAGACTGCCGTCGCGCCACACGACCGTCACGGCGGGCCGTTTCCCCTTCGCGGCGAACGAGTAGGTGATGCGGGAACAGGCAGGCGCGGTTTCCGCAAACAGCTTGGTGGACTCGGCCTCGATGCGCGTCGGGTAGCCGAGGTCGAGCGCCCAGAACGACGCGTCCATCGAGTGGCAGGCGATGTCGCCCAGGGCGCCGGTGCCGTAGTCCCACCAGCCACGCCACTTGAAGGGCGCGTACGCCGGATGGTAGGGCCGGGCCGGCGCGGGACCGAGCCACAGGTCCCAGTCGAGCGTCGACGGCGTATAGAACTCGTCGAGCGGCCGTTCGATCGCCTGAGGCCAGATCGGCCGGTTGGTCCAGAGTTGGATCTCGCGCACGGTGCCGATGGCGCCGGCCTCGACCCACTCGCGCATCAGCCGCGTGCCCTCTTCGGCGTGACCCTGGTTCCCCATCTGCGTCGCGACTTTGTATCTGCGGGCCGTGTCCTCGAGCTGCTTCACTTCCCACAACGTCCGCGCCAACGGCTTCTGAATGCGCGTGTGCTTGCCGAGCTTCATCGCCATCATGCCGGCGACGGTATGCGTGTGGTCGGGGGTCGAGACGGTGACCGCGTCGATGTTCTTCCCTTCCTTCTCCAGCATCACGCGGAAATCCTTGAAGCGCTTCGCCAGCGGGAACGCGCTGACCGATCCGGCGGCTTGACGGTCGTCGACGTCGCACAGCGCGTAGATGTTTTCGGTTTTCCCCACCCCGCGCACGTCGTTCGCGCCCATGCCGCCGACGCCGATGCACGCGATGTTCAGTTTGTCGCTCGGCGCCACGAAGCCGCGGCCGAGCACGTGGCGCGGCACGATCATAAACGACAGCCCCGCCGCCACGCCGCCGACGAACTTGCGCCGCGAGATGCGCTTCTTGCTCGGTTTGGTCATGGCAGCACGCGGATCTTGATGTGGCGGAACGCGACCCAATCGCCGTGGTCCTGCAGACCGATGTACCCCTCCGTGTTGCGGCCGTAGTGCGCGTGCGGCGCGAACTTACTCGCCTTCACTTTTGCCTCCCACGCCGGGGAGCCAAGCTCGTAATCGACGACCTTCTGGCCGTTGAGCCAATGCTCCACATGGTTGCCGTTCACTACGAGGCGCACCGCGTTCCACTCACCCGCGGGCTTCAGGAATCCCGGCGGGGATGAGTCGATCCCGTAGTTCGCGCCCGCCGCCGTGAGCCGCGACGCGCCGTCGGGGTGGTGCGGGTCGTCGAGGACCTGCATCTCGGGCGCGCTCCAGTAGATCGCGTCGTCGTCCTCGCTGGCGCGGTAGAAGATCCCGCTGTTCCCGCCCGGGGCGATCTTCCACTCGAGCGACAGGTCGAAGTTCTTGAACTTGTCGCGGGTGATGATGTCGCCTGCCCCGGGTGCCGCGCGCGTCAGCGCGCTGTCGACCACCTGCCACCCGGATCCGATCGAGTCGCTCTTGAAGTTGCGCCAGCCAGTCGTCGTGCGACCATCGAAAAGCGGACGCCACTCGTCCTTCGGGGCGCAGCTTGTCGACGTCACGATCATGAGGGACCCCCAAACGAGGGCGATACGGAAGGTTTTCATCGGCACCACATTACGGCGCGCCGGCCGACTAGGGAAGGCGCACACACGCAACAATCTCAGGCAGGAATTCCGGCCAACTCCCGAATGCGACTCTGCACGCCGCGGCGAGCGCGCTCGCTGCGCGTGATGACGAGGATCGCGTCGTCGCCCGCGATCGTGCCGATCACTTCGTTCCACCCCGCGCCGTCCACCGCCAACGCGAGCGCCTGCGCGCCCCCGGTCGTCGTCTTGAGCACGAGGAGCGGGCCCACGCCTTCGGCCGATACGAGCATCGTGGGAAGGAGCTGCTCGAGATGCGGACGTACACCCGCGGCCCCCTCACCCGACTCGGCGTAATGCGAGCCGCCGTCCGGCGCGGCGACCTTGGCGAGCCCCAGCTCGCGGATGTCGCGCGACAGGGTCGCCTGCGTCACCTCGAAGCCCTCGGCGTGGAGCAGCTCACGCAGCTGCTCCTGACTCCCCACCGTGTCGCGGCGAATGATCCTGACGATGGCGGCGTGGCGCTGGGTCTTCATGGGCACCGAATCTAGCTCGCCCGGCGAAATCCGGCTCAGGCCTGATGCACGATGCGGCCGGCGAGAACGGTAAGGGCGGCGGAGGACGGCGAAGGACGGCGGAGGTCGCCGGGAAACACGGCGAGATCGGCTTCCTTGCCAATCTCAAGCGACCCGATGTCTCGTTCCCAGCCCAACGCACGCGCGCCGTCGAGCGTCAAAGCGCGCAACGCTTCTTCCCGATCGAGACCCGCGGCCTGGGCTTCCGCCCAGAGATCGAGGTCCCCCACGCTCACGACGGAATCGGTGCCGAGCCCCACGCGGAGCCCAGCGGTCCGAAACGCGGCGAGCGGCGCCGAGCCGTGCGTGTGCGCGCGGTTCGAGCGGGGACAGTGGGCGATGGCGGCACCGGCGGCTGCGAGGATCGCGACATCGGGCGCACCGACCTGCACGCAGTGAATGCAAAGGACGCCAGGGTCCAAGACGCCACGTTGCCGGAGGTACTGAACCGGCGAGCAGCCGTGCGCCACCACCCCGAAGCCGCGGGCGCGCCACGCGTCGGCGAAGGGCCCCGCGCCATCGCGCACGAACTCGCTCTCTTCCTTCGATTCAGCGAGATGCACGGCGATGGGGAGGCGCTCTCTGCGGGCGAACGCTACGACGGCCTCGTAGAGCGGCGCGCTGACCGTGTAGGGAGCGTGCGGCGAGACTCCGAGTAGCACACGATCAGTCGTGAGCAGCCGCAACCGCGTTACCACCTCCTCGAGCTCCTGCATGCTCGCGTCCCGCTTCGCCGGATCGGGTCCGAAGACTTCTTGATAAACGATTCCGCGTCCACCGAGATCGTGGAGCGCCCGCATCACGGCCCCGGTGCTCCCGGTCTCCGCGATGCACGTGACCCCGCGCGCCCAGCAGTCCTTCACCCCGGCAACGGCCGCCTCCTCAAATCCCTCCGGGGGCGTCGCGTCCTTCAACTCGCGGATGCGGCGGATCCACTTGGCGAACTCCGGTTCGGCGTTCTGCCCGGCGAGGTGCGTGAGCTCGAGGTGCGTGTGGCAGTTCACCAAACCCGGGACGAGAACCCCGTCCCTGAATTCCCGAGTTTCGGTGCCGGGGGGCGTGGGGATGTGGGCGTGTGGGCCGACCGCAGCGATCCTCCCGGTGGTATCCACAAGAACGGCGCCGTCCTCGATCGGCGGCGCCGTTACTGGGTGCACGAGACCCGCGCGGATTCGGAGCACGCGCTAAGGCGTAATTCCCACGCCGAACGGCGAGTGCACGCTGCAGACCTCGTTCGGCTCCGTCCCCGGATAGAACCACTCCCAGCGGCGCACCTCGATGGGACAGAACGGCGTGGCCAGCTTGCCGTTGCTCCAGTCGACCTCGCGCGTGATCAGCGAATCGGGGCGCGGCCAGTCGGGGGGCGGCGGGCGCCGCTCGTACACGTCGCGCATGAACTTCGTCCACGCCGGCGCGACGATGCGGCCGCCGCCCGCGTTGGCCATGATGCGTTGCTGGGCGTCGTAACCGATCCAGATCCCCGCGACGATCTCGGGCGTAAACCCAATGAACCAGGCGTCGGTGTAGTCGTCGGTGGTGCCCGACTTGCCGCCCATGGGGACGCGCAACCCACCGACGGCGCCCGCGCCGGTGCCGCAGCGGTTGGTGCCGGTGCCGGGCTGGCAGCGCATCACATCGCGCAGCATGTCGAGCATCAGCCAGCTATGCTCGGGATCCATGACCGCCTCTTTCTGCACGGTCGACTGGAAGACGATGTTGCCCTCGCGGTCCTCGATCCGCTGGATGCCGATCGGCACCACGCGCGTACCGAGGTTTGCAAACGCCGAGTAGGCTGCGATGATCTCGAGGGGCTTCACGCCCTTGGCGCCGATGTGAATCGACGGATAGGGCGGGAGCGCGGTGGTGATGCCGTAGCGGCGCACCTCCCCGATCACCGTCTGCTCGCCGATGCTCATGCCCAGCTTGATCGTGGACAGGTTGCGCGACAGGTAGAGCGACTGACGCATCGGGATCATGCCGAGCGTCGTGTCGTCGTAGTCCTTGGGCTGCCATAGCGAGCTGTCGAGCTGGATGACGGGCGGGTTCAGGGGCGAGTCGTCGAGCAGCGTATCGACGGGCCAATTCGCCCGCACGGCGGCCGAATACACGAACGGCTTGAACGTCGAGCCGGGCGGGCGGATCGCTTGGGTAGCGCGATTCCATTTCGAGTCCGAGTAGTCGCGCCCACCGACGAGCGCCAAGATGTACCCGGTGCGGTTGTCGATGGCGACGAGCGCGCCTTGGAGGTAGGGCGAAAACGGCCCCTGCTCATCGGCCGCGGTGCGGCCCTTCTCGACGTACTCGCGGTAGGTGTGCCCCTGACCCTCGAACTTGTTGTTCGCGGAATACGCCCCGGCTTCGATCTCGTCGAGTTGCGACTGCATGGCCCGCTCGGCGGCCTCCTGCATGTCGAGGTCCAGCGTCGTGTAGATCCGGTATCCCTTTTCGTACAAGTCGCGGCCGAAGCGCGGCTCCAGATAGGTCGTCCGCAGCCACTCCACGAAGTATGGCGCGACGTCGCCGTAGCTGGTGCGGCGCGACGTGAGGATCAGGGGATACGCCTTCCAGTACTCGGCGTCCTCAGGCGTGAGGTAGCCCTGGTTCCGCATCAGCGTCAGGACCACGTTGCGGCGCGCCACGGCGCGATCGGGGTGGGTGCGCGGATTGTAGTTGCCGGGAGCCTTCGGCAGAGCGGCGAGCATCGCTGCCTCCGCCACGTTCACATCGCGCGCCGACTTGCCGAAGAATACCTGCGAGGCCGCCTCCACCCCGGCCACGTTAGGGCCGAGGCTGATTTGATTGAGATACAGCTCGAGGATCGTGTCTTTCGGAAACGTGCGCTCCAGCTCCACGGCGACGCGGGCTTCCTTCAGTTTGCGCGACAGGGTGCGCTCCCCGGCCCTGATCTGATCCGAGAACACGTTGCGCGCCAGTTGCTGAGTGATCGTCGAGAAGCCGCGGAAGCGGTTGAGGACGGCGCCCGGGAACCGGATGAAGTCGATGCCGTGATGCGAGTAGAACCGCTTGTCTTCCGTCGCGATGAACGCCTGCCGCAGATACACGGGCATCTCGGCGAGCGGCAGGACCGTGCGCCGCTCGATGCCCAACTCGGTGATGAGCCGTCCGTCGGCGGCGTAGACCTTGGAGGTCTGGAGCTGTCCCCGTTTCGAGTCCCCGCGGAGGCGCGCGATGCTGGGGCAGCGTTCCGCGGCGCAGACACGCGTCCACGCGCCGTAGCCGAGGCCGACCCCGAACAGGCAGGCGAGGGCCGAGCCCGTGAGCACGCGGAAACGTCGCACGGGGTCGTACCACCAGCGCCACAGGAACGACAGGCGGAGGGGCGCGGCGGACGCAGGGAGAGATGTGGGAATGGCCATCTCGATTACAACCTAGTGAGGGGGGCCAGCGCTTGCCAGTATTGCGGGCGCTCTTTACGATTCGCCGCCATGAACCCTCCTGACGTGCTCCGCGAACTCGAATGGCGCGGTTTCATCCAGCAGGCGACGCCGGGTCTCGATGCCCACTTTGCGCGCGGGCAGGTCACGGCGTATTGCGGCTTCGACCCCACCGCGCCCAGCCTGCAGCTCGGCAACCTGATGCCGCTGATGTTGCTCGCCACGCTCCAGCGGCACGGCCATCGCCCCATCGTCTTGATGGGCGGCGGCACCGGCCTGATCGGCGACCCGTCCGGCAAGTCGACCGAGCGCCCGTTGCTCTCGAAAGCGCAGATCCGCGAGAACCTCCAACGCCAGCGCGACCAGATGGCGCGGTTCCTGGAGTTCGGCGCCGGCAAGACCGCCGCGCTCCTGCTCGACAACGCAAAATGGCTGGTCGAACAGCATCTCGTCGATTTCCTGCGAGACGTCGGGAAGCACTTCACCGTCAACGTGATGCTCCAAAAGGAATCGGTGCAGGCGCGGCTCGACTCCGGGCTCTCGTACACCGAGTTCAGCTACATGTTGCTCCAGGCGTACGACTTCCTGCACCTGTTCCGCGAGCGGCAGTGCACGCTGCAGGTGGGCGGCAGCGACCAGTGGGGAAACATCACGGCCGGTGTGGAATTGATTCGCCGCGTGGAAAACGGCGAGGCGCACGGGCTCGTCGCACCGCTCGTGACCATGGCGTCGGGCAAGAAGTTCGGGAAGAGTGAGGAGGGTGCGATCTACCTGGATCCCGCCCTGACGTCACCCTACAAGTTTTACCAGTTTTGGATCAACACCGACGATCGGGACGTGGAGCGCTTCGTCAAGCTCTTCACACCCCTGACGCCCGACCAACTCGCCGAGCTGATGGCGCGGCAGCAAAAGAACCCGGCGGCACGCGCCGCGCAGACATTCCTCGCGACCGACGTGACGACGCGCGCGCACGGCGCCGACGCCGCGTCCGGCGCGGCGGCGGCGGCGGGCGTGCTGTTCGGCGACTTCGACCCGCGACGCGCCGACGCGAAGGTCTTCGAGATCCTGGCGCAGGAGATCCCCACCACGTCCGTCGCGAAGGACGCGTTGACCCTGGGCGACGCAGTCGTGCAAGCCGGCCTCGCGAAGTCGAAGAGCGAAGCGCGCCGCGCCATCGAGCAGGGCGGGATCTACGTGAACCAGCAGCGCGCCGAGGAGATCACGCCGGCCGACTGGATCGCCGGGGCGCACTTGCTGCTCCGCAAGGGCAAGAAGGAGTACGCGCTGCTGAAGGCGCAATAATGTTCATCGGCCACTACGCCCTGGGTCTCGCCGCGAAGCGCCTCGCCCCCCGCACTTCGCTCGGCACGCTGTTCGCCGCGCCGACATTCGCGGATCTGCTGTGGCCGGTCTTCCTGCTGATGGGGTGGGAGGAGGCGCGCATGGTGCCGGGGCCCAATCCATTTCTCAACCTGTGGCTCGACTCCATCCCGGTTTCACACAGCCTGGCGGCGCTCACCGCGTGGGGGCTGCTGTTCGGGTATGTGTACAAGAAACGCACCGGGTACATGCGGGGCGCCGTCGTGGTCGGGCTGCTGGTGCTGAGCCACTGGGTGCTCGACGTGATCACGCACCGTCCCGACATGCCCCTCTACCCGGGGAGCGTGAACCTCGGACTCGGCCTGTGGAACTCGGTCGTGGGCA
>Ga0193723_1000152_pt1 | contig 24396 bp, 14 predicted proteins | sample H2m2metaG_FD_143042 | JGI IMG/M metagenome (GOLD analysis project Ga0193723, IMG submission 143042) | Soil microbial communities from a riparian zone of the East river system, Colorado, United States - H2m2 | ecosystem: Environmental > Terrestrial > Soil > Riparian zone | place: USA: East River...
CAGGGTCAGGGTGTTCGGCCCCTGGCTCGATCTCAATCCGTTCCATTCCATTGTGCCGAGACAGTTCGGCGGTGAGCCCCCGCTCGGGCGTGAGGGTGTCGCGGTCGATGTAGAGGCGGATTACGGGCTCGCCTGCGCCGGCCGAGCCCGGCGACGTGGTGAGAAAGCTCAGCTCGTCGTCGGGCAGACCGCGGTAGACTCCATCGAGCCCCCGGAACTGCGGTCCATTCTGATCCACCTGGAGTCGTGCCCCCTCGAGCCAACCGACCAGCGTGCGCCGGCCATCGGCCGACCGAGCCACTTCATCCATTTGCGCCTCGGCCCGGGCGCGGTGGTCCACCATCGAGGAGAAGGCGGCATAGCCGGCGGAGACAGTGACTCCGCTGACGGTGAGCCCCACGACCAGCTCGAGCAGCGTCATGACCGGCGACTCATCGGCTTCCCAGGGGCCGGGGCCGATAGAGTCGGGTGCCCAGCGAGTAGGCTCCTTCGTTCCAGCGAACCGCGACCGCGACTTGAAACAGGTCCTCCTGCTCGGGAACCCTCTCGCTGGAGGTTTGCCATTGATATGCCTGCAAAGGAGCGGGGAATCGGCCGTTCCGTAGACTGTCGGCCAGTGGCTCCAGCTCGCTCCGCTGTAACAGCCGCACAGCCGCCAGGCGGGACTCGGCCAGCGCCTGGGCCTCCAGCGCGCGAGCGGCCTGCCCGGCGGTCCGGAGCTCCATCGCAAAGGCGCCGAGGGCCGCGACGGCGGCGAGGCCCACAATGGCGAGCGCCACGACCGCCTCGAGCAATGAAAACCCTCTGTTGTTCATCGGTCCGCCCGCACATACACCTCGCCGCTCCAGCGCGTAAACCCGACTATCGCGGTGCCCTCGCCCCCGACGACGGCCACCGAATCGGGGTCTCCCGAGCCCAGCGGACCAAAGGAGAATCGGATGCGGGGACGGTCGGTCACCAGCCGTACCTCGGGGGCGAGGTGAAAGGTGCCCTGGGCCAGGATCACCGGCGCTTCGTCGCTCTCGGCCGAGACCACATACTTCCGGCCTGCCGGGTCGATCACCGCGCTCACCGAGATAGCGCGCACCAGCGCAGCCATCCGTGCGTTCCTCAGGACTGCGGCGACTGCGTTGGCCGAGTCGGTCAGGTCGTCCTGGCGGCTGAGCTTCATCAGGCTGGGGACGGTGACGGCAGTGACGATGCCGAGGATCGCGAGCACGACGATCACCTCGACCAGGGTGAATCCGGCCTGGTCCGAGGGGGCCTTGCGGACAACCGTAAGCTCCTCATCCCGAGCGCAGCGAGGGATCTTCCGATCGGCAATCAGTAATGTGCGGCTGGCTCCCTCCTTAGCCGGGTAGATCCCTCGCGTCGCTCGGGATGAGGTGTGGCCCTTGGAGCTCATCGGAAGGACCCGGCGTTGACGCTGTAGATGGCTTGGAGCAGCGAAAGCGCCACGAACCCCACCACACCGCCGAAGATCACGATCATCGCCGGCTCGGCCAGCGCGACCAGCCGCTGCACCGCCCGCTCGGCCCGTTCTTCCAGGATGTCGGCGGCCTTGAGCATGAACTCCTGGAGCCGCCCTGACTCCTCGCCTACAGCGACCAGCTGAGTGAGAACCGGCGGGAAGAGATCGCCTTCGGCCAGTGCCGATCGGAGTGCGGCTCCCTCGCGCACCCGGCTGCGGATCCGAGCTACCTCGTCCCGCGCGAGCGGGTCGTCCAAGCTTTCCAGTGCATCATCGAGTGCGTTGACGAGCGGCGCACCGCCACCCAGCAGCACCGCCATGAGGCGGGCGAGGCGGGCGGCGAGCGCCTGCCGCCGGAGATTGCCGACGACAGGCCATTGGAGAAGGAGCGACGCGAGGACGCGGCGGCCCTCGTCGGTGGTGCGGCTCCAGACCAGAAACAGCCCCGCGCTCACCGGCAGGGCGGCAAGCACCATCCAGTAGCGCTGCGCCATGGTGGAGAGGCCGAGCAGCGCTGCGGTGCTGGCGGGAAGGGCGGCGCCGGCGCCCTGGAGCAGCTCGACGAAGCGGGGCAACACGAAGAACAGCAGGATCAGCACGGCAAACCCGCCGGCGGAGGCGAGCAGCAGCGGGTAGAGCGAGGCCGACAGCAGCTTGGCCCGAAGCTGTTCGTCCCGCTCCAGCTGGATGGCGAGCCGGCGGAACGCTCCGGTCAAGTCCCCGCTCCGCTCTCCGGCGCGGACCAGGCCCACGTATAGTGGGGAGAAGAGCCGGGGATGCTCGGCGAGGGTGGCGGCGAGCGTCTGCCCCCGCTCCACCTTGGAGCGGACCGATTCGAGGGCGGCAGCTACTTCTCCTTGCGCCAGGTTGGACGATGCGTCGAGCGCGCGGGCGAGCGGGAGGCCGGCGGGGAGGAGTGCCGCGAGGGCGCGGGTGACCTCCAGGACCTCGCGCCGGCGGGCCGGGCCGAAGCCGGTCTTCGGTGCGCTCGACTCCTGCGCCGGCTCCAGCTCCAGAACCAGCAGCCCGCGAGTCTCCAGCTGCTCGGTGAGCGCGAGCCCGGTCGCGGCGGCTTCGTGACCCCGGTGTCGCCGGCCGGTGCGATCGACCGCGGTGTAGCTGAAGGCGGTGGTCACCGGCTACTTCCAGCTGGCGATGTCGGCCGCGTTGCCTTCACCGCCGGGCTTTCCATCTTCGCCGTAGGAGACCAGATCGTAGCCGCCCCGGCTTTGCTCGGCGGGATTCTTATAGATGTAGGGGCTGCGCCAGGGATCCAGCGGGACGTCTTTCCGAAGGTAGGGGCCGCGCCAATTGGCCGGGCGAGGCTCGGCCGAGGGAGCGGTCCAGAGGGCGGCGAGTCCCTGCTGGGATGTGGGGTAGCGACCGCTGTCGAGCCGGTAGGCGTCGAGTGCGGCGCCGAGCATCTCGATCTGGGAGCGGGCGGTGGCATCCTTGGCGGCCCCGATGTGGCTGAAGACGTTGGGGGCGACGAGGGTGGCCAGGACGCCGATGACGACGATGACGACCAGGAGCTCGATGAGGGTGAAGCCGCGGGCGTGGCCACGGTGTTGGATGGGCATGAGGAGCACTCCGCGAGCCTGGGGCCCCGAGCGGGAACGGAGGGCCAGGCATCGGCGCTGGTGTTGGAGCAAGGTCTAGGGTGTGGGGACAACTCCAGGCCAGCTTAGCGATGTCTTCTGGAAGGCGCTATGACCTGTGGTGCGTCTGGTTCGGCGCCAGGAGTCATAGCGGCTCCCCGGTCGGGTCACCAGCTTGGCAGGCGCGCCTGCGCCCACACTGACCGAGAGGTTCCGATGAAGTTGACGCTGGTATCGCTCTGCTTTGCCGCGTTCAGCGTCTCCCTCGCCACGGCGGGACAGGCCCAGGCCGGCTCCGCGGCCTGCGTCCGCGGGTCGGAATGGAAGACGGCCGACTCCACGAAGACGGTGGCAGCGGAGCCTCGACTGATCGGGCCAAATCTGCTGCGCAACCTCCCGCCTCCGGATGGATCGGTCGGCACGGTACGCATCAGGTTTCTCGTCGGCACGAAAGGCCGGGTGGCACCGTGGACGGTAGACTTCAGCGGCACGACCGACCGGCAATGGATCATCCAAGCGCGACACTGGGTCACACGCGCCAGGTTCAAGCCGGTCGTACGCCGCCGATGTGAGGTGCCACAGTGGATGGACCTGCAATATCCTCCTCACTCCTGAGCTCGCATGAAGACAGCAATGCGAACGCGCCGGCGAGCGGGTCTCGAGTGGCGCCACGGGTCATAGCGCGCCCGATTCGGCTTCCGCAGGTTGCAGTTGTCCCCAGTCAGCACCACACCGCGATCCATTTTTCGTAGCGCTGAGCCTCCCGGCGCTCACCAACGGCCCGGGGGGGTCACTCCGGCGGTCTCCGGCCGGGGAGAAGTCTGTGCGTGCTGCGGCTGCCGTGATCCTTCCCGCGAGGTGTGCCATGGCTTACGCGATCCGAAGCGAGTTGCTGCTGGCGACGGTGGGCGTTCTCGCAGCGGCGCCACTGACCCTGGAGGGAAGGCGATCCGACGCGGCCGTGTTCGGGGCCGACACCGTCGTGGTCTACGGCCCGCGGCAGCTCGCCGGCTCGGGCGGCAACGGACAGACCTACGTGGAACGCTTCACGCCGGCGGTTGACCCCGGTAAGACCTACACCCTCCGCATCGACAACGGTACCCCAAGTGGCTCGAACCGCTCGAGCAAGGTGACGGTGACCCTGAACGGCTTCCAGGTCGTGTCCCCCACCGAAGTAACCCAACAGATCGCGAGGCTCGACAAGATCGTGGCGCTCACCCCGGTCGATACCCTGCGGATGACCGTAGGCACCGCGGGATCGCAGGTGACAGTCACCGTGTTCGGCACGCCGAGCCGGTATTACACCGTGTTCGGGCCCAGGACGTTCCTGAAGAGCACCAACAGCCCCATCGACAGCACCCTCAGCTTCAGCTCCGAAATCGGGGGGACCGGGACGATCGCCGGCCTGGTCTACGTGGTGAACGGCGCCAGCGACGGCACGCACCGCGTGAGCAGCGGCTCGGTGAGCGTCAATGGCCAGAGCTTCAGCGTCGGGTCCGCCATCGGATCGCTGAGCGCGCCGGTGTCGGTGAACCGGGAGCCGAACTGCTTCCCGCAGGTGTGCGGCCCGGCCAACACGGTCCGGGTGAAGGTCTCGGGTTCCTCGGGATCGACCCTAGCGGTGCGGGTCATGCTCCCCGACAGCACTCCACCCATGCTGACGATCGCCGCCCCTCAGCCGGGAGCCATCACCAACCAGACATCCCTGGCGGTGAGCGGCACCGTGCAGGACCAGACGGCAGTGACAGTCACCGTCAACGGAGTTCCGGCCAGCATCAACGGCACCGCCTACACGGCTACCGTGCCGCTGGCCAACGAGGGCAACAACACTCTCACCGTGGTCGCGCGGGACGTCGCTGGTTTCCATACCGATTCGACGCGCACCGTTGTGCGGGACACCCAGGCACCGAGCTTCACCCTGAGCGGCCCGGCGGACGGGCTCATCACGAACGCGAGCAGCGTGCCGGTGAGCGGCACCCTGGCCGACCCGTCGGGAACGACCGTGGACGTGAACGGGGTCCCGCTCGTCGTGCAGCCGAACGGCAGCTTCTCCGGCCAGGCCCCGCTAGTCGAAGGCGTGAACGTACTCACGGTGACCGCGAGAGACGCGGCCACCAACAGCCTGAGCCTGGCGCGCACGGTCACCCGCGACAGCACGCCGCCCCTACTGAGCGTCACCGCGCCGGAGGAGGGCGCGTCAACCAACGACGGCTCCATCGCGGTCAGCGGCACAGTCGTCGACGCGACGGCCACGACGCTCACCATCAACGGTTTGGGAACCGCGCTGGCCCCCGGCGGAGCCTTCGACGCCACTGTCGACTTGGTGGAGGGGCCGAACACCCTGACCCTGCTGGCCACGGACGCCGCCGGCAACACGGCCACGGTGCTGCGGCACGTCACCCGGAACGGCGCCGTTCTGCCGCCCGATCCCGCCACCGTTGCGCCACCCATCGATTCCACGGTGGCGACCACCGTCTTCGACGCGTCGCGCTTCCTCTATACCGGCTCCAACCCGATTCAGACCGGCGTCGCGGCGGGTACGATCGAGGTCCCTCGCGCGGTCCTCATGCGCGGCGCGGTACGCACGCGAAGCGGCGACCCGATCGGCGGGGTGGAAGTCGACGTGCAGGGACACACCGAGCTGGGACAGACGCTGACCCGAGCCGACGGGCGGTTCGACCTCGTCGTCAACGGTGGCGACCAGCTCACGCTGAGATATCGGAAGGCAGGCTACCTGGAGGTCCAGCGGGCGGTTCCGGTCGAATGGAACGAGACCGTCACCGCGCCGGACGTGATCCTGGTTCAGGTCGACCCCCAGGTTACGACCGTCGACTTCAGCGACCCGATCGAGGTCGCCCGCGGGTCGACGGTCACGGACGCCGACGGCACCCGCCGGGCCACGCTGATGTTCGAGCAGGGGACCACCGCCACGATGCGCCTGCCGAACGGAACCCTTGATACCGTGCCGAGCCTCGGCATTCGAGCCACCGAGTTCACCGTGGGCGCCATCGGCCGGGCAGCAATGCCCGGGACGCTGCCGCCCGCCAGCGCCTACACCTACGCAGTCGAGCTGACGGCCGACCAGGCGCTCGCCAGTGGCGCAACCGAGGTGATGTTCGACCGACCGGTGGCCTTCTACGTCGAGAATTTCGTCGGCTTCCCGGTGGGCACTCGGGTGCCGGTGGGCTACTACGACCGGCAGGCGGGAGTCTGGCGTCCGCTGCCCGATGGGCGGGTCATCAAAATCCTGGATGTGGCGGGCGGCGCGGCCAGCGTCGACGTCAACGGCAGCGGCAACCCAGCCGGTGCTGCGGCGCTGGACAGCCTCGGCATCACGACCCCAGAGCTGGAGCGGCTGGCGACGCTCTACGCGGCAGGCCAGACGCTCTGGCGGAGCGAGCACACCCACTTCAGCATCGTGGATTGGAACTGGCCCGGCGGGCCGCCGGCCGATGCGCTGCCGCCATTCCTGAGGGACCTGTTCCGGCGGCTGTCGGAGTGCCCGTCGCAGGCCGGCGGCTCGATCATCGAGTGCGAGAATCAGGTACTGGGCGAGCAAATCGGCGTGACTGGCACCCCGTTCTCCCTGGCGTATCGCAGCAGCCGAGTACCGGCATTCGTCCCCTCTCGCGAGCTACTGATCCCCGTAAGCGGGGCATCCCTGCCGGCGAGCGTCAAGCGTATCGACCTGGAGATCGACGTTGGGGGTCAGCGGGTCACCCAGTCCTTCCCGGCGCAGCCCAACCAGCGCTATCGGTTTGTCTGGGATGGGCTGGATGGCTACGGTCGACGGCTCCAAGGCGCGCAGCGGCTAACTGCTCGAGTCGGCTATGTCTACGACGCGGTGTTTCAGCGCCCGGGGTCGGGCACGCCCGCGTTCGGGGTGACCTCGGGGTTCCCGACCACCGTTAACCGCCCCCGAGGCGAGTACACATTCTGGGAGGAGCATCATTCGACGATCGGGGCAATGGATGCGACCCGCGCGGGCATCGGCTCATGGACGCTGAGCGCGCACCATTTCTACGACCCGATCGGTCACGTGCTTCATACTGGTGACGGGCGGCAACGAGGAGTAGACGAGATCGCTCCGACCATCCGCCGCATCGCCGGCACAGGGGCGACGGGATTTGCCGGTCAGGGATTCGCCGGCGACGGTGGTCCCGCTACCTCAGCCAAGTTCAACTGGCCGGCCCCGACGGCAGCATCTACGTCGCGGATCAGCGCAACAATCGCGTGCGGCGGATCACACCGGACGGTATCATCAACACGGTGGCCGGCGGGGGGGACACGGAGGAGCCCGACGGTATCCCGGCGACTGAGGCATTTCTTGGTTTCACCTCTGGCACCGCGGTTGGGCCCGACGGCACCCTCTATGTGGCGAATATTGATCATCTGTTCAAGGTCGATTCCGCCGGAATCATCACGAAAGTAGCAGGCCGGACGTACACGGACGGGATCCCGGACGGCGACGGCGGGCCCGCCACCGAGGCGGCCACCTCTCCCTACAGCATCGCCGTGGGGCCGGATAACAGCGTGTACATCCTGGAGTACTACAGCTGCTTCATCCGGCAGGTCACGCCGGATGGCATCATCCACACCATCGCCGGAAACGGCGACTGCCATACGTCGGGCGACGGCGGACCGGCAGTCCAGGCGGGCATCAACAACTGGGGATACGGGCTCGCCGCCGGACCCGACGGCAGCGTGTTCGTGAACGACGGGCTGACGCGTATCCGGCGCATCGGCCCGGATGGGATCATCTCGACCGTCGCCGGCAACGGGGCGCCGATCTTCTCGCCATCCATCGGGGACGGCGGTCCCGCCACCGCGGCACAATTCGGCTGCATCACGAACGTCGCGGTGGCGCCGGATGGCAGCATCCTGATCACCGATCAGTGCAGCAACCGCCTGCGCCGGGTCACGCCCGACGGCATCATCCGGAACGTGGCCGGCCGCGGCAACATCGGCGGTCCTCTGGGTGATGACGGGCCCGCAGCCGCCGCGTGGTTCTTCAATATCTGGAGCGTCGCGGCCATGCCGGACGGGCGCTTGATCACGTCAGATGACGAAACCGTCAGTATACGTGAGATCCGGCCGGTCATGCCCGACATCGGCATCGGCACTATCCTGGTGGCCTCCGAAGACGGCAGCGAGCTCTACGAATTCACGACCACCGGGGAGCACCTTCGCACACTCAACGCCCTGACCGGCGCGACGCTGCTCACGTTCGGCTACAACCCTTCGGGATCGCTGCACACGATCACCGACGCCAATGGGGATGTGACGACGATCGAGCGCAACGGGCAGGATCGCCCGACCGCGATCGTCGGACCGGACGGACAGCGAACCGTCCTCGGACTGGACCCGGCCGGACATCTGGCATCAGTGGCGAACCCGGCCGGCGAAGTAGTCCGGCTGTTCCATGGCGCCGCCGGGCTGCTGGACAGTCTGCTCGACCCGCGGGGCAAGCCGCACCGTTTCGAGTATGACAGCGTGGGACGGTTGATCCGTGACCGCGATGGGGCTGGTGGCGACCAGACGCTGGTCCGCACAGAGACCGACACCGGGTACACCGTTGTGCGGTCGACCGCGCTCGGACGCCAGACCCCTACACCTACCAGGAACTGCCTACCGGCGCCCGACGGAAGGTGCGGACCGAGCCCAGCGGGCACTCGACGGTGACCATTCTCGGCATTGATGCGAGCTCGCGAACCACGAGCCCGGACGCCACCGTGGTGACCATCGCCCGTCGTGGCGATCCCCGCTGGGGGATGCAGGCCCCCCAAGCTCAGGTCGACACCGTACGGCTGCCGAGCGGCCTCACGTCGACTCTACGCACTGCCAGCGTGGCCACCCTCACGAACGCCAACGATCCGCTCTCACTGGTGAGCCTGACCGACTCGGTGGTGCTCAACAACAAGGCGGCGGTCACGACCTACACTGCCGCTCAGCGGCGGCTGACGGCAACGACGCCCGAGGGTCGGCAGGTGATCACGCGGACGGACAGCGTTGGCCGGATGCTGAGCGAGCGCACCGTGGGGCTGGATTCGATGAGCTATGAGTACAATGCCCGGGGCCGGCCGAACCAGGTGCGGAGTGGCGGGCGCACCTGGACCTACAGCTACGACGGCTTAAGCCGGTTGTTGAGCACCCTCGACCCGCTGGGCCGCCGGGACAGCCTGTTCTACGATTCGGCCGACCGGCTCACCCGCCGAGTACTGCCGAGTGGACGTGAGGTGCGCTTCGCTTACGACTCGAGCGGCAATCTCACCAGCATTACCCCGCCGACTCGCCCCGCCCACGGCTTCGGTTTCAACGCCGTGGATCAGAACACGAGCTACACCCCGCCCAACGTAGGCCTCACCACACCAGGCACCAGTTACAGCTATAACAGTGACCGGCAGCTGACCCAGATCACCCGGCCCGACAGCGTCACCATCGGCTTCGGCTACGAGACGGTGAACGGCCGACTCAGCACCATCAGCTTTGATCGGGGCCAGGTGGCGCTGGGCTACAGCTCGGCCACGGGACAGCTCACGAGCCTCACGGCACCCGGCAGCGCCACCTTGGCGTACACCTACGATGGGAGGCTCCCCAAGACCGTCACCTGGGGTGGGCCGGTGACCGGCAGCATGGGGGTGGGGTACAACACCGACTTCCGGGTGACCAGCCAGACGGTGAACGGAGCAAACAGCCTCACCTTCGGCTACGACCGGGATGGGCTGCTCACCGCAGCCGGTGCGCTCGGGATCAAGCGCCATGCGCAGCACGGGCTGGTTGAGCGCGACAGCCTGAACACGGTGAAGGGTGCCTGGAGCTACACCTCGCGTGCGGCGCTGGCGGGCTACACGGCCACCAGCGGGGCCACCACGCTGTTCCAGACGGCCTCTACCCGGGACTCGCTGGACCGCATTGCCAATCTCACCGAGACGATCGGCGGAAGCACCACGACCAGTGCTTTTACCTACGACTCGGCGGGGCGGCTATCCGAGGTGAGGCGCGACGGGGTACTCACGGCCACGTATGAGTACGACGCGAACGGCAATCGCACCCGGCTCACCACACCGGGCGGAGCGGTCGTCGGGACCTATGACGACCAGGACCGGCTCACCAGCTACGGCACGACCTCCTACACCTACGGGTCCAATGGGGAGCTCAAGACCAGGATCGAGCCGGGGGTCGGGACGACCAGCTATACCTACGATGCGTTGGGCAGTCTGGTCGCGGCGACCCTGCCCGATGGTACTGCGATCGCTTATGTGATCGACGGCCAGAACCGGCGCGTCGGCAAGAAGGTAAACGGCACTCTGGTGCAGGGCTTCCTGTACCAAGGCCAGTTGGCCCCGGTGGCCGAGCTGAACGGCAGCAACGCGGTGGTGAGCCGGTTCGTCTACGGCACCCGGGCCAATGTGCCGGACTACATGGTGAAGGGCGGGATTACCTACCGGATCATCGCCGATCGTTTGGGGAGTGTGCGGCTGGTGGTGAACGCTGCCAACGGGACCATCGCGCAACGGATCGACTACGATGAGTACGGGAGGGTTACCCAAAATTCCGCCGCGGGCTTCCAGCCGTTTGGATATGCTGGAGGATTGCTGGACAGCCACACTGGGCTTACCCGTTTCGGCGCCCGTGATTACGACGCCCAGATCGGCCGCTGGACCGCCAAGGATCCCATAGGCTTCGGTGGTGGCTACAGTAACCTGTACGAGTACGTCGATAACGATCCGATCAACCACATTGATCCGGCGGGGCGGCAGGCAATCGCCTTGGCGGGTCTCGGTTTCGTGTTCGGTGCTGGGAGTAATCTTGCGACGCAGCTGATCATGAACGGTGGCAACCTTGCATGCGTCGACGCAAGCGACGTGCTCGTTGCAGGGCTGAGCGGTGCGGTTGGTGGATTGATTGCTCCTAAGATCGCAACGACTTTGGGAGCCGCGGCGGCAGGCGGAATCCTCGGCTTTGGGCAGTCAGTCGCAAGCGACCTGGCAAATGGCGAAACTCCAAACGTTGCTAACGCTGGGGCAAGTGGTGTTTGGGGTGCCATCGGGGGAGCTGTCGCTGGACATTTTCTGGATCCTTCGGGGCAGTTCTCGCTTGAAGGGCTTGACGCCGCCGCACGAGCCCAGAGGGCAGCGTATAATAGGTCACTTAGACTGGACGCTAATACGAGCCTTCAGGCTCTAGGAAGAGGAGCGGCGGGGGCTATGATCGGTAGTACGCCAACAGCGTCTTCGCCGTGCTCTTGTCGGCAATAGCTCTGTACTGGCGACGTGAGCGATTGATCGGACATCCAACGTCGAGCTGAACACGGTATAAATCGCGGTTTCCCGCTTACGTGGAGCATGACGATGAGTGGAGCATGACGATGAGTGGAGGGCGCCTGAAGCGCCGTTGGCACCCGGTGTTGGTGGTAGGTGGGACGTGCGCACTCATTGGTATTGGTAGCATATTGGCCATTACAGTACCGGCTGTTCGGGCTTGGCAGGTCGGCGCACCAATCGCTGGGAATGTCCCACTGAGCTATGTGCTAGTCGTCGATGCGGCGCTTATTGTAGCGCTTGCAGGGCTTATCTGGCACCTTATCGCGTTAACCTTGACTGTCGTTGACGATGAAGGAATAACGGCGCCACGGCTCGTTGGCCCTCCTGTGCAGATACGTTGGAGCGAGGTGGTCGAGGTGTCAGGTGGTCCTCGGTCATGCCGAATACGATCGGCAACGCAACGTATTCGTCTTAGCTCTCTGCACGTTGGAGGTGAGGATTTAGAGCCTACGATTCTTCGGTTTCTTCGCCCTGAAGTGTTTCGACGAAGCTCGAGCCACGGGTAGTGCGGCGGATCTGCTCGAGCGGTAATTCCGGGACTGTACGTCGTCGCGTTGTGCGCTGCTGTCCATCAGGTCTATGCCGAGCTGAGGCCCTCGCGGTTTTGCATACTGTCCGACCTCACGTCGGGGCAGGCGACCCCCACTGGTCGCCGGCACTGCTCCCGGAACCGGAGCGCGAGAAGGGCAGTGCCACAGTCCCTCGCCTCGGTCCATCCCAGACCGGTTACCCTCCGCACAGTGCGGTAGAGCAAAGCGGGATCCGCGCCGGATCTGAGCGCGAGCTGGCATAGCGAGACCCCCTCACATTCCCATTCGGCCACCCAGTAGAGCACCCGTACCCAAGCCGAGACGATCTCGTACGACGGCAACCCCTCCCGCTGGAGCCGGCGCCGGAGTTGGTGACGGCTGGCTAGCCCGAGCGACGCGGCGACAAACCGTGGAGCCCCCGGCGCTCCGCGGTGATCAATGACGAAATCGAGAAACCGACTTCCCTCCCCCGACAACGCCGGCAAGGCCGCATGCAGGGCCACACGGAGATAGTCCATGCGACTGTCCTCCTGGCGCAGCGTCAGCATCGCTAGACAACAGAAATGTTGTGATGGATTGAGACGACGGAGGCGCGTGGTACGCGCGCCAGAGTAGTGATGTCCTTACGGCGGCTTCGTCCCCCGGTGGCGCCGGCCGGTGCGATCGACCGCGCTGTAGCTGAAGGCGGGGGTCACCGGCTACTTCCAGCTCGCGATGTCGGCCGCGTCGCCCTCACCGCCGGCCTTGCCGTCCTCGCCGTAGGAGAGGAGGTCGTAGCCGCCCCGGCTCTGCTCGGCCGGACTCTTATAGAGGTAAGGGTTGTGCCAGGGATCGAGCGGGACGTCCTTGCGAAGATACGGGCCGCGCCAGTTTGCTGGGCGGGACTCGGCCGAGGGCGCGGTCCAGAGGGCGGCAAGGCCCTGCTGGGTGGTGGGGTAGCGGCCGGTGTCGAGCCGGTAGGCGTCGAGGGCGGCGCCGAGCATCTCGATCTGGGAGCGGGCGGTGGCATCCTGGGCGGCCCCGATGTGGCGGAAGACGTTGGGGGCGACGAGGGTGGCGAGGACGCCGATGACCACGATGACGACCAGGAGCTCGATGAGGGTGAAGCCCCGGCTTCCGGCGGCTCGAGGCAATCGAGTACGCATGAGGGCGCTGGTGTGGGAGCAAGGCTTGGTGGTGGAGACGACTCCAAGCGAGCTTAGCGACTTGGGTTGCGCGGTGCTATGACCTGTGGTGCGGGCGATACGGCGGTACGGCGGTCGTTTTCGGACCATCAGTGTAGCGAAACGACTCACTCTATAAGGAGGAGGATCCAACCCGGGGTCGGCGGCCCAGGCTCGGGCCGTGGCAGGGTCAGCCAACCCACGGCAGGGTGCGCCACCGTGCCGTCACCCTGCGCCACCACCGTGTCAGCCTCCGCTCGATGCCCGTCAGGGCCCGCCACCACGCCGTCACCCCTCGCTCGATGGGCGTCAGCGTCCACCATCATGGCGTCAGCGTCCACCAACCAAGGTTCAGCATCCACCACCAGCGCGTCAGTCTCCACCACCATGGCGTCACCCTCCACCATCACGGCGTCAGCATGCTCCATCAGCGCGTCAGGGCCCGCCATCAGAGCGTCAGGGCCCGCCACCAGCGTGTAAGGGTCCACCACCAGCCGGTAAGGGTCCACCACCAGCCGGTAAGGCCCCACCATCACGGCGTCAGCATCCACCATCACGGCGTCAGCATCCACCATCACGGCGTCAGCATCCACCATCACGGCGTCAGCATCCACCATCACCGCGTCAGCATCCACCATCACGGCGTCAGCCTCCACCATCACCGCGTCAGCATCCACCATCACCGCGTCAGCATCCACCATCACGGCGTCAGCATCCACCATCACGGCGTCACCGACCGCGTGACGGGTGTCAGCGGGTTCCACCAAGCCGTCAGGGCCCGCCATCAGCGCGTAAGGGTCCGCCAGCAGCGTGCAAGGGTCCGCCACCAGCCTGTAAGGGCCCACCACCAGCGTGTAAGGGTCCGCTCGATCCGTGTCAGGGGCTACGTGACGGCCGTAAGACTCCCAGTGATGAGGCGGACAGGCCGACACACGAAATCTTGGCCTCTACGTGGTGGCACCCGCATCCGCTCTAACAGGGTGTGGGGACAACTCCAGGCCAGCTTAGCGAGGTCTTCTGGAACGTGCTATGACCTGCGGTGCCGTGGGCGAGCAGTCTATCTTTCCCACAGCGCACGCAGACTGTATAGGAAAGCCCATGTCACGAGCGCTGAAAACGTGAAGCCAATCGCTAGGTCGGGACTCGCGATCCACGCGAGTAATGAGCCTAATGGGGGCAGGAGAATCAGCGTCATTGCTCGGTTGGTTCTTGAGTCCGCTACCAGCCTTTGCCGGATAGCAGTTTCGAGAAAGGCCGCCCCGAAGGCACACACAAGGCCCAAACAAAAGCCGACCAGGAGGGGCGACAGGCGGGTCCTTAGTGCCAAGCCGGAAGCCAGTAGCGTCAAGAACGCCACCGCTAACCCGCGCACAATCCTAGTCCTCCAAGTGTCGGACTCGGCCATCAGTGAGCTCTTACCACGGTGGCACAAACGGTACTACGATCGTGGTGGCGTACATGACAAACGTCTCGACTAGGCACGAAGTTGGCTGGCAGCTTCCACCCTGGAAGGTTTACTCGCTACTCTCGCCAATCGAACTAGAGCCAGCTTCCAGTGCGCGCAAAGCGCAACGCGCCCAACACGATTCCTAGAAGAGGCATGGCAAGGCTTCCCACAAGTGCAGCCCAAAGGATTTGAACCCAAGGATTGCTGCCGTGTTTTCTTAGCAGGACCACGGTGATCGCGGCCAGCAGGATGGGAAGCCCAGCCACAAGCCATGTAAGGATCAACTGATCTCTGACCAGGCCGGCACCATAGCTCGCCCCTACCCGATAACGCACCCAGTAAATGCCCCAGGCCACTAGCCAGGCGGCGATCGCCAACGCCACGAGACCCTTCGGCGTACCGCCCCGCGCGGTCAGGACCGCAGCCGGCGCGAACAGGCAAACCACCAAGATGCTTGGCCAAAAGAAACCCAGGAGCGAGCCAAACAAAGGTACCAGCATCCGGGCACTCCGTTGTTAGCAATTACGGGCGAATCTACTCTACAGGCATAATCGCTGTCATGGTACTTCCCGGCGGTTCAAGGCAACAAATTCATACCCCACCCAGGGGCCGTGCCTGATCCGGGCGTGCCGCCGGGATGACGCGGGATCCCGGCGTGCTGTGGCGCAGGAGTCGGATGGGCATGAGGAGCACTCCGACGAGCCTGGGCCCTGGGCGGGAACGGAGGGGCCAGGCATCGGCGCCGGTGTTGGAGCAAGGCTAGGGTGGGGACAACTCCAGGCCAGCTTAGCGACTTCGATTAGGGGGTGCTATGACCTGTGGTGCGGAAGGCCTGAGCGTGCGCCTCTATCCGGCCAACTGAAGCGCCAGAACGCGAAGAAAGCGGAGACTTGCTTCCTGATTCACGGACCGTGTATACGTATCTGACCCGATGGTCAGTCGATCGGCCCCGCCCTCGCGCCCACCGTGGAGCACGTGGGTTAGTTGGCGCGCGACATTATCCAGACGTCCTTCCCCTGCTTGGGGGCGCGTTTCCGTTGGGAATCAGCTCGCCTCATCGGAGTGAGCATGCTGCCTACGCCTTGTCTAGGGGGCGGTATGACGTGCGCTGGCGGTATCGGTCTTACTTAGCGGGCTTGTTTCAAGCTCCACCTCAATGCCGCCTAGATACTTGGCGACCAGGTTGTAGAGTGCACAGCCAATTGCTGTAAAGATGAAACCAGCGAGCCCATAGAGAACCGGAATCGCCAACGCAAAGCCAGGGCCGATGCCGCCCTTATTCGGAGCGAACTGCATTGACAAAATGAAAAACGGTATGAAAACCAGCCCCACCAGGCCATACAGCACGCCCAGCACTTTTGCCGTTTGAGCAATCCCGAACCGGCTGAGACGCTGCACAATGAGTTCCCTCCTGCATTGGAGATGAGATTCAGATCCTAAAGCGAGCCGACGTCCAGATGAAGTGCAAAGTGAGTCGGCAGCATGAGTCACCACCTTCGGTGTGAGCTCACGTTGCGGGCCTACCTCGGAGCTGCGGCTTCACTCCCACAGAGCTTAACTGCTTATATAACCTTGCTTAATATACGAACGTTCGCGCAGCTCTCGTAGAAAACTCTCTACATCGTCCGGCGAAACCAGAATTGCGCGCCTGAGTCCGGTCTTACGAGAGAGAATGACAAATTGTCCCCAGACGCGATTGATGACTTTTGTACTAAATATTACCTCGGTGGCGCTCGCTTTATGGGCATCCTCAATGTCCTCATAGGGCAGATAGAACATAGGGAAAAAGCCGCACAGTACCATTTCTACTCCATCCTCTGTCAGACGATACCGGAGTACGCGTGGGAGCAGGATGTGCCCGGTCACTATGAACGAGGTGAAAAGAAGTATTAACGCCACCGTACTGGACACAATCGGCTCAACCTGAAGTCGCGAGCTTTATAAGTGTTCACAGTGTACCTAGAATACCCTAGACCTACATGGCCGAGGGAGAACGACCCATAAGAGATGGTTCCGTCAGTGGCAAACTGAAGCGAAAAGAGCAGCACCGAATAGGTGCGCGTGTCGAATGGACCCCTTAGGGCCTCCGCAGATTCTGCATTTGTGAAAAAGATGCCCGGGCCGGCGCCAAGGCTTGCGCCGGAGACCTCGCTTCCCGAGGCGCCCGCGCCAGGATTATCCGGATCGAGGCCATACCATCTTCCCTCATTACCAACCGCTCCCCCAGCAGCTGCAAACGTTCCAATGCTTGGTCCGCTGATCCCGTCGCCCCCGAACAGGCCGATGCCTCCTGAAACCTGGCCTCCGAGGCCACCGTCACGCCCGCCGATATCAAGTCCGCCACCAAAGAAAATTCCCCCTCCGTTGATTGGTGTCCAGAGCCCTGAGGGATCCGAATAGTTTAGCGGATCGTTCTGGGCGTATGTGTAGAGATTGGGGTCAGCCCCACCGAAGCCAATCGGATCCTTCGCTGTCCACCGCCCCGTGGCTGGGTCATAGTCGCGTGCTCCAAATCGCACATAACCAGTATGGCTATCCACGATTCCACCCGCATATCCAAACGGTTGGAATCCAGGGGCAGTGTTCCGCGTCACCCTTCCGAACTCGTCGTAGTCGATCCGTTGGGCAATGCTACCGTCCGCCGTGTCCACTACCAAGCGGACGCTGCCGAGATGGTCGGATATTAGGCGGTAGGTGGACCCACCCTTGATCATGTAATCCGGCACATTGGCTCGGGTGCCGTAGACGAACCGGCTCACGATCTGCTGGCTTCCGCCCAACTCGGCCACGGGAGAGAGCTGCCCCTGGTAAAGGAAGCCCTGGACTAACACCCCGTTGACTCTCTTTCCCACCCGCCGGTTCTGCCCGTCAATCACGTAGGTGATCTGGGTCGCGTCGGGTAGCATAACCGCTGTGAGGTTCCCCAGCGCATCGTAGGTATAGCTGGTGGTGTCGCCCCCGTCGGTCTTGGACTTGATCTCTCCGTTGGAGCCGTACGTGTAACTAGCCGTGCCGTAGCTGGTGAGCCGGTCTTGGGCGTCATAGGTGCCGGTGACCGCCCCGCCCGGGGTAGTGAGATGGGTGCGGTTTCCGTTCAGATCGTACTCATACGTTGCAGTGAGCACGCCGTCCCGGCGGACCTCCTGAAGCCGGCCGACCGAGTCGTAGGCAAAGGCGAGCACCCGGGTGGTGTCCCCGGTCGTCTCGGTGAGCTGGCTGATCCGGTCGAGCGAGTCCCGGACGTAGCTGGTCTGAAAAAGGGTCGTGCCGCCACTCGTCGTGGTGTACCCGGCCAGCGCGCTTCGCGAGGAGTAGGTCCATGCTGACTTGATCGTACCCAACGAATCCCGCTCAGGCAGACCGTGCTGAGCGTGGCGCTTGATCCCTAAGGCCCCGGCCGCCGTAAGCAGCCCGTCGTTGTCATAGCCGAACGTCAGGCTGTTGGCCCCGTTCACCGTCATACTGGTAACGCGGAAGTCGCTATTGTAGCCCACCCCCACGCTGCCCTGCACCGAACCGGCCCAGGTCACAGTCTTCGGCAGACTCCCGTCGTATGTGTAGCTCATCGTGTTGCTACCAGGAGCCGCGATCGACGTCAGGTTCCCACTGGTGGGGCTGTATCCATAGACCAGGTCGCCCCGGTCGAAGGTGACCGTGTCGGGCCGCCCCGCGGCGTCGTAGCCGAAGGTGATCTCCACGCTGTCGGGCCGAGTGATCTTGGTCAGCTGCTGGTCGGCGTTATAGCTGTAGGTGGTAGCCGGCGTCGTGAGCCCCACATTGGGTGGGGTGTAATCACCCGTGAGATCGACGGGAGTGTGGCCGAAGCCATGGGCCGGCCGGCCCGGCGGGGTCACCGCGGTGATGTTCCCGCTCGAGTCGTACGTGAAAAGGATTTCTCGGCCACCCGGCAGAGCCCGCCGCGTGAGGCGGTCGGTGCTATCGTAGAACAGGCTGTCTCGTCGACCCAGAGGGTCGAGCGTGCTGAACAGCCTGCCCTTGGCATCGTAGCTGTAGTCCCAAGTTCGGCCCCCGCTGCGGACCTGGCTGAGGCGACCACTCCCGTCGTACTGGTATGTCACCGAGTCCAGTCCGACCGTACGCTCCATCACAATCCGCCCAGCGGTATCAGTTCGAGCGATAGTCTGACGCCCCGTGGGACCGGTTGTCGTCGCACGGTGCTGCGCTCGATCGTAGATACTCGCATACACCTTGCCATTGACACGGACTGTGTCAGTCTGGGTCAGAAGGCTCATGGGGTCGGCGGGGTTCGAGAGCGTCGCGCGCCGAGTTGCGATCAAACTTGAGCTGAGCCCGCTCGGAAAGCTCACCGAGGCGCTCCGGAGAATGGGCGCCTGCATCCCGAACCGGGTATCGCCGGTCACGAAGGACGCGCTCACAGTACTGTCAGGAGCGCTGACACTCGTGCTTCCGTCTCCGCCATTCACGACCGTCGTAACGAGTCCTGCGGGGTCGGTGATGGTGCGGCGGGTGTCTGTGTTGGGCATGCGCTCCACCCGATACCGGGTGTTCCGGCCCATTGCCGTTGTCAAATCAATTGTATCGGCCGAGGCCCCTCGACCTACTGTTAATGTCTTGAACCCGCCGGCGGCGTTTTCGTCTCGGGTCAGAAGACCCAAGGAGCTGTAGGTAAAGCGATGGGGGTTGCCCCTGGGATCCACCAGACTGTCCAGCAGCCCGTTGGTCTTGGAGAACAGCCGCACCACCTCGCCCGCGGGGTTCGCCACCGACGCGAGGTAGCCGTTGGCATCGGTCGTCAGCACAGTGTGCTGTCCAAAAGGCGCCAGGATACCCGTTGGCTTTCCGTCGGCCTGACGCTCGATCGTGGTCACGTTCGCGTCGGCATCCGTAACCGTCGTAATCCGCCCGGCAGTATCCCGGGCAAAGCTGAGCAGCGCCGTCCCGGTCTTCGCGTCGAGAGTCTGCAGGTGCCGCCCAGCGAGGTCGAAGCGGTAAACCTCCGCGCCATCCTCAGAGGCAATCAGCATGTCGGTGGCGGGAATGCCCGGCAGCGCGGGCGAGATCCGGCGGACTCTGTCACCGTCGCTATCGGCGATGTACAGGCTACCATCGGGCGCGATCGCCACTCCCCGGGCGCCGGACAAGGACGCTTGAGTGGCCGGCCCGCCGTCGCCGTTGGGGGTCACGCAGTCAGTCGTGACCACCCGGGGAGCGCAGGCTCGCAGCCCGTTGCCCGCCACCGTGAAGATGATGCCTGCGTTGTCGATCTTGCGGATGCGGAAGTTGGCCTGATCCGCGATGTACAGGCTGCCATCGGGCCCAACCTGCAGGGCCTGAAGGTCGCGGAACCGTGCCTGGGTAGCCGGTCCGCCGTCTCCGGCATACCCGACCAGGGATCCGGCCACCGTAGTGATGATTCCAGCCTGATTCACCTTCCGGATCCGGTTGTGGCCGGACACGTTGATGTAGAGAGTGCCGTCCTTGCTTACCGCCAGGCCCTGAGGGAAGGGCGTCGGCGTATTGACGGCGGGGCCATTCTCGCCGCCAAAGAAGCCACCGGTCCCGTTGCCGGCAACGGTAGTAATGATTCCCGCCGGGCTCACCTTCCGAATCCGGTTGTTGACTGCATCGGCGATGTAGAGGCTGCCGTCGGGGCCCACCGCCACGTCATAGGGTTGGTTCAGTGTGGCCGAGGTCGCCGGGATGTTGTCGCCGTTGTATCCGGCAGTGCCGGTTCCAGCCACGGTTGTCATGATTCCCGAAGGGGTGACACGGCGCACCCGGGCGTTGTTCTGGTCGGCGATGTACAGGCTTCCGTCCGGACCGAGCGCCATGCCCATGGGGAAGCGAAGCGGTGCGGAGGTGGCCGGCAGGCCATCGCCACAGGTCGGATTGGTCGTGGTGTTGCAAAGCGCTCCGGTGCCCGCGACGGTGGTGATGATGCCGTCGGGAGTGACCTTGCTGATGCGCGGCCGCCCAACATTGGAGATGTACAGGCTGCCGTCGGGAGCAAGGAGCACGCGCTGCGGCCCGTACAGCCGGGCCGCGGTGGCCGGGCCACCGTCTCCGGTGAATCCCGAATCTCCTACCCCGGCGGCGGTGACCAGGATGTTCCCGATGGCGTCTGCCTGCCGCCGCTCGCCGGTGCCCAGGTACAGGGTGCGGCCGCCGGCGTCGTAGTTGTGCATCGCGCTCAAGTTCCACCCGGCCAGGCCCTGACCCGGCACATACCACGCGCCGATCCTTCCCTGCCAGGTATGGCACAGGTTCGAGCTGGTCTGGGGACGTGCATTCAGGGTGAGGAACTCGCTGCTGATGTTAGTGGAACCAAAGCTCCTGATGCCATCGACACCTACGATTGTTACCGCGACCGGCTTGTACCGGTAGCAGCGCTCCACCGTGATCTTCTGGCTGCCCTGCACCGCGCGTCCAAACCGGTCCAGACCGTCCCACGTGTAGGTATGCCAGAGATCCGGAGTCGGAGAGAAGCTCTGGGACGTTTGCCGACCCGCCACGCTCACGTTGAGAACCAGATCCTCGAGCTGGGCAGCTGGCGGCGGCAGCGTCGCGTCGCTCATCTGAAGCTCAATGGATGACTCGGCCGTGTAGCCCGGCACCCGATCGCTCATGTAGTGGAGACTGAATGGAGTACCTGGGACCGGCAGCACCTCGCCCAGCACCTGGCTCTCGCAGTGGATGACTGAACCAGGACACTTGCTTGGATCCTTCGGCGGCAGCAGCCTTTTGAGCAGACCGCTGAGGAGGCCCCGCGCTTGGTCCGAGATCCAATAGATCAGGTTGTAATCTTTGGGCGAGAAATGAGTGTGCTGGGTGCGCCAGAGCGTCTGATTGACCGTATAGAGCGTCGCCAAGCTCTGCCGCTCCGCGTCGGTGATGCCCAGACTCAGGAGCTGCGCGCTCGATGCCGGCTGCCCGGTGGTGTCCACCGCCAGGTTGGCCAGCCCGCCGGTCACGGAGAGGAGCTTGATGACCCGACCATCCGACTCCGGAACCCACGTCGCCTTTACCCGGTCGTAGGAGCCAACCGGTATGGCATGGCCCACCGGCAGGTTCATGAAGTTCTCGACGTACGAAGCCACCGGCTGGCTGAACTCCACACCGGTGGCGCCCAGCGCCAGCGCGGTGTCGACGCTCAGCTCCACCGCGTAGGTGTAGGCGCTGCTGGGCGGCAGCACCGCCGGCATCGCCGCCGGGCCCAGCGGCCCGACGGTGTACTCGGTCGAGCGTACCTTGATCGGACCGGTGATGGTCTGGGAGCTTCCGTTCGGCAGGGTCACGCTGACACCGGTTCCCGCCGCGAACAGCAGGGTCTGCCGCCGGGTGCCGCTGGTGTCGTTGACCGAGCTTCCCCGCGCTACCTCGATCGGCTGGGTGAAGTTGACCGTGGTGACCGCGGTGTCCATCCCCAGCATCGCCACGCTGTCGACCTCGACGTAGTCCTGCCAGGGCAGCTCCAGCTGCCGCTGCGCCGCCAGGTAGCCGCTCTTGCTGTATTCGATGACCGCCTTGCCACCCCCGTTGGTGGCCAGGTCGAACCTGCCGTCGGTCCGCGACAGAGTCTGCCCGTACTCCGGATGGTCCAACACCTTGATCTTGACCCCGGACAGGGCGGCGCCCGATTGGCTCAGCACCTTACCCCGGATCACCGCCACCCTGGTGGCCGTGATCGTACCCGGAGCCACGCCCGTCTGAATGGCGTTGGGGCCGGTGTAGAGGAACGAGGTCGCCGCCCCGATGGTCGAGGCCACGGCGCCGCTGAGCGGCGGCGCCAGCGTCGATGGGTCGGGGGGTATGACATCGGCCTTGGTCACCGACCGGATAACCGTCGTCGCGTTGGTGGCCGCATCGGTGGCCACCACCGTGATGGTGTTGGCGCCGGGAACCAGCCCGACCTTCCCGCTGAAGCTGCCCGACGTCACCGGCAGGTTGAGCCCGTTCGCCGCGACCGTGACCGCCGTCGCGTCGGTAACGGTGCCACTCACCGTGATGCTGTCCGCCGAGGTGGTAGCTCCATCGGCCGGAGCTGAAACGGTGAGCACCGGCGCCAGGGTATCGCGGGTGACGTTCCGGACCACGCTGGTGGCGTTCCCCGCGGCGTCCGTGGCCGTGGTGGTGAGCACATTGGCGCCCACCGCGAGCGCGATGGCTCCGCTGAAGGCGCCATTGCCGCCGACCGTGATCGGCGTGCCGTTGGTATTCACCGTGACCGCGGTGGTCGCGTCCGTGGCCGTGCCGCTCACCGTCGCGGTGGCCAATCGGGTCACCGAGTTGTCGGCTGGAACGTCGACGCCGAGGGTGGGCGCTACATTGTCGAAGGTCACGTTGCGGGTAACCTGGCTGGTACGTCCGCCGGCATCCGTGGCTATGACTGTGAGCAGATTGCTCCCCTGACTCGATAGCGGCACGCTGGCCGAGTAGCTGGTGTTGTTGGTGACCGTCGCGGCAACCCCGTTTACCGTCACCGACGTAGGCGACGCATCGGTGATGGTACCGGTCACCGTGATTGGTGTCGTCCGGGTGACCGTCCCGGCCGCCGGTGCGGTGATCGTCACCACCGGCGCGGTCGTGTCCGTAGCCGTAAACCAGAGGGTTATAAAGCGCGCGGCGCTTCCCTTCAGCGTGACCGTCACGTTATTCGTGGCGGTGAGGGTGACGGTCTTGGTGAGTGACCCGATGGCATTGGTAAACTCTGTGGTCGTCACCACCGTGGCCCCGTTGAGCGCCACCGAGGCGTTGGTGACTCGGAGCCCTCCGGCCGTGTCCCCGTTGGTGAGGTACAGACGGAACGGCGACCCTGCGCTGGCCGCCTTGGTGAAGCTGAACGTGTGAGTCTTCTGAGTCCCGGAAGGAATGCCGTAGTCTGCTGGGCCGTTGACGATGAACTCGGACGTGGCCAGGCTGGACAGGCTCGCGGTGACGAACGAGCCCGCCGGCCCCACGACGGTCACCCGGAGCGTATCGATCTGCCGCACCGAAACCACCTTGGTGACCGAGGCAATGCTGCTGGTGAGATCGGTGGTGCCGATGACCTGGAACCCATTCAGCTTGGTGACGGCGCTGGTTACCCGGTTGAGGCTGCCGCCGGGTGTCCCGTTGACCAGCTTGAGCTCGTATTTGCGCCCTGGGGATAAGACGAGGGTAAAACGCTCGATATAGGTGGTTCCGCTGCCGGTCGTGCCGTTGAACTGGCGGAGCCCGTACACGACCACGGTGTCCCCCGGAGCAGCCGCAACCGCTGGCTGCTCCGGCAAGATGATCGGCCGGAGGTAGACAGCAGTCGGTGCCCCTGCCCCGATCACGATCAGACCCAGCGTGAAGCCTTTCCAGTGCGGGCCCAGCACGCGTTGAATGACGCCTTCGCTGGTCCGCAGACACTCCCGGAGAAAACTGCGCAGACACTGGATCATGGCCCTGGGTCCCTTGGGGCTGTGGTTGTCGATCAGATTGGCTGAGTCGGAAAGAGTTTCTTGTGAGACCACTACGACGGTGGGATAGAGCTCGCGCTACGAGGGCACTCGCGGCGCTCGGCACAGCACGTATATCCGTCGGATGTCGGGTGCGTGGTCCTGCAAGAGCGGCGAATATGAATCAGCTGTAAGTGCAGCGCTATGACTTGTGGTGCGGAGGTATCGATCGATAACTAGCCCTTTTCTCTATCGCCCTGCGTTGCTATTATAGCCGCTCGCGCGCCACTCGCGCCCCCCCTTTCTTTCCCCTAGAAAAAAAACTGATCATGCACTTCGCGAGCACGCTGCTCCAGACAGCGCTCCATTGGCTGTCTCCACAGGGCCATGCCGTGATCCAGCGACTGGTGACCACCCAGGGATATGTTGGATCGGCACACGAGATCGCCGTTGCAGTTG
>Ga0193723_1000153_pt1 | contig 24394 bp, 23 predicted proteins | sample H2m2metaG_FD_143042 | JGI IMG/M metagenome (GOLD analysis project Ga0193723, IMG submission 143042) | Soil microbial communities from a riparian zone of the East river system, Colorado, United States - H2m2 | ecosystem: Environmental > Terrestrial > Soil > Riparian zone | place: USA: East River...
CGACCGTCGTGAGTGTCGAGGTCACGCGAGCACCTCCGCGAGGATGGCAACGCCACGCTCCAGGTCACTTTCGCTGATCGTGAGGGGCGGCACGACACGGATCACGTTAGGCCCGGCGGTGAGCACGAGCAAGCGCCGCTCCCGCGCGGCCGTGATGAACGGCGCCGCCGGCTCGCCGAGCTCGATGCCCCACATGAGGCCGCGGCCGCGCACCGCCTTCACCCGGGGGGACTTCGCGGCGAGCTGTTCCAGGCGTTGACCCAGCATCGTCCCCTTAGCCCGGACCTCCGCGAGGAAGTCGGGATCGGCGATCGTCTTCAAGACTTCGAGCGCGACTGTCGCGACGAGGGGCCCGCCGCCGAATGTCGTGGCGTGATCGCCCGGCGCCAGCGCGGCCGCGATGCGGTCGGCGACGAGCACGGCACCCATCGGGAGGCCGCCCGCCAAAGGCTTCGCGAGCGTGAGCATGTCCGGCGTCACGCCGGCCTGCTCGTAGGCGAAGAGCGTGCCGGTGCGGCCGAGGCCGCACTGCACCTCGTCGAAGATCAACGCCGCGCCCTTCTGGTCGCACAACTCACGCAGGAACGCCAGGAAGGCTGAATCGACGGGCCGCACACCGCCCTCGCCCTGAAGGGGCTCGATGATCACGGCAGCCGTTTTGTCGGCGACGGCGCGCGTCGTCGCGGCACGGTCGCCCAGCGGCACGATCTGCACGCCGGCGAGGAGGGGCTCGAAGGGCCGGCGATAGTCGGGCCGGTCAGTGGCCGCGAGCGACGCGAAGAGCCGTCCGTGGAACGAGCCCGTGAACGCGACGATCTCCGTCTTTTGGGACCACTTCCGCGCGAACTTGAAGGCTCCCTCGTTCGCCTCGGCCCCCGAGTTACAGAAGAACACCTGCCCACCGAACGACTTGGTCAGTTCAGCGGCCAACCGTTCGCCAGGCTCGGTGCGGTAGAGGTTCGAGACGTGGACGAGCCCGGTATCGAGAGCGCGGACGACCGCTTCGCGGATGACGGGGCTGTTGTAGCCGAGGGCGTTGACGGCTATCCCCGCGACGAAGTCGAGATAGCGGGTGCCGTCTTCGGCGATCAACTCCGAGCCTTCCCCCGCCACGAACAGGGGGCCGACTCGAGAATACACGCCCAGCAACGCCGAAGCGTCCAACTGAACGGCGGTCACGCCGGCTGGGTAGCGGGAGGTGTGGCGAGGAGACGCGTGCCGGCGGTGGCGCTCGCGAACATGTCGAGATCGCCGATGCGGACCGCGCGGACACCGGCGCCCAGCGCCTGGGTCGCGGCGCGCAGCTTCGCCGCCATGCCGTCGGTCGCGATGCCGGCCTCGATCATCGATTCGACCTCGGCGGCGGCGAGCGTGGGTTGCGCCACGCCATCGATCTCGACGCCGGGAATGTCGGAGACGAAGAGCAGCTCGTCCGCGTGCAATGCAGACGCGACCGCCGCGGCGGCGTGGTCGGCATTGACATTGAAGGGCACTCCGTCCGCCGCAGCGGGCGCGACGGGCGCCACGACGGGCGTGAGGCCCGCCAGCAGCAGGCTCTCGAGCAACGAGGCCCGGACTTTCACGATCTCCCCCACGTGGCCGAGTCCGCCGCGTCCGTTGCTCAGGGCGCTCGCTTCGAGGAGCCCACCGTCGACGCCGGAGAGCCCGATGGCGTCGAGCCCCGCCGCGCGCAGCGCGCTGACGAGCAGGCGGTTCACGGGCCCACCGAGGACCATCTCGACCACTTCGGCGATCTCGGGCGTGGTGACGCGCAGGCCGTCCCGCTTTTCGACGGGCAGGCTCAGGCGGCGCGACAGCGCGCTCACGGCCTGGCCGCCGCCATGCACGACCACGACGGGCGCGGCACCGACGAGCGCGTTGGCGCACGCCGCGACCCACTCGCGGCGGTCGAGCTCGTTGCCGCCGACCTTGACGACGCGGACGCCTAGCACGTGAGCCCCGTGGTCTCGGCGAATCCGAGCATCACGTTCATGTTCTGCACCGCCTGGCCGGCGGCGCCCTTCACGAGGTTGTCGATCGCGGCGATCACCGTCAGGCGCGGACGACGCACATCGGCGACGGGCACGACACCCAGCGCGACGCGATTGCGATAGACGACGTCCTTGAGCGACGGTAGCGCGCCCATGAGCACCTGAACGCAGGGCTCGCCGTTGTAGGCCGCCTGGTACAGCCCCTCCGCCGTCGCCTGGTCGAGCACGCGGGTCAGCGGGACGTGGATCGTCTCGAGGATGCCGCGTTTGACGGGCAAGAGGTGCGGCGTGAAAACGAGGTCACCCGTGAAGCCGCCCTCGCGGGCGAGCGATTGCTTCAGCTCGGCGAGATGACGGTGTGTGTTGCCGATCGCGTACGCGCGGAAGTCCTCGGACACTTCGCCGAAGAGGAGCTCCCGCTTGGGGTTTCGCCCGGCCCCCGTGACACCCGACGCCGCGTCGATGATCACTTCGCGTGACGGATCGATGAGACCGCGCTGCGCGAGGGGGATCAGAGCGAGCAGAGCGGCCGTTGGATAGCATCCGGGGTTCGCCACGAGCTCGGCGGCGGGAAGCTGGGGCCGCGTGAACTCGGTGAGGCCATACACGGCGTCGGGCGACAGTCGGAAATCCGCCGAGAGGTCCACGGCGCGCTTGCCGGCGGCGCGCGCTTCGTTCACGTACCGGGCCGACACGCCGTGTGGCAACGCCGACAACACGATCTCCGCCTTGGAGAACGGCGCGTCGTGGGCTTTGATGAGCTGGTGACCTTCCACCCACTCGCCCGCCGCGGACTCAGCCGTGGCGAACGCGATGGAGGCGCCCGGGTGCCGCGCCAAAAGGCGCAGCAGCTCCTGGCCCACATATCCAGATGCCCCGAGGACCCCCACGGGGACGGATGTATGATTATTCATTCTGACGGAAAAATATGCAGCCCCCCCTGCAGCGCAAGTGCCTACACGACGCGCTCCAGCCGGGGGTTCGGCCGATACGCCCGCCCCACCTTGGCGCACGGCTTCCCTTCCACCATTACCACGTCGGCGGTGAAGTCGAAGCGGCCCTGGAACAGGCTCGACCCGACGCCGTAGGCGTCGACGGGAACGCCCTGCTCCTCGAACTGGCGAATCTTCTCCACCGTGAATCCGCCCGACACGACGATCTTCACCTGTTGGAAACCATCGCGGTCGAGCGCCTGCCTGACGTTCCACACGAGCTGCGGGTTGACCCCGGCGGGCTTGAACGTCCCCATCTGCGGGATGACGGATTTGTCGACGAGGGTCTCGGACGTGTCGAGCCGCACGCCGTAGAGGCGGTCACCCAACTCTCGGGCGACCGCGAGCGACGTGCCCACGCAATCGTTCTCGAAGTCCACCAGTGTGATCAGCCGGATCGACTTGTCCATCTCCTCGGCGAACTTGCGCGACGCCATCACGGTGTCGCCGCCGTAGGCCGCGATGAGGGCGTGGGGCACCGTCCCGATCCCTTCCGAGCCCCACCACGACGCCTGGGCGTCGGTCGAGACGCCGATCGCGCCGGCGATGTGCGCGGCATAGCCGTCGCCGGTCTGCACCAGCCAGTGATCGTGGCGCGCCGGGAAGAACATCACTTCCTTCGGTTTCGCCGCCTCGACCACGCGGCGCGTGTTCGTGCCGACGCGGGTGCGGCGCGCGAGCACGCCCAGATACACGGTCTCCAGATTCGCGAACGCGTCGTAGGGCCCCTCGATCAACAGCACCGTCTCCCACGGGTCGATTTCTTCGCCATCGTAGAGCGCGTGCACGACGAGCTCATCCCAGCCATCGGAGCAAAGCTTCAGGATGGCGATCGCCTCGTCGATGCCCCCGAGGGACGCGTGCGACTTGCCGAAGACCTGCATCGTGACGCGCGGCCGGTGCTTGTCCTTGCGCAACAGCTCCCGGGCGCGCACGAAGTATTTGTCGGAATAGTAGCCCTCTCGCATCCGCTCGACCGGTAAATGAAAGATCGAGGGATCGAGACGTGGTCGACGCGGTTTTGGCGTCATCGGCCCGCAGGCCACGCGAACGTGGCGACGAGGGTGTCGCCGCCGGGGAGGGGCAACCTCCTCGCGACGTCGTTCAGCCGGCCGCACACGACACCGACGGGCTGCGCGACTTCGGGCGTCGCGATTCGGAGACAGACAACGTCGGCATCGAGCGCGAGGACGCGGTCACGCGCCGAGCGCGCCGGCTCGGGCCGAGCGAGCCCGATCTCGAGCGTCGTAGTGCGTCCCGCCATCGCCAGCTGCACGCGCCGCGCGGGAGCCTCGGGCACCAGATCGAATCCCCGCGGGCCGCTCACGGTGTCGCCGCGCACGAGATTCATGACCACGCGGGCGCGACGCGGGCGCACGACCGCCTCGACGACGATGTCCATCGTGGAGTCGAGCACCTCCACCTCTTCGGCGGGACGCCCTTCACCGCCCGAGAACCCGCGCACCAGGACGACCTGGATCCAGAGACCCTGGTCGCGCGGAGCGGTCGGGCGCGGTCGCCCGAAGAGATGGATGCGGGCGGTGTCGCCCCAGGCGAGCCGCACCGCGCGCCGGTAGCTGTCCTGCTCCCAGAGCCCCAGCCCCCGCCGCGACCGACTCACCCTGCGCTTCGTGAAGAACTCGGCCGCGACGGCCACCGTGTCACCCTCCGGCACGATCTGGAACAAGGCTTCGACTTCCACGGTGTCGTCGCGCAGCCCGAAGCGCAGGTCGGTGCCGGCGGGGCCGCTGACGGCCCCGCGCGCCAACTCGAGCATGCCGTCCTGCACCACGCGCACGCGATAAGTGACGCGCGTTCCGGGTCCCTGCGCGGCCCAGAACAGCGCGGCGATCGCGAAGACACCGCAGACGCTAATGGACGACGATCGCCGCACGACTGTCCTCCAGCGAGCCCCCCGGCCCCCCCCAACGGCCATGCGCCAGCCACCCGCCGGCGACGCCGGCGGCGAGGGCCATGACGGCCCAGAACGCCAGGGCTCGACCCCGGATCGTCGGCCGAGGCACGACGCGCGCGTGGGGATCGCCCGCCGAGCGCGCCATGGCGAGGCGGACCTCGAGTTGGCTCGCGCGCGCACCGGAACAGTGCGAGCAGGTGGCGAGATGCTTGGCGAGCGCCGCCCGCTCGGTGAGCGACAGCTCGCCATCGAGCTCGGCATCGATCTGCTTGAGCCAGTGTTCGTGACCGTCGCTCACTGGACCTCCTCCCGAACGCGATACTTGAGTGCGCGCCGCTGCATCCATCGTACTGCGAACGCATCCGCCAGCGAGCGAAACACCCGGTTCCACATCCCATACTTCGTGACGCCGAAGCGGCGCGGCCGATGGCCCACCGGGACCTCCTCGACAGTCCCCCCATGCATCTTGATGAGCGTCGGCAGGAAGCGGTGCATTCCATTGAACAGGGGCAGAGCCCGCACGGCGTCGGCACGGAACGCCTTGAGCGAGCAACCGGTGTCGCGGATCGTCTCCCCGTTGAGCCAGTTGCGCACGCCGTTGGCGATGCGGCTCTGGAGCAGTTTCCACGCGGAGTCGTGACGCGCCGTGCGGTACCCGGCCACAGCCGTCGCGCCGCTGCGCTCCAGCGCGTCCACCACGCGCGGCACGTCGGCCGGGTCGTTCTGCAGATCCGCGTCGAGCGTGACCACGAAGCGGCCACGGGCAGCGCGGAACCCGGCCGCAAAGGCGGCGGTCTGTCCCGCATTCCGCTCGAACGACACGATGCGCAGCTCCGGGTGCTCTCGCTTCAGGGTCTGGAGCGTCTCGAGCGACCCGTCGGTCGATCCGTCGTCCACGGCCACCACCTCGTAGCTTCGGCCTGCCCCGCCCAGCGCCCCGGCAATCTCGGCGAGCAGCGGCGAGAGATTCTCCCGTTCGTTGTACACGGGAATGACGAGCGACAGGTCAGGAGTGGCGGCGGGCAACCTGCAGCTCCCGGGACGTGGGGTACTTCACGAGCATGCGGTCGAGCAGCGCGTCGGCGCGGCCGGCCTGTCGCAGGTGCACGCGGTACAGCTCGGCCAGGCGCACGGCCCACAGCGGCTCCTTGTCCGGCGGGGGGTGGTGCGCCAGCAGGTGCTCGAGCAGCTCCACCTCCTGCGCGTCGGTGGGTGCGGGCGTGCCTTCGAAGAAGACACGCAGCCCGATGTCGAACCCGCGTCGCACATCCTCCGCGAAGGCCGTCAGGGCGATCGCCACCGACGTGAAGGCCACGATTTCGGCGTCGAGGTGGCCCGTCCGCACCAGGATCTCCACCAACAGGTACGCGCCGATGGTGGTCGCGCCGCCGCCGAAAAGGCGAATCAGTCTGACGACGCGACGATCGGAGGTGGCCACGGGAGAAGAAGCTTACGACGCGCGCCCCATGCCGAGCAAGTTGACAGGCGCGAAGCGAGTGGGTAAAACCCTAGCACTTCCTCACATCGGAGCCGTCCGTGTCCGAGGCGCTGTCACGCCGCGAGTTCGTTGAATCCGCCGGCACCATGGCCGCCGGCACCGCGTTGGCCATTCCGCACCCCATGCGTCCTCTCAAGCCCCTCCCTGCCCGGAGTCGCTGGGCGTCGAAGCCGGTGATCATTGCCTCCGCGAACGGCATTCGCGGCGTGCAAAAAGCCTTCGACCTGCTCATGCAGGGGGCCGACACGCTCGACGCGTGCGTCGAGGCCGTGAAGATCCAGGAGCTCGATCCGAACGACGACTCCGTCGGGTACGGCGGACTCCCCAACGCCCTGGGCGTGGTACAGCTCGACGCGTCGTGCATGCACGGCCCGACGAAACGGGCCGGCGCTGTCGGGTGCCTCGAGAACATCAAGACGCCGTCGGAGGTCGCAAAGCTCGTTCTCAAGTACACCAACAACGTGTTCTTCGTGGGTGAGGGCGCCAAACGTTTCGCATTGTCGTACGGCTTCAAAGAAGAAGACCTGCTCACCGAACACTCGCGCCAGAGATGGCTGGCGTGGCGCGCCAACCTGAGCCCCAACGACGACTTTCTCGACGTGCCCGAGTCTGAGAACATGGTCGCGCGGCCCACCGGCACGATCAATTGCGACGCGGTCACGCCAACCGGTGAGATCTCGTCGGTGACGACGACGAGCGGGCTGGCGTTCAAGATCCCGGGCCGCGTGGGCGACTCGGCGGTCATTGGCGCCGGTCAGTACACCGACAACGACATCGGCGCGGCCGGCTCGACGGGCCGCGGCGAATCGAACATCAAGGTCTGCGGCGGGATGCTCACGGTCGAGTTCATGCGCCGCGGCATGAAGCCCACCGACGCCTGCCTCGAGACGCTCAAGCGAGTCATGGCGACCACCGAGCCGCGGCTGATCGACGCGCGGGGCCGCCCCAAGTTCGGCCTGATCTTCTACGCCGTGAACAAGCGCGGTGAGTTCGGGTCCGCGTCCCTGTTCCCGGCCACGTTCGCCGCGCACGACGGCACCGAGGCCAAGGTTCGGGACTGCGCGCACATGTTCGAGAACGCCTGAAGCGAATGCGCTGGATTGGCGCAGCGCTCGCCGCGGCGGCCCTCACCCCCGCGCTGGCTGCGGCTCAGCGCGGCACCTGGGTCGATCAGCTCTATCCCTACGGCTACTACAGCGCGAGCGACGGATTCTGGTTCGCGGGGCGCTACGGCTGGTATAGCCCCATGGGCTTCAGCGACCGGCCTGAGCCGAACTTCGCAAGCGTCAAACTGGATGCGGGCGTCAGCACGAAAGGCAGCTATCTCGTCACCCTCGACGCTTCCGCGCCCGCGTATTGGGACGGCTGGCGCTTCGGCGTGACGCTCACCGCCAGCCGCGCCAACCGCCTCGGCTACTACGGACAAGGCAACAGCAGCTCGTATGACGCGGACAGCGTCACGCCCCCGAATCCCTACTTCTATCGCGTCAGCCGCACCACCCGCGTCGCGCGCCTGACCGTGCAGCGCCGAGTCGTGGGCCCGCTGCGCGTGCTCGCCGGCGCGACACTCGAGCACAACAACTTCCGGGAGCTGCCGGGCGCCAGCCGCTTCCAGCAAGACCGCACCGGTGGCATCATCACGCCGCAGGAAATCCCCTTCAACGATTACGTGGTGCGGGCCGGCCTGATCGTCGACTCGCGCGATCAGGAGATCGACCCGCATCGCGGCGTCTTCGTGGAAGGGCTCGTCGGGCGAGGGCGCGGCTACACGCGCACGACCGCCGTGGCGCGCGTGTACCTCCATCCACTCGAGAAGGTCATGGTCGCGGCGCGGATCGCCGGCGAGGGTATGACCGGGTCGCCGCCCGTCTCGGCGCAGATGACGATGGAGTCGAGCGACGGACCGACGATCGCCCTGGGCGGCTACCGCTCGCTGCGCGGCTACTACGACGCGCGCTTCGTTGGGCCCGGGAAGATCGCCGCCGGCGTCGAAGTCCGGTACGCGTTGCTGTGGGCGCCGAGGGTGCTCGAGCTGAAGCTCGTCGCGTTCTACGACTGCGGCCGCGTGTTTGCCCCCGGTGAGTCGGTGCGCCTCACCGGCAACGGCCTGCACTCGAGCGCCGGCGGAGAAGCCGCTCTGGCGCTGGTGCGGAATACGTTGATCGTGCTGGGGGTCGGCAAGGGGACGGAGGGCGCCCAGTTCTTCTTCGGCACGACCTGGAGCTACTGAGCGACTTCCCGGATCTCGACGCCGCGTTTCTTCAACTCATCCACATACGGCTGGAACGGGACCGCTTCGTCAGGCGTGTGCGCGCCCACCGCCGTGATCCGTCCGTCCACCTGCATCAGTCCCGTGATCGCCAACGAGTAACCGGTCGTGCGCATCATCGCGCTCACCCCGGCTTTTTCATCCGCGTAGTCGAGTAACTGCCACACGACGCGACGCTTGTCGCGTCCCGTCACTTCGATGCGCAGCGCCACGAGATCGGGCGCGTTGGGCTTGGTGAGCTCGGGCGTCACCGTGGCGATGAAGGCATCGCGCGGCACGACCTTCATTCCCTTCACCATCACCGGCTTCATGCTGAGCAACCCAAGCTCCCGGACAGGATGCATGATGGCGACGTGACCGGGATACCGCAGCGTCTTGTACTCCATCGTGCGGACCTTGCCGGCGTACGCCCACGGCATCGTCGAGATGCCGCCGCCCGTGTGGAACGCTTCGAGCGTGCCGACGGGAGCCGGGAACGTGACTGACTCGAGCTCGGAGAGGGCATCGACACGGGCCGGCTTGCCGTCGCGCAGCACCCACGACGGTGTCGTGTAGTAATCGAGCGCGCCTTCGAGCGAGTAGACGATCTGGTAATTGAGGGGCGGCTGGGGATGCTGCGGCAATCCGCCGACGAAGATCTTCACGGTGTCGGCGTCGCCGACGCGGCGGATCCCTTCGGCGGCGATGATGTTGACCATCCCGGGAGCGAGGCCGCAGTCGGGGATAATCGAAACGCGTTTCTTCCGGGCGGCGGCGTCGAGCGTCTTTTGCTGCTGCACGATCTCGGTGTTGCCCCCCAAATCGGAGCAATGCAGCCCGGCGGCCACCGCCGCTTTGGAGACCGCGAAGTTGAAGAAGTAGGGCGACGCGTTCATCACGGCGTCGTGCCCGCGCATCAGGACGCGCAGCCGTGCCGCCTGTTTCACGTCGACGCGGGCCACAGCGAGCCGCTTCCCGGCTCGCTTCTTGAGAAAGGCCGGCAGACGGCTCGGATTCAGATCAGCCAGGGTGACGCGCTCCACCTCCGGCAGCCCCAACAGGTCGAACGCGCAAGCCGACCCTTGCAGTCCCGCGCCCAGCACCAGCATCCGCATCGCCACCACGCTCTCGGGTTTCGGGGCGCGAAAGCTAGTTAGATTCGGTCGGAATGTCGCCACCCGCCGTGGACCTCACCCATCAGCGCCTCAGCCGGGCTGCCCTCGAGCTGTTCAGCAGCCGTGGCTACCACGACACGACCACCGCCCAGATTGCGAAGAAGGCGGGCGTGGCCGAGGGGACGATCTACCGCCACTTCCCGAGCAAGCAGCAGCTCCTGAACGACATCTACCGGGCGGCGTTGCGTTGGGCCGCCAAGACGGTGGAGGACTCGACGGGCGCCACCCCGCGCGCTCGGCTCACAGCCGTCGCCCTGGCGTTGCTCGAGGGCGCCGTCCGCGACCCCGCCGTGGTCAAGCTCGGCCTCCTCGAGCGGCACGACGCGCTCCTGGACGACGATAGCCGCCGGACGGCGCGGGAGTTCCGGATGGGGATCGAGCGAGTGATTGCGCAGGGCAAGGCTGACGGCTCGGTCCGGGCTGGCGCAGTGGATGTTTGGGCCGGCGTGTGGCTCGCCGCGATTAGTTACGCGCTGGAGAAGACTGTGGCGAAAGACTGGAAGACCGGCGATGCGGGGGTGGGACTCGTGATCGAGGGGGCGTGGGCATCGATTAGCGCCTAGCCCCGACCGCCGCCGTTGCAGTTTGACCGCCCGACCGCCGCAGTTCAAGCAAGGCGATTTCCGGCGGGACGAAGATCCGAATGGGCACGCCCACGACGCCAATGCCGCGACTCACGTACAGCTGGCTCGAGCCCTGCCGGAAGTGCCCCATCACGTACTTCGTGATCAGCCGCCCCGCCGACCATCCGATCACCGGCAAGTAGATCTGCCCGCCGTGGATGTGACCGGCGAGCGTGAGCGGCACGCCGCGCGGCGCCGCGCCGTCGAAGGCGCCCGGGCGGTGCGCCAGCAGGATCTTGAAGACCTCGGGAGGCGAGCGCCGCAGCGCGATGCCGACGTCGGCATCCTGCGGATCGTCGGCGCGCCAGTTGCGCGGGTCGTCGATGCCCACCAGCGCCAGGGGCGTGCCGTTGCGCTCCACCACGTGCGAGCCGTTCTGCACGAAGGCCTGCCCCGCTTCGCGGACGCCGCGAATCACCGCCTCCTCACCCGTGTACCGGTCGTGATTCCCGAGCACCGTCACGACGCCCAACGGCGCGCAGCTCGCGGAAGGCGCGGACGTAATCGGGGATGTACGTCGCAGCGATGTCGATCATGTCGCCCGTCTGGCAGATCAGGTCGGGGCGGAGCGCGTTCGTCTGCGCGACGATCGCTTCCATTTTGGCGCGCTCCATGTGAATCCCGGCGTGCACGTCGGAGAGGTGCGCGATGCGGATACCGTCGAGACCAGGCGGCAGGTCCGGGAAGAACAGCGTGCGGTGCGTGACGACCGGGAGCCGCTCGGCGCTCCAGATGCCATACCCGGAGAGCCCAAGACCAGCAGCGGCGTAGACGTATGTGGCGCGGGCGAGGAATTGTCTACGACTAAGGGCGTGGGGGCGTGGGACGTGGGGATGTGGGGCCCACGACCCCACGCCCCACTTCCCACGCAGTTTCGTCCATAGCCACAACACTCCCTTGGCAAGCAAGTACACGCACACCAGCCCGCAGAACACCCACCCCATCATCTGCCAGGCGATCCAGGGACCGATGTACGGCAGCCGTCCGATGCCCCACAAGCTCCCTGAGAGCATGCGGGTCGCGACGATGACCCAGGGGAAGTTGAAGAGCGCGAACACCGCCGCGAGCCCCCAGCGCACGAAGCGCGCCTGGCGCGGACGGGTGGGGTCGGGGAGACGCTCGCGCAGGTACAGATAGATCAAGACCTGCGGCGCGATGAAGAGCAAAAGGTAGATTACGGCCACCATGCTATCCCGTACGCTCCTGCTGGTTGTGTGGTTCCCGGCGGTCGTCTGCGCGCAACAGCTGACGCCCGTCGATCGCCAGCTCGTCGCGGCCGGCGTCTGGTCTGAATCTCGCTACAACTACGCCTACTGGGACGCCGTGCGAGTCGATTGGGACTCGGCATTCGCGACCGTCGTCACCGAGACGACGGGACGCACCGTGTCCGACGTGCAGTACTTCCGCCGCATCCGCCGCTTCGTGGCCTTGCTCGCCGATCCGCAGGCGGAGCTCGAGCCGCCGCCCGCGCTCGCCGCCCGCGTGGCGCGCCCGCCCCTGGCGCTGCGCAGCATCGAGCGGCGGCCGTTCATCATCGACTACGCCCCGAACGATGAGATGCGCATCGCCCGTCCCCAGCGCCTCGCCGAGATCCTCGCGATCCAGGGCGTGCCCGCGGAGCAGTGGATCCGTGATTCGATACTCCCCGAGATCCCGGGCGCGACGGACGCGAGCCGCTGGGAACGCGCCGTCGCGCGTATGCTCGAAGGTGAGAAAGGCACGGCGTTGCATCTGCTGCTGCGGCTTCCAGGGGGCGAGCAACGCGGCGCCAGCGTGACGCGGAGCGTCCCGCTCGCCGCCCGCTGGCCGCTCGAGCCTCCCCCCCTGGACGTCGACACGCTGCCGGGCGGCGCGATTTGGGTGCGCATCTCGTCGCTCGGCGACGCCGGCGTCGTGCAGGCGTTCGATCGCGCGCTCGGTGATGCTCCGCGCACCAGCGGGATCGTGCTCGACCTGCGTGAGGCGTCGGGGGGAGGCACCGGCGGTGGGAGGGAGAATGGGTACGCGATTCTGGCCCGGCTCATCGAGCGGCCAGTTCTCACGTCGCGCTGGCGCACGCCGCAATACCGCCCCGCGTATCGCGGCCCCGACGCGCCCGACTCGAACGGTGCCTGGCTCGCGGCCCCGTCCGATACGATCCGGCCGCGCCAAGGGGGAGGCCGGACACGCTTTGCGGGGCCCGTCGCGATCCTCTCGTCGCCCCGTACTGCGGGCGCCGCCGAGGACTTGCTGGTCGCCTTCAGGAACGGGTCTCGCGGCCCGATCATCGGCGAGACGTCGGCGGGGAGCACCGGCCAGACGCTGCTCCTGCCGTTGCGCCGCGGCTGGCAGCTGCGCGTGACGGTGACGCGCGACGCCTTCCCGGATGGCACCGAGTTCGCGCGGACGGGCGTCGCCCCGGAGGTACCCGTGACGGTCCGGGTGGACGATGTGTTGGCGGGGCGGGATGTGGCGCTCGACCGCGCGCGGGAGTACCTGAAGACGGCGCCGCGCCGCTGAAGGCTACGGCGTGACGGTAATGGACGACGTCATTTCTTCTCCAGCTGCGCCCGGAAGAACGCGATCACCGTGTGCCACGCGCTGTCGGCCACCTCGGGCTTCTCACGAGCCCGCAAGAAGCCGTGTCCCACGCCGGGATAGATCGCGTACTGATAATCCTTCCCCGCTTGCTTCACCGCGGCGGCCATCTCCGTAAGTCCCGCGTTGATGCGAGCGTCGTTCTCGGCATACACGCCCAGGCCCTTGGCGCGGATCCGGCCGATGTCTGCGAGGGGATTCGGGCTCGGCCCGTAGCAAACGACGAACGCCTTGAGCGCGGAGTTGTTCGTTGCGTAGCGGAAGCTCTGGCCGCCGCCCCAGCAGAACCCGATGACGCCAATCGCGTCACCACGGACGGCCTTGATCGTCGTGAGATAGCGCTGGGTCGCGTCGAGGTCGGCCGTCACCTGGTCGGGAGGAAGGGCCACGATGCGTTGCCGGGCGGAGTCGCCGGCTGCCGGCGTGCCGCCGCCGCGTGACAGGAGGTCGGGCGCGATCGCTACGAAGCCATCCTTGGCGAGCTGCTCCGTCGTTTGGCGCACGAAGTCGGACAGGCCGAAGATCTCGTGGATGACGATCACCCCGGGTGCCGCCGTCGGGCGCTCCGGATAGGCGATGTACGCGGTGATCGTGTCCTTGCCGCTCAAGTACTTGACGTACTCGGCGTGAATGTCGGGCGGCGAAAGACGGCGAAGGACGGCGAAGGACGGCGCACGTACAAGCCCCAACGCCAGCACAATCGCTGCCACTCCCACTCCGAGTTTCGCCGCCCTCCGCCGCCTTGCGCCGCCCTTCGCCGTCTTACCGTGCATACGCCACCCTCCAGATCTTGCCGCCCATGTCGTCGCTCACCAGCAGCGCACCGTCCGTCGTCATAACGATGCTCACCGGACGGCCCCAACGCGAGCCGTCGGGCCGTTGCCACCCCGTGACGAAATCATCGATCGACGCGGGCTTGCCGTTTTGCACCTGCACCCGCACGACCTTGTCGCCGGTCGGCACGGAGCGGTTCCAGGAGCCGTGGAAAGCGACGAACGCGTCGCCACGATAGTCGGCGGGGAACGCGCTCCCCGTGTAGAACGTCATGCCCAGGGGCGCGGAGTGCGCCTGGAACGTGATGGCGGGAGGTTCGACGCTCGAGCAGTCGGCGTTCGGGTACTCGGGGTTCCGCTGGCCCGGGAGGTAGCACTGCGGCCAGCCGTAGTACTTGCCGTCCTTGATGATGTTGATCCGTTCCGGCGGGATGTCGTCGCCGAGGTTGTCGCGGTCGTTGTTCGTCGCCCAGATCTCGCCCGTCGTGGGATGGACCGCCAAGCCGACGGAGTTGCGCAGCCCGCGCGCGAAGACTCGGCCGCCGGACCCATCGCGATTGAACTGGACCACCGCGGCGCGCATCGAGTCGGCCTCGTCGCAGATGTTGCACGAGGATCCGACGCTCACGTACATCTTGCCGTCGGTCCCGAACACGACGGTACGGGTCGAGTGACCGGCACCGCCCGGGATGTTGGGCACGTCGACGACTTTCGTCTGCGAGCCCGGGTTGAAGTGCACGACTTCGTTGTTCTCGGCGACGAACATCGTGTCGCCACGGAAGGCGATCCCGAACGGGCGATTGAGCCCCGAGGCCACCGTGACGGTGGTGTCGGCGACGCCGTCATGGTTCGCATCCACGAGGCGGACGATCTCGCCGGCGGACGGACGTGAGGCATAGACAGCGCCGCCCGGTCCCAGCGTGAGGTAGCGAACGCCGTTCAGATTCTGGGCGAAGACGGTGACCTTGAAGCCGGCGGGAACGGTGAGTGCCGGGTCCTGGCCTGCCGCGGGCTGGCCTTCGCAGGCGAGAGCGACGAGTGCCGCAAGGATGGCGCGTTGGTGCATAGGATGATGGGTTAGGGACATCGGAGATACCTCGCTAAGAGTCCATGGTTCCTGGGGTGGCATACACTCCCTGCAGCGCCGTCTCTCCCTTCGGCATTTTCTCCCGGCTCGCGATCGCCTCCTCGGCGGCCCGCTCCACCTCCGCCGCGACCTGGGCCTCCACCTCCTCGAGCCGCTTCGTCTTCACGCCGTCTTCCTTTAGATACTCCTCGTAGAGACCGATCGGGTCGCGCTTTCCCCAACGGGCGAAGAGCTCGGCCGTGAAGGTCTCCCGCGCCTCGCGCTCGTCGTGCGTGGCGTGTCCGCCCATGCGGAACGTCTCGGCGACGAGCACCGCGGGGCCCTGCCCCGTGCGGCAGCGCTCGGCGGCGAGCCGCGTCGCGGCGTACGCGTCGAGCACGTTGTTCCCGTCGAACTGCGCGCCCCACACGCCGTAACTCGCCGCCCAGTCCTGGTACTCCCCGGGGAGATGATGCTGGTCGAGCCGCGTGCCGAGGGCCACCTGGTTGTTCTGGATGATGAAGATGGCGGGGAGATGCTGCACCGCGGCGAAGTTCGTCCCTTCGTGGGCCGCCGCCGTGTTGGTCGACCCATCGCCCACCCAGGTGAGGGCGACGCGCCGTTCCTCTTTCATCTTGAACGTCAACGCGACGCCCGCGATCACCGGCACCATGTCGCCCACGTGCGAGATCGGCTGGAGCACACCGTCCGGCAGCGACCCGACGTGAAGGTCCCGGCCGCGGGAGGGCGAGTCGTCGGTCGCGAGGTACGCGCGCAGCATCGCCGCGAGCGACATCCCCATCTCGCAGCACGCCGCGGCATTCCGGATCATGGGCGCGACGACGTCGTGCTCCCGATCGAGGGCATGCACGGGGCCGACGGTCGTGGCTTCCTCGCCGGTGCCGAGCCAGGCCTTGGAGATCACACCCGTGCGGACCCAGCGCTTCAGCTGAATGTCGTGCAGCCGGGCGCGGACGAGGCCGGCGTAAAGACCGAGCTTGGCTTCGATAGTGAGGCGGGAGACGAACGCGGCGCGCGCGGGTTGCTGCTCCAGGCCCGCGCGGTAGGCCCGTACCAGCTCAGGGTCGGCCTTCCACTCGACGTACTCCGGTGGATCGAATGCGGGGAAACGCTTCACGGCACCATCAGGTGAACTTCTCCTTGAGCCTCCCGAACAAGCCGCCCGACGATTCCTCGGCGGTCAACGCCTCGGCGAATTCGATCGCCGTCGTGTAACGATCGTCGGGATTCGTCTGGAGGGCTTTCGTGAGCGCCTTTTCGACGGCCGGGGGCGTGTCGGCGCGCAGCTGCCGGATGGGCGTCGGTTGGCCGCGGAGCCGCGCGATCATCATCTCCTGCGCGTTGCGGCCGGTGAAGGGCAGCTTCCCGGTGAACATCTCGAACGCGACGATGCCGAGCGCGTAGATGTCGCTGCGCGCGTCGAGCGGCTTGCCGCGGATTTGCTCGGGACTCATGAACTCGGGCGTGCCGAGGATGATGCCGGTGGCGGTGAGCTTCGCGATGGCCGGGTCGGCGCGGCGCTCTTTGGCCAGCCCGAAGTCCATGACGACCGCGTGGTCGACGCCCGTGTGGTCGTCGGGCACGAGCATCACGTTCTCGGGCTTCAGGTCGCGGTGGATGATCTGCAGCTCGTGCGCGTGGTGCAGGCCGGCGCACATCTCCTGCAGCAGCGTGATGCCTACGGCGAGGTCCATCGGCCCGCCGCGCACCTCGCGGTCGGAGAGCAATTCTCCCTTGAGGAACGGCATCACCAGGTAGATGAGACCGTCCTCCGACTCGCCGAGGCGCAGGATGCGGCAGACGTTGGGATGCTCGAGCCGCATCGCGAGCCCCGCCTCCCGGCGCAGCCGCTCGACCGAGCTCTTGTCGGAGGCGAGACGCGGCGAGAGCACCTTGATGGCGACGGTCTCGCCCGAGGAGATCTCCTTGGCGAGGTACACGTACGACATGCCGCCCTCACCCAGCTTCTTCATGACCTGGTAGCGAGCGTCGAGGATCTGGTTCGAGAGCGTGGACGCGCGGTCGAGCCCCTGCCCCTTGCCCGCGCCGGGCGGCTGGCGCACGGCGGTGCCGCTCCCCGAAGAAGCCGGCTTCGCCTGGATCTCGACGAGCATCGAGCCGTCTTTGGGACAAAAACGGGCCGTGTCGGTGTAGACCGACCCGCACTTGGGACAGCGCCGTTCACTCATTGCCGCACCAAGTTGCGCCCTTCGTTCTTGGCGCGATAGAGGGCCTGGTCGGCGAGTGAAACGAAGCTGTCCGCGCTTTGCACGCGGTCGTCGGGGAACGACGCGAGGCCGATGCTGACGGTCATGTGCAGCGGGTCTTCACCGGGATCGCCGAAGTCGCGCGCCATCACCCGCCGCCGCAGCCGCTCGGCGAAGATCGCCGCGCCGTGCAGCGCCGTTTCCGGCATCACGATGACGAACTCCTCGCCGCCGTAGCGTGCGACGATGTCCACCGAGCGTGCCTCCCGCCGCAAGAGCTCGCCAACTTGGCGGAGGACGGAATCACCGGCAATGTGACCGCGCGTGTCGTTGATTTGTTTGAACCGATCGATGTCGGCGAGCAGAATCGTGAGCGCCAGGTTGTACCGGCGGGCCCGGTCCAGCTCCTGCGTCAACGCTTCGGCCAGCGCGCGCCGGTTGAGACACCCCGTGAGCGCGTCGGTCAACGCCAGCTTCTCGAGGCGCTGCTTGTCCGACACGGCGGTTTCGAAGTCGTACGCCTTTTCGATCGCCGAGACGGCCGTCTTGATCACCGTCTCGCCGAACTGGGCGTCGGCGCGCGTGAGCGGCGGGTCGTCACCGGTCGTCCGCAGGAAGAAGACGCCCATCTGCTGGTCCTTCATCCAGAACGGCAGCGCGACGGCGGAGCGGGTCGGCACCTTGATGCCCTCTTTCTCCCACCGCAGCCGCTCTTCCTTGTAGAGGGGGTCAGTGGAAACGTCTTCGACCAGGACGAGGCGGCCCGTCGTCAGCGCCTGGCGGATCTCCGGATAGCGCGCCAGCTCGATCTGGAGATTCCGCAACATCGGGTTCTCGTAGGCGGCCACGACGACGCCCGTTTGGTCACCGGACTTGGCCAGTACCATCGAGCACTTCGAGATGTTGAGTACGCGCGCGACCCGACGCGCGAGGATGTGGTAGATCTCATCGGGCTTGAGGGAGTCGGTGACCTCGTGGAGGATGTCCACCATCGCGGCGCGGCTGCGCGCTTCTTCGCGCGCCTGCGCCAGCGCCTGGCCGACACGGATGTGGGCGTCGACGCGGGCGAGAAGCTCGCGGACCCGGAACGGCTTGGCGATGAAGTCGGCGGCGCCGAGACCGAGGGCTTTGACGGTCGCGTCCTCGGGGGGCATCGAGGAGACCATCAGGACCGGGAGGTCTTTGTAGCGCTCGTCCTGCTTGAGGCGCTCCAGCAGCTGCAGCCCGTCCACCTTGGGCATCATGATGTCGAGCAAGAGGAGCGCCGGCTTCATCTCTTCGAGCTTGCTCAAGAGGCCGTCGCCACCGGGGCAGACGGAAACCTCGTAGCCGTGCTCCTTGAGGATCCACGTCAGCGTCTTGACGAGCGATTCGTCGTCGTCTGCGACCAGAATGCGCGCGCCGGCGGTGTTGGCCATGGCCCCGTCAGTCCTCGAGCGACGCGCGGTCGATGTTGCCGCCGCTCACCACCAACACGGTGACTCCCGACGGCCGGACCGCCCCGGACATCAACGCTGCGGTCGTCGCGGCACCCGATGGCTCGACCGCAAGCTGGCAGGTGCGCCAGAGAAAGTGCATAGCATCCCGGATGCTGTCATCCTCCACCAGCACGACGCCGCGCAGCCGCTCCCGATGGTGCTCGAGCTCCGCGAAGGGGATCCCGCCCACGTTGAGCGTGATCAGGCCGTCGGCGATGCTGGCGGTCGTCTCGAGGCGCACGAGCTTGCCGGCCTCGAGCGAGCGCTTGAGCTTCGGCGCGCCCGCGGGCTCCACGCCCCACACCTTCGCCCGGCTCTTGGCGGCCGCGAGGCCCGTCACGACCCCGGAGATCAACCCGCCGCCGCCCACCGGGACGAGCACGGTCTCGACTTCCGGGAGCTGCTCCACGATCTCGAGGGCCACCGTCGCCTGACCGGCGATGATGTCGGGGTGGTCGAAGGGGGGCACGATGGCGAGCCCGTCCCGCGCGGCGATCTCCTCGGCCTTGGTGCGGCGGTCCTCAGAGGTGCGTCCGGCCATCACCACTTCGCCGCCCCAGTGCTTCACGCCCTCGACCTTCACGGCGGGAGCCGTTTCGGGCATGACGATCACGGCGCGCACACCGAACTGCTTGGCGGCGTAGGCCACCGCCTGGCCGTGGTTCCCAGAGGAAAAGGTGATGACCCCGCGCTTCCGCGCGGCGTCAGGGAGTTTCCGAATCGCGTTGTAGGCACCGCGGATCTTGAAGGCGCCCATCGGCTGCTCGTTTTCGAGCTTCAGGTGCGCGCCGAGGGCCTCGACGTAGCGCAGCGACGTGCGGGTCGCGATGCCACGCAGGCCGGCGGCGGCCTCCTGGATGTCCGCGGGGCTGACCACGCTACTTCTTCTTCGCCTTCGGCTTGGGTTTGGCCTTCGCCTTCGGCTCGGCGCCGTTCTCGTCGTCGCCCTCGTCGCCCTCGTCGCCCTCTTCCTTCACCACGCGCGCCACGTCGACGACCAGGTCGCCGGCGATGAGGTTCATCACCTTCACGCCCTGCGTGTTGCGGCCGCTGATGCGGATGCCCTCGACGGGGACGCGGATCATGATCCCCTTCTTGGTGATCATCATCAGCTCGTCATCGGGGAGCACTTCCTTGAGGGCGACGATGTCGCCCGTCTTGGTGCCGCGCTTCAACGTGATGATGCCGCGGCCGCCGCGGTGCTGGATGCGGTACTCATCGAGCTCGGAGCGCTTGCCCATTCCCTTTTCGGTTACCACGAGCAGCGTGGACTTGCGACGCACCACCACCATGTCGATCACGTGGTCCTTCTTGTCGAGCTCGATGCCCTTCACGCCCGTCGCCGTGCGCCCCATGTCGCGCACGTCCTTCTCGTGGAAGCGGATGCTCATGCCGTGGTTCGTGGCGAGGACGATGTCGTTCTTGCCGTCGGTCACCTGCACGTCGATCAGCTCGTCGCCCTTCTCGATGTTGATAGCGCGAATGCCGTTGGAGCGCGGATTGCCGAATTCCGAGAGCACCGTCTTCTTGACGACGCCGTCCTTCGTCGCGAACAAGAGGTACTGATTCTCGGAGAACTCGCGCACCGGCACCAGGGCGGCGAGTCGCTCGTCGGGCTTCATCGCGACGCAGTTGATGATCGGCTTGCCGCGCGCCGCGCGCGCCGCCTGCGGGATCTCGTGCACCTTGAGCCAGTAACACTGGCCCTGCTCGGTGAAGAACATCAGGTAGTCGTGGGTCGACGCAATGAAGAGGTGCTCGACCCAATCGTCTTCCTTGGCGTGTGCGCCGATCACGCCCTTCCCGCCGCGGCGCTGCCGCCGATAGGCGGTCACGGGCAGCCGCTTGATGTAGCCCGCGTGCGAGACGGTGATCACCATGTCCTCTTCGGCGATCAGATCTTCGATCGAGAAGTCGCCCTGGTCGGCCACGATTTCCGTGCGCCGTTCGTCGGCGAACCCGTGGGCCAGCTCGGTCAGCTCCTCCTTGAGGATCTTCATGCGGCGCGGCTTCGAGCCGAGAATCTCCTTGCAGTCCTTGATGAAGCGCCGGACGTCCTTCAGCTCCTCGTCGAGCTTCGTGATCTCGAGGGCGGTGAGCCGGGCGAGCCGCATGTTGAGGATTTCGGCCGACTGCTTCTCCGACAGCTTGAACCGCTTGCGCAGGGCCGCATCGGCCGACGGCGTGTCCTTCGACTTCTTGATGATGCGGATCACCTCGTCGATGTTGTCGACGGCGATCTTCAAGCCTTCGAGAATGTGCTCGCGATCCTGCGCCCGCTTCAGCTCGAACTCGGTGCGCCGCACGATCACGACGTGGCGGTGCTCGACGAAATGGAACAGCAGCTCCTTCAGGTTCATTTCCTTCGGCACGCCGTCCACCAGGGCGAGCATGATGGCGCCGAAGGTCGTCTGCATCTGCGTATGGGCGTACAGCTGATTGAGCACGACCATCGGAATGACGTCGCGCTTCAGCTCGATGACGAGCCGGATCCCCTCGCGGTCGGATTCGTTGCGGACGTCGGAGATGCCCTCGAGCTTCTTCGCGAGCACGAGGTCGCGGATCTGCTCGTGGACGCGCTCGGGACTCACCTGGTAGGGGAATTCGCTGACGACGATCTGCTGCTTGCCGGTCGACTTCGTCTCCTCCGCGACGGCCCGCGCCCGGAGGATCATGCGGCCGCGACCGTTCTCGTAGCAGTCCTTGATGCCGTCGCGACCGTAGATGATGCCGGCCGTCGGGAAATCGGGCCCCTTGATGAACTTCCGCAGGTCCTTGACCTGACAATCGGGATTGTCCACCAGGTGCGTGATCGCCTGCACCACCTCGCCCAGGTTGTGCGGCGGGATGTTCGTCGCCATGCCGACCGCGATGCCCGCCGAGCCGTTGACGATCAGGTTCGGGAGACGGGCGGGGAGGACAGTGGGTTCCTGCAGGCGGTCGTCGAAGTTGGGGACGAAGACGACCGTGTTCTTGTCGATGTCCTCCAGCATCGCCATCGCGATGCGGGTCAGCCGCGCTTCGGTGTAGCGGTAGGCCGCCGCCGAGTCGCCGTCGACGGAGCCGAAATTCCCCTGCCCGTCGACCAGTGGGTAGCGCAGGGAGAAGTCCTGCACCATGCGCACTAACGAGTCGTACAAGGCCACGTCGCCGTGCGGGTGGTACTTGCCCAGCACGTCGCCGACGACGGTCGCGCTCTTCTTGTAGGGGCGGCCGGGAACGAGCCCCAGCTCGTTCATCGCGTACAGAATCCGGCGGTGTACGGGCTTCAAGCCGTCGCGCACATCGGGCAGCGCGCGCTGCACGATGACGCTCATCGAATAGTCGAGGAACGACTCCTTCAGCTCGTCTTCGATGAGGCGGGGGAGAATGCGCTCGCGGACGTTCGGACCAGTCATGTCGTCGGGTATCGGGTATCGGGTAGCGGGCGGGCCGCGGAAGCGGCCTAAGTCAATAAAAGCTAATTACTTAGGTGGGGAAAAGCAACGGAAAAACGAGTGCTAAATCGGGATGGGAAATGGAGTTACAGGACCGGTTTTTGAATGAGTGATGATGGCCGCGTCGATGTTGATCCCAGGCTAAAGCCTTGGCTCGGCGGACGCTGTCCTTAAGGACAGTGATAGCCGAGCACACCCTTTAGGGTGTGAATCAACACTCACGACACTCACGACGACGCTCCTCATCCATGTCAACACACCAGCTCTACTTCCACCTCGTCTGGACCACGCGCGATCGCTTGCCGATGATCGACGCAGCGACGCGCGTCTTTCTCGATGAGTTCTTCAAGAAGACGGCCGCTCGTCACGAGTCGCAGATCATTGGCCTCGCGATCTTGCAGACACACGTACACATGCTTGTACGTACACCGGCGCGGATCGACCTTCCTCGCCTGGTGCAGTTCTTCAAGGGGGGAAGCAGTTACGCAGCGAGTCGCCAACCCGGAAATGTTCTTGGGTTGCGATGGGCAAAGGAGTACTCGGCGACGACGGTGAGCCCGCGTCAGCTGAAGGAAGCAATCAGGTATCTGGAACGGCAGGGGCAGCATCATCCTGGCGAAGCGGTCGCCGACAGGCTAAAGCCTGCGCTCGGCAAACCCTGTCCTTAAGGACAATGATGGGCCGAGCCCACGCTTTAGCGTGGGGATTCCGAGCTGATCTCCACCACCACCTTCCCCAGTTGCTCCCCTTTCGCGAGTCGTTCGTACGCTTTTGATGCCTCAGCGAGCGGATACACCCGATCGACGATAGGACGCAGCTCTCCCTCACCGAGCCGGCGCACGATCTCGGCGTACTCGCGCGCATTCACCATCGTCGATCCCATGATCGTGTAGTGGTGCCAGAAGACGCGCCGCAGATCCACGCGCACCTCGGGCCCCGATGTCGCGCCGCACGTGACGAGGCGCCCGCCGCGCTTGAGACACCGCAGCGACTCCTCCCACGTCGCCTCCCCCACGTTCTCCACCACCACCTCCACGCCGCGTTTCTGTGTCAGCGTGCGCACTTCTTGTGACACCTTTTGCGTGCGGTGATTGATGGTGACGTCGGCGCCAAGGCGGCGCGCTTCCGTCAGCTTGTCGTCGTGGGACGACGTCGCAATCACGCGCGCGCCGAGCAGCTTGGCGATCCGCAGCGCGGCGAGCGACACGCCACCGCCGATTCCCCAAACGAGCACTGTCTCGCCGGCCTTCAGCTGCGCACGCGTCACGACCATCCGCCATGCAGTGAGCGTGACGAGCGAGAACGCTGCAGCTTCCGCCCACGTCAGCTCCGGCGACAGCGCCGGCCACCGCGCCACGTTGTGCGCCGGCAGCGTCACGAGCTCCGCCATCGTGCCGGGGAGATGCTCGCCCAACAGGCGGTAGTTGACGCAGAGGGAGTGCTCTCCCGCGAGGCAGAACTCGCAGGTGTAGCACGAGATGCCGGGGTTCACCAGCACGCGGTCGCCGGCGCGAACCGTCGTCACGCCGGAACCGACAGACTCCACGACACCCGCGCCATCAGCGCCGACGACGTGAGGAAACCCGGGGCCCGATCCCGGCATACCCTCCGCGACAAAGAGATCGAGGTGGTTCAGCGCCGCGGCCCGGGTGGAAACGCGCACTTCCCCCGCCTGCGGGGCAGGGGCGTCGGGGACTTCAGTGATCTCGCGGTGGTACGACGCGTTCGGTCCGGTGGCGGTGAGAACGCAGGCGCGCACTACGGGCGGAACGTGGGCGTGACCATCTGCTCCGTGCCGATCGTGGGCATCGGCACCGGCGTGCCCGAGCCGACCGGCTGGATGTACACCTTATAAATCGGGTTGCGGCGGTTCTCCGGTTGGGCGTTCACGACGAGCGCCAGCAGATCGCCCGACGGGGACGCCGCAAACGACGTGAGCGCCAGATCGATCCCCGTCATCGGCGTCACGCTTCCGCTCGTCAGATCGGCGCGGACGACCTGCTGCACGGTGCGGTTCCCCTCGCGTCGCTCGACGAGGTACGTGAGGCTCCCATCCCGCAGGAACCGCGGCTCCGTTTCCTTTATCTGCGGCGTCGGCGTGAACTGCCGCTGGTTCGACCCGTCGCGCGCCATGAGCCAGATGTCGTAGCTCTTGTTGCGGAGCGACACGTATGCCACCGTCTGCCCGTCCGGCGACACGGTCGGCGCGAAGTTGACCGAGTCGCGCGTGAGCTGGGTGAGGCCGCTGCCGTCCACGTTGATGGACCAGATCTGCTGCTTCCCGGCCGTGCGCGCCGAGTGGAACAGGATCGTCTGGCCGTCGGGCGTGAAGGTCGGACGGCCATCGGCGAGCGGCTCGGTGGTGAGGCGCATCGGGCTCGTCCCGTCCGCGT
>Ga0193723_1000154_pt1 | contig 24368 bp, 19 predicted proteins | sample H2m2metaG_FD_143042 | JGI IMG/M metagenome (GOLD analysis project Ga0193723, IMG submission 143042) | Soil microbial communities from a riparian zone of the East river system, Colorado, United States - H2m2 | ecosystem: Environmental > Terrestrial > Soil > Riparian zone | place: USA: East River...
CGTCGCATAAATCGCACACATAGGAACCCACATCAGCAGTCCGCCGATCTGCTGGTCTCTATCACTCGTCAGGCCCCAACTGCCGCGGATCGTGCTGAGGATTCCCAATCGATCGACCGGGTGTTGGAAAACCGGACAAATCGAAACTGGCGCAAAGGTCAGGATAATGCCGAGCACGCTGCAAGCAGTGCAGGCGGTAAACAGGTAAACAATTCCGGCAGGCGGTGAAAGCCGTTGCTCTTCGCGCGGCGCCAGGACCTGCCACCAAAACACCGTTCCCATTAATAGAAGGGAAGTCGTTTGAATCGCCGCGACAGTCCTCGACGTGGCCGCAGCGTTACAAAGTGTCGGCGCGTGCCACAGCCACATCGCACCAACTCCGGCAATCCATCCGATCAGTGGATGAGTAAGATAGGTAAGGGAAGGACGAAGCGAGAACGACCGCGGTAGACTTAACAACAAAAGCGCGGGAACGATCAGCACGAGGAAAATATGCTGAACCATGTGAGCGCTAAAGAGGTAACCGTTAGCCAGCGCACTAAACGGTGATATGAAAGCCAAAAGAAATACACCGAGCGCGGCGGCAAAATAGAGCGGCCTGCCTCTTTGTCCGAAGGCAAGAAAGTAGCCAACGAAAGCAACCGCGCTAAGAGTTAGAAGAATCGAATTCCACGTCCAGGCGGTAGTGAAGAATTGATAGGTAGTCATCGAACAAGTGGAAGGATGTAAACAGTTAGTAGAACAAAAACCCAGACGACATCGACAAAGTGCCAGTAGTAGCCAACAGATTTAAAGGCGGAGTCGAACCTGGAAGAAACCAAATCGCCTTCCCACGCCATCCAGAGAAAGATCAGCAGCGCGATCAAACCAAAAAGCACGTGCAAACCATGGAAGCCGGTCAGGGTGAAGAAGGTGGTTGAAAACATATTAGTGCTGAGATCGACCCCGGTCTGAAACAGTTTCCAGTACTCCGTTCCCTGACCAACAAGGAAGATACCGCCAAGCAGGATGGTCAGCGCGAGCCAACCAAGCATGGAACCGCGACGCTGTTTCGTTAAGGCAACCTCGGATCGCCAGAAAGCGAAACTGCTCGCGAAAAGACAAACGCTGAAAACCAGCGTCCTTGGAACATCCAGCTCTTTCGGTCCCGGACCAGCCTCGGGCCGAGCGTAGAAATACAAATAGGCAAGGATAAGTGTTCCGAAGAATCCTATTTCGGAAAGAATGAAGCTTAGGATCCCGACCTTGTTGTGATTGGGAAGAGTTACTGCGGCGCTATTCTCGCCTACAATCGGGTCAGGCCGGTCGGGATTAGCCAGGTCCCATAATGGTCGGCGACTGCGGATCGGCGGCAGCGCGACAAAGTTTTCGTGCGGCGGCGGCGAGGGGGTCGCCCATTCAAGTGTCCATGCGTCCCAGGGGTTATCGCCCGCTACTTTGCCTCGGAAAAATGAAGTGGCCAAATTCCAAACCAGAATCAGCGCCGACGCGCTCATGAAGAAAACGCCGGCGGTCGAGAGCATGTTCATCCAACCCCAGTGTGGTAGATCCGGATAAGTGAACACTCGCCGCGGCATACCCAGCAACCCAAGGAAATGCTGAATGACGAACGTCATGTTGAAACCGATGACCATGAGCCAGAAGGTCCAACGGCCTAGCGACTCCGACATCATGCGGCCGCTCATCTTTGGAAACCAATATTGGATGGCGCCGATGACTGCGAAGACGATGGCGCCTACCGCCACAAAGTGAAAATGTGCGACGAGAAAGTAGCTGTTCTTAGTCTGCCAATCGAGTGCCACGCTGGCATGACTGATTCCGGTGAGGCCCGCGACAAGGAATTGGATGAGAAACGCAATGCAACATAACATCGGCACATCGAAACGGATTCGCCCGCCTAGCATCGTTGCGGTCCAATTCAGCACTTTTACGCCAGTTGGAATTGCAATGAGCATCGAGGAAATGGCGAAGAAGACATCGAGTGGACGACCCATCCCCACGGTGAACATGTGATGTCCCCAAACGCCCAGACTTAGGACTGCGATGGCAACACTCGAGGCAGCCACAAATTCGTAGCCGAAAATCGGTTTCCGCGAAAAAACCGGAATGATTTCGGAGACGATTGCGAATGCGGGAAGGGCTAGGATGTAAACTTCTGGGTGACCGAACGCCCAAAAGATATGTTGCCACAGAACGGGTGAACCTCCGCGAAAGGGGAGAAAGAAATGCCCCTGTAGCAGGCGATCGATCAGGATCATGGCGAGCCCGGCGTTTAAGACTGGCAAAGCGAAAATAATGATGAACGCGTTAACGAAGTTGATCCAAGTAAAGAGCGGAAGGCGACGCATCGTCATTCCTGGACCGCGCAGCGAAATAACTGTCGCGATGGTGTTGATGGCGAAGCTAAGTGAACCGATACCCAGGACGAAGATAGCTACCGCCCAATAGTCGACTCCAGGAGATGAAGAATAGGGCGTCTCGCTCAAAGGTGCGTAGGAGCGCCGCCAGCGAGCACGCTAAAGTGCAAAAGAATTCCACCTAACGGCACACACCAGAAACCAAAGGCGTTGAGACGCGGGAAAGCCATGTCGCGCGCGCCGATCTGCAGAGGTAGCACGTAATTGACCAAACCAAATAACACCGGCATCACGACGAGAAAGATCATCGTCGTGCCGTGCATGGTGAATAATTGGTTGAACGTGTCGGGCTGGAGAAAATGGTTGTTAGGAACTGCCAGCTGCAGGCGTATGAAAAGCGCTTCGGTGCCGCCGATGATGAAAAACACCAGGGCAGTCATCATATAAAGAACAGCGATGCGCTTGTGATCAACGGTCGAAAGCCACGCGAGCCGATAATGTGCGCGCTTGGCCGGATCCAGGACTGCGTCGCGGAACTCTGTGATAGTAGTCGTGCCGTTCATTGTAGCGTCGACAGATATGCGGATAGTTGATCGAGCTGCTCGTCGGTTAAATTAAAGTCCGGCATGAGGGCGCCTGGTTTGATGTGCTGCGGACTCTTCAGCCAAAGGCGCATGTTAGCCGGCGTATTCTCCAAGATACCGGCACCTAGTTGTCTGCGACTGCCAACGTGCGTTAGATCCGGCGCGACCCGCAAATCTGCACCAGCTACTCCGCGGATAGCATGACAGTTGATGCAGGTTGATGTTTGAAACAGCGTCAGTCCTTTTGCCGTAGCATCACTTGTCGCCGCCTGGCCTGGTTGTAACTGAGCACGTTGCCATTCTTCGAACTTCGAAGGCTCATCGGCAACAACCAGAATGCGCATCCAGGCATGTTGCGTTCCGCAAAATTCCGAGCACTGACCGATGTACGTGCCCGGCTTGTCTGCTTGTAACCAAATGTGGTTAGGTTGGCCCGGCACATTGCTCATCTTGCGAGTCAACTCCGGCACCCAGAACTCGTGCAACACATCCTTTGACTCCAGGCGCACTGACAAAGGTTTGCCGGTGGGAATATGGATTTCGTTTGCTGTAATTACTCCGGAGCCCGGGTAATCCACCTGCCACCAAAATTGGTGTCCGGTTACAACCAGGTCCGGTGAAGGCGCCGGCGGCGGATCAGCGCGATTCATCGCGTTAAGTGTCATGACTAAAAGCAAAATGACGATGAGGAACGGAATGATCGTCCACGCGATTTCCACGTTCCTGTTACCTGGGATTTGCTTCGGATCGGGCTCACCCGCGCGCCCGCGAAAGCTCAGAATCGCATAGATGATCGCGCCGGTTACGATGACGAAAATCAGAGCGAAAATGATCGTCGAAGGGATCGCCAATTCGTAAATCGCGCGCGCCTGCGGCGACTGCGGATCCAGAGCATTTGACGTCTGCATCGTTGGGAGACCTTACATACTTGCTTTCCCTTCTCGGCGCCCTGCCGCGGATTGATCGCATGTTGCAGCAACTGAGTCGTCTCGCGTGCCAATTCGCGATTTCATCTCGTTAAGCTCCCCTTTCGTTGCCGTTTCATTGCTATTTTTTTGGTGCGCGGCGGTCAAGAAAGAAATACCCGAGAAGTGTGGCGCTGCTGTCGCTAACAAGAAGCTGTCGGGCAGTCCCGCAGTCTTCCCGCGCGATGCCAACGACGACCGCAAAGATGACCACCATCACGGCAATGACGATGATCGCCAGATCCAAAATCGCGCGCGCCTGGGGCGACTGCGGGTTGAAGACTTTTACAACGTCCGCAATCAACAACGCAGTGTTCCACAGTTGCATGTGCATCGGCTTCCTTCCAAACCGGCGCCTCGCGAACGCCAGCGTAGTTCGCGGATTCGATTGTGCCGAGCACTTCCCAGGAATGGAAGAATTTTCGCTCAACCGTTGAACCGGCGTTGCACACCGGCTCTATGCTCCCGAAAGTTCGCGTTACTTGCGTGCGCGTGAATAAACGGAAAGCGGGTCGGCGGTCTCCAAGTTCTTGATGACGGTACTGAGGTAGACCGATTCGGGATAAAACGCTTTGTATTTGGTGATCTCTGCACGGTTCAGAACCTTGAACCCGTATCGCTCGAACATTTTCTCCCCACGCCGGCTCTCAAAGGTCACGATCTGGCCGTAAACACGTTTTTCGCCAGAGCGGTACAGGTAACTCAGATACGCGCTCATCAGGGCGCGGGTCGTGGAAACTTTTCGGGCATCCGGCAGCAGATTGATGTGAAAATGCGGCATGCGTCGCGGTGCTGCCGGCACCTCGCGCCAACCGTGCACAAGGATCCACCGAATAAAGCGACGCGAACGTTCGTTGTAGTGAAAGTAACGTGTTAGCGCCCGGAAAAATAGCCAGACGTTTTGATAAAGCGCGTAGAGCTGATTTTGCAGCGGCTTGCGCGAGCCGAGCAGGTAGCCGGAGATTTCGCCGTCAACCTCCAGGAGAAAACAGGATTCCGGTTCGTGATCGGTGTAATACGTGGTGAGAAAATCAGCGAACAATTCTCGATCCTGATACACGGGATCAATCGGCTCGCCGAGGAAGCCGGTTTCGCAGCAGAGTTTTCTTATCGCCTCGCGATCTGATCTGCGACAGCCACGAATGAGAAACGGCTGGGGGTCATCGTTCAGCATTTATAATCGGCGGTATTTTGAGCGAAGCTCGCGATAAATGCAAAACAGTTCGTCAAAAACACGCGGCCAACCATACAGACTTCTGGCAACGCGTGCAGCATGCCTGCCCATAACCGATAATTTCCTGTCGCTGCAGTTTTCGATCGCGCTTCCCAGCGCGTCGGCGCTGTTTTCCAGCGCCCACGATTCCTGATCATGACAAATCACATTGTCCATGTAGCTACCGCGGATTCCCACTACCGGCGTCCCGCACGCCTGGCATTCCAAGGCTGCAAGGCCAAATGTTTCCTGAATACTGGGATGAACGAAAAGATCGGCCGCACGATAAAAGCCGGCCAGTTCGCCAGGATCGGCGCAGTATCGAATCCATGAAACATTGTCGGACCGCAATTGCAGTTTCCGGAATTGGGTTCGTTCGGACCCATCGCCGATCACGAGCAAATGAAATTCATTGGGCCTGCGTCGTTGCAAAGTCTTGAAAGCGCGAAGCAAAGTCGCTGTGTTCTTCTCTTTCGCCAGCCGGCCTACGTAAAGGAGGAGGTTTTGATCTGATTTAACGCCAAGCGAGCGCCGTATTGCTTCGGTTCCGGAGCCGTCGGGGCGGAAGATTTCCGTGTTAACACCGAGGCTAAGAACACGCACGTTGTGTACGCCCCAGTCACGCAGCACGCGGCCCAGCAGGTCTGATGCGACGACCGTGGCGGAGTGCTGATTGTAGAGTTTGCGAACGTATGCGCGGGAAAGCTTCATCACGCGACGTGTCGCCGTTTTCCCAAGGAGCATTGCGCTTTTTCGCACGTACGCTTCCGGAAAATGCGAGTGATAAAATCCGACCACGGGTACGCTCAGCGCGCGCCCGACTTTCAATGCTTTCCAGCCGAGCTGATAGGGATCGGCGGACTCAATTACATCCGGCCGTTCCCGGTCCAAAATTTCTCCCACTGCGCGAAGATTTAGCAGCGCACGGTATTGCGCCGTGCGCGACACAAGAGGAGAACGAATCGTGTAAACACGCGAGCGCCCGTTTGCTTTCAGCTTCGTCTTCGCGCCGGGAACAATAAGGACGTGTTCGTCTCGGTGCGCGTGCCTATCGATGTAACCGATCTTCTCGTGAAGATATCGCTTCACGCCGCCGCTTACCGGAGAATAGAACTGAGTGAGGTCGCAGATCTTCATCGGATTTGCGCTCTTCCCTGAATGATCTGGGGCAAAGCACCAACCAGTTTGAAAATCCGAAGTGCGAAATGCTTTGTCCGCTCAAGGAGTTCGCGTTCGGTCATTGATCAATCGCAATTCGCACTCGCAAATTGCAAATTAGTGGCTGTCTACCTCGCTCAAATACTTCTCCGCCTGCAGTGCCGCAGCGCAACCCATTCCCGCAGCGGTAATGGCCTGCTTGTAAACGCGGTCAGCCACGTCGCCGGCGATGAAAACGCCGGGAACTTTACTCTCGACCCCGTCAGTCGGGAGCAGATAGCCCTCAGAATCCATATCGAGTTTGCCTTGATAGGCTTTTGTGTTGGGGTCATGCCCGATCGCGACGAAAACGCACGCCACATCCAGTTCGCGTTCCTCGTTTGTCTTCACATTGCGTAACCGCACGGCGCGTATCTCACCATTTTCATCAGCAATATATTGCGTCACCACCGTGTCCCAGATCGGCTCGATCTTCTTGTTCGCGAACACGCGGTCCTGCATAATCTTCGACGCCCGCAATTTGTCGCGGCGATGAATGAGATAAACCTTTGAGGCGAACCGGGTGAGGAATGTTGATTCCTCCGCTGCGGAATCGCCGCCGCCTACAACGCAGACCGGCACGTTTTTGTAAAATGCGCCGTCGCAAGTCGCGCAGGACGTCAAGCCATGGCCGACCAATTTCTCTTCGCCGTCCAGCCCGAGATATCGGGCCGCGGCGCCGCTGGCGATGATGAGCGCCTTCGTATCCAACCATTCATCATCGGCCTTGATCCGGATATGCTTGTTGCTCGGATCGAAATCGGTCACTTCCGCGTAGGAAAACCGGGCGCCAAATTTCTCGGCCTGTCTGTGCATGTTTAGAATCAGCTCGGGGCCATCGATTCCGTCGGGAAACCCGGGGTAATTTTCTACAAGCGTAGTCGTGGAGAGTTGCCCACCAGGCTGTCGGCCTTCCAGCACCAACGGACTGAGGTTCGCCCGGGCGGCATAAATCGCGGCAGTCAGCCCGGCGCAACCGCTGCCAACAATGATCACTTTCTCCATCGATAAAACTTAGCACAGCGCGCCAAGTTGCAGAAATCGTAGCACAGGCATCCTTGCCTGTGGGGCCAGGCAGGCACCTCGCCTGTTGATTGATCATACGCAGCCAGGATGGCCGCGTGCCCCTACACACAACGTGTCTGCGCTACGCAGTGACGCGCACGTTGATCCTGTGAAGCCCACTCGTGCCGGAGAACGGGCCGCGATCTTCTTCCCATTCCTGCACGTCGCCGTCTCCGTCGGTAGCGCGGACCACAAGCGCGTAATCACCCACAGCGGCAGGGGTCCACTGTGCTCTCCAGAGCGACCATGCGAGATCACCACCGGAGTAATAAATCTCCGCGTCACTCCAGGTCTGACCATCATCGAAACTGAGCTCGACGCGAGAGATGCCGCGGGCGCCACCGAAAGCGATGCCTTTGACTTCAATCGGAGTAGTCAGTTTGCCTAACGACACAAACGCCCAATCATCGGGGACATCAATTCTCGATCGCGTGGGCACTATAAAATTGGGTCCCCACCCTTGTGCCTCATAAAATCCTTTCGCGTTCGCGTCGGTCACTTCGATCCTCGTGAGCCATTTCACGTTTTTTTCGCCGAAGTAGCCGGGGACGACCACGCGCAAGGGATAACCGTGACGATCCGGCAAGGGAACGCCGTTCATCTCGTAAGCGAGCAGCGTTGTTGGTTCCATCGCTTTCTCCAGCGGGACCGTGTCGGTGTAATTGTCGACACCGTGCAGGCTTACGCGCGCGGCGCCGGACAGTACGCCGGCCTGATCGAGTAAATCTCGCAACGGAAGACCTTTCCAAACGGCATTGCTAATCAGGCCCGCGTCCAAGCCGTTACTGATGCACATTAGCGTTGTTTCCTGCGTGGTTGGTTTAAATCCTACGAGGTCCTGGAGCCGCCATGTCGCCGGGTTCTGCACTAGCCCGCCGATTTCAAGATGCCACAGATCGACGTTGACTGTCGGATCGACCACGTTCTTGGTGACACAGTAGAACAAGTCGTTAGGCGTTATCGGCTGAACGATGGGACCTTTGTATTGCGTGCCGTCGTAGCTGAAGGTTGCTGCGCGATACAGTTTGCGCGCCAGGCCGACTCCGCCTCCAGCCGCTGCGAGACCAATAGTTCCCAACACGAATGCACGGCGTCCGATAGCTGGAGTGAACTCATAATCCTGCTTGCCTATTTTTTCCGTGGTCAGAAATCGGAAGCCTGTTACTAGCGTTCGTTCGAACAAAAGGATGCACAGTGCGAAGCCGATGAGTGTGACGAGCCGCGCGACCTGAATCGGCAGACCGATGTAGCTTGTGCCCAGCACCGGCCACAGTGCGATCATAAAGACCACGAACGGCAACAGGACGAAGATCAACATCGTCCAAATCGTCGCGATACGACCGGGAGTTCGCCGCACGAACAACGCGAAGATTGCTCCACCGATCGCGCCGACGAGAAGTTGGCCGGCAATTGTCGATCCAACGCCAAGTTGTTTGAGATGATTGTAACCCCCGACCTTGCCCATAAGCGAAAGAAACGGACCAGGCGGAATGAACACGGAAAGGCGATCGCCGATGATCACGAGAGGCGTCGCGACGCCGAGCGTAGCGAGCAAAAACATCGCCGTCGTCATCACGATCCCGGCCACGAATCCGGCCAGCAATCCGGCGAGAATCGCTTTTGTTTTGCTCATCGCGGCAAGTATGAGTTGTAGAGGCGCTTGTGCCAAGCGCCTGCTTGTTCGGCGTCCGCCGCGGCCAACGCCGCTGCAACAATTTCACTTTGCCGCCGCGAGAATTTTCCGTGCGCGCTCCACGACGATCTCGGACGTGACCTGCTTCATGCAGGCGTGATCGAAAGGGCATTGGCTCAGACGACGGTAATTGCAGGGCGAACACGGCAGGTCGACGCGCACCACCGATTCCGGCCTTTGGTACGGCCCGATGTGAACCGGATTCGTCGGGCCAAATACGCTCACCATGGGTTTCCCAAGCGACGCGGCCACGTGCATCGATCCCGAGTCGTTCGTTACAGCCACTTCGGCGCGTAGAATAAGCGCCGCCAGATCTGCAGGTGTGGTTTTGCCGCAAAGATTAATGGTTCCAGGCGCGGCGGCAGCGATTTGCCGGCACCGCGCCTCATCGCGCTTCGTACCCGCGAGAGCAACAGCAAATCCTTCGCGAAGAAACTCGCGCGCGACGCCTGCAAATCCTTCGATGGTCCAGTGCTTTGTTTCCCAAATTGTCCCGGGCACGAGAACAACGAGCGGTTTGCCGGCAGGCACACCATGCGCCTCGAGCAATCTGTCGACGTTGCGGATTGTTTCCGGTGAGAGGTGTATTGCCAGGTCCGGCGGTTCATCATCGAAACCAAGCAACGATCCGACCCATAAATAACGATCAATCGCGTGAACATCGAGCGTTGGAATCGGAATGCGGTGTGTGTACGCGATCCAAGAACCTTCACGCGCGCCGCGCCAGCCGCGGTTCGGAACGTTCTTGAGATCGTGCTCGGCAGAAATTGTGCGCGAGAATTTGATCGGCCGATCAAACCCGATGCGCACTCGCGCGCCGCTAATCAGCGCGAATAAAGCCGAACGCACCTGGCCATGCATGTCGACCACCAGATCGTACTTCGCACGCCGGATTTGTTTAAGCAGATCGAAGAAGCCGAGCGTGGCGCGCCATCTTTGGCCGGGTTTCGAGAAATCGCGTCGCGCGAAGAGAACCACATTCGAGAGCGCGGGATGATGACGGACGACCTCCGCGTTCTCGGGTGTGATCAGCCAGTCAATGCGCGCACGCGGATAACGCGCACGCAGTTTTACCAGCACTGGGATCGTATGCACGACGTCGCCGAGCGCCGAAGGTTTGATCAGCAAAATGCGCGAGAACTCGGCGGATTGCAGTTCGGATTCGCGGCGGTTTTTTGTCGGTGCGTTTTCGATCTGAGGATTCAACTCGCGAACCTATCACAACGAGGGCTGGTTTTCTAAGCGTGCCACGACTCGTATAGCTGTAGCCACGGCCCTGTGAGCCGTCTCGCCAATCCAAGGCAGTGGCGACGTGCACCGGCCGCAGGCCGGGGCTACAAGATTCATCAAATCTCTATGCTGCCTTTTTCTCGCCCGACACCGCGCCGCGGATTTTTTTCATCCACGCCGAAAACCGGTGGCGGTTTTGCTCGCGCCGCACCACGGCCTCGCTGGTAACCCAGTTAAACTGAATCACGCGTCGCGGACCTGAGAACGGCTTGTGGCCGTGCCAGGAATTATTGCTGCGACGGAACGCCAGCAGCGTCCCTTCCGTCGGCGGGACTTCGAGAATCATGTCATCGAGATTGTTTCCAGAACGAAGCAATCGTAGCCGGCCACCAGCGGACTCCCACCCAGCATTCATATAGATCAGGATCGTGATGATTTTCGTCTCCGAGTCAGTGTGGATCTTGCCGTCTTTTTCGCAGCAACGGCCGCGCACCGTGATCATGTCGGGCCGATTCGTGAGATCCACGTTGAATTTCTCTTCGAAGGCTGTCTGAAACTCATCGCTGCGCATTTGCTCAATGAGCTTTGCAAATGCTGATCCGTAACTGACCTCACCCAGAGGAAAGCTGCCGGGCCGGTCTACTCCGGGATAATCATCATGTATCGCCGAGCGTGCATCGGCCTTCACAAATTCCGGAACGATCAAAAATTCAAACGGCTCGCGGGTAAGCGGCGTCTCCCGGAACCTCTCTATATCCAACATCGAAAGCATGGTCGACGCTACATGAACAGATCAGGATCGCCAGATTGAAATTCATTGATCGCAGCGGATGCGACGCTCGCAACGAATGCTCGCAGGTTTTGTCGCGAACCCATTATCATGACCCTTCGTGAGCAGATCGCCGACCGTTAGGCTCGCAACAGCCAGCCTTATAGGCACAACACTCGAATACTACGATTTTGCGGTCTATAGCACCCTCGCCGCCCTGGTTTTCAACCGGCTGTTTTTCCCTGCATTCGACCCGTTGTCGGGGACTATCCTGGCGCTATCCACGTTCGCCGTGGGCTATGTTGCGCGGCCGATCGGTGGCGTGATTTTTGGAAATCTGGGCGAACGCTTTGGTCGCCGCTTCGTGCTCGTGACAACGTTGCTGGTCATGGGCACAACCACCGCTATGATCGGTCTGCTGCCGACGTATGAATCCGCGGGAATTCTCGCTCCGATTCTGCTGGTAGTGCTTCGTTTCGTGCAGGGCGCTGCCCTGGGAGGCGAGTGGGCAGGCGCAGTCTTGCTTTGTGTTGAGCACGGGTCAGATGCTCAACGGGGTCGCAACGGTGCATGGACGCAGGTAGGACCTTCGCTCGGCACCTTGATGGCTACAGGTTTGCTCGCGTGGATAACCGCTGTGTTATCGCCCGCAGAGTTCCAGGCATGGGGTTGGCGATTGCCATTCCTGGCGAGTGCTCTGCTTGTTATCTTCGGACTGTGGATCAGGCGGGGCGTCGGAGAGACGCCAGTCTATCAAGAACTGGATCGAAGGCAGCTCAAGTCACAAGCACCAATCAGCGAGGTGGTGAAACTACATTGGCGAGGCTTGTTGCGCGTAATTGGTGCGCGGATTGGGCCCGATGTTTGGTATTCATTAGTGGTGGTTTTTTCACTGAGCTATTTGTCGACGATCCTCGGCTTGCCCAGGCCACTTGCGTTGGTTTCGTTGTCAATCGGTCTCGTGTTCAACGTCCTCTCGGAGGTGTTCTTCGGTGCTTTGTCGGACAGGCTCGGTCGCCGAGCCGTTTACGGCGCGGGAGTAGTCTTAACTATCATGTGGGTATTCGCGTTCTTTGCGCTGCTCGACACGCGCCAACCGCTGCTGATTACGCTTGCCATAGTCATCGCATTGATTGCTCACGCAATGATGTACGGCCCTCAGGCCGCTTTCATCACCGAGCAATTTCCAACTCGCGTGCAATTTGCGGGGTCTTCGATGGGTTACACGCTGGCAGGAATCGTCGGCGGTGGAATCGCGCCCGCAATTTTCGCGACTCTATTACGTGAGTTCAAAACACCCTTCTCCATCGCGCTGTATGCGGCGGGCGCGCTGACGATCACCGGGATCGTGCTGTGTTTTTCCCGTGAGACCGCTCATGCCTCTCACTTTTCATCAAAGACTGAAATGATTTGATTCTCGATCCAAGCTACGCAAGCGCCACGCGCACCAGCGTCGCGATGATGCGCGCTCCCGCAACGAACGTGCCACGCAGCGTGCCTGAAACTTTCGATTCGCCACCTGCGCGGCGGCGATGGTCGACGGGGATTTCGAGGATCCGTAATCCCGCGCGCGCCGCTTTCATCTGCATCTCCAAATTCCAACCGTAAGTTTCCTCACGCATCCCAAGTTTCTCAAACGCGTCACGACGGATAGCGCGAAACGGACACATGTCGCTGTAACGAACGCCGTAAAGTAGGCGGAGAATCCATCCGGCAATTCGCCCTGACAAAACTTGCTGGAAATTCATACTGCCGGGCTCGCGTTTTCCGCGGGTCCGCGAGCCGATGACGAAGTCGTGCGTTCCGCGCGCGATCGGATCGACGAGTTGCGGCATGAATGCTGGAATGTCACTGCCGTCGCCATCCAGAAACACTATGATGTCATCCCGCGACTGCGGGACCGAAACCCCGCGCGCGCCTGCCGCGCACGCTCGTCCGTAACCCCGCGGCGCAGTTATGACGCGCGCTCCAGCTTCACGCGCCCGCTCGGCTGTCCGATCAGTGCTGTCGTTATCAACGACAATCACTTCGGCGGGCACGCCGGTTGCAAGGCATTCGCGAACCACGCCGGCGATCGGTGCCTCCTCGTTTAGCGCAGGGATAACAACGGACGCCTTGCTCATCGCAAAACGAACCACGCGCTTGTGAAATAAATCACCAGCGCAATGAAGTCGGCCAACGCGAGCGTGACAGGGCCCGCGGCAATTTTGGGATCGAGGTTGAACCGATGCAGAAGCGAAGGCACAGCCAAGCCCAGCGCGCATGCCGTGACGAGCGAGAGCGCAATGCTTCCGCCGATAACAGTTGCCGCACGCAAATCGTCGCGCCACACCCAGGCGATGAGGCAGACAACGAACCCACAAGAAATGCCGAGAAGCACTGCCGTTGCCAGTTCACGCCGGAACGCAGCGGCGAGCCAATCCCAAGTCACGTTGACTGAGCGCAACGCGTGAATCGTCACGCTCATCGATTGCATGCTCACGCTTTCGTTTAGACCCAGCACCATTGTCAGAAAAAACGCGATGATCAGTGTGCCAGCCAGTGTTGCCTCGAAAAAGCCCGCCAGAATGGCCGACAGCGTTCCGCCTGTCACCGTGACGAGCAGCCAAGGGAAGCGGAATCGAAAGGCGCGCCACGCCGATGCACCACGGATTTGTTCCAGGCGAAAACCGAGCGCCGCAAAAAACTCTGGACCGACCGGCACAGCCTCGCGGCTGCGGGACTGATCCCCAGTATCGCCTGCTTCCAAAATTTCCTCGGCAAACAAGTTCGCGTCGATGACTCCAACCATGCGGCGTTGCTCGTCCACGACCGGGAAAGCGAGGAATTTGTAAAGCACGAAGAACTCGCACGCGTCGAGCACTGTTGCCTTCGCCGGAACCGCCACGACGCGTCGCACCATCACTTCGCGCAGCGCGGTTTCCAGTGGCGCCGTCAGCAGGCGCCGGGTCGGCACGACGCCGACGAGTCGCTTCTCTTCATCGATCGCATAAAAATAAATTACGCGTTCGCCCACACCCTCGCGCCGGATCCGCTCCAGCGCTTCGCCAACCGTCATGTCCGCGTCCAGTAGCGGAAAATCCTTCCGCGCATGCTCGACGACCGGTGCGTCAAAATCGGGAATGTTGCTGGCAAGCTTCATCTGGCCACGCGATGAACAATGCCTTTGTTCTTCAAGATCTCGCTCGCTTCACTGAAGTAATCGCGAATGTCCGACTGCCTTCTGATCCAGTCGATATAACGCGAGATACCTTCGCCCAGATCGACGGTTGGTTTGTAACCGGCGGCCTGCGCCAGCTTTGTATCACTCGTGAGGTGGCGCATCTCCCCGGGCCGAAAATCACCGTTTAGCTCAGGCGCGATACCGATCTTCAGAATGTCGGCAAGTTGTTCCGCGATTTCGCGAATCGGTGTGCCATGTGCGCTGCCGATGTTTACAGGCAGCCCATCGAGCTTGTCGGTTTTGGCAGCGAGCAAATTCGCGCGCGCGATATCTTCAACGAAGGAAAAGTCGCGCGTTTGCTCGCCATCTTCGTAAAGCACCGGCGGCAGATTATTCAGTAGACGGGTGCAAAAAATCGCAATCACGCCCGTGTATGGATTGAAGATCGATTGGCGCGGACCATACGTGCACGAGTAACGCAGCGCGACCGTGGGAATACCGGTCTGCTTTCCCCAGAGCAGCACGAGCCGCTCCTGGTCAACTTTCGTCAGTCCGTAAACGGTTTCGCCGCCGACCGGCGCGTTCTCGGGCATGGGAACGCTTTTTGTGGTCGCGCCGCAAATCGGGCAATGCACTTGCCAATCGCCGCGACGCAATTGCTCGATCGGTCGGACGCTTGGAAAGACCAATCCGTGCTTCGGGCATTCGCCCGCGCCTTCGCTGTAAACGGCCTGCGAGCTGGCAACGACGATCTTTTTGATCGGGAGATTTTTCTCGCGAATGATTTCAATCATCTGTGCCGTGCCTAGCGAATTCACGTGCACAAATTTCACAATTTCCGGCATGTACCCGCCGTACGCGGCCTGGTGAAAAACAACCTCGATCCGATCGAGCGCGGCAGTAATCGCATCGCGATTCCGCATATCGCCCTGGATGAATTCCGCCTTGGAATTTATCCAAGGCGGCTTTCCGCGGCGGTGCGTTTGCGGCTCGAGATTATCCAGAGCGCGCACCTGCCAACCTTCGCGCACGAGAAGGTCGACAACGTGCGAGCCGATCAGACCCGCGGCGCCAGTGACGAGTGCGCGTTTCATTGGTGTAGGGGCGTTTGTGTCAAACGCCTTCTCAAATTTCGACGCTTGGCACAAGCGCCGCTACAACAAAATCGTTCGGCAGGCGAGCGCCTGCCCTACAATTTCTTTCGCTCTACGAAGCGCGCTAGAAATTCCCGAGTGTGCGGCGCGATATCTGCCGACGTCGTATCGGTCAGTAATTCGTTACACAAACGGCGCAAGCTCGCGTCGTCATCAACGTCATACCCGGTCGGTAGAAGTTTGACTTCGATTCCGATCTCGGTTGCGCGCTGCATCGTCTGGTTGAGCACGCGTTTGGTGCTCCAATCGATTTGCTCGAACAAGTGCCGATGCGGTTTCTTCATTCCAATCAAGTAATACCCTCCGTCGTCGCTCGGACCGAGCACAACGCGATCCTCGCCCGTGCTTAACAGTTCAACAGCTTGTTCAAAGTTTTCCGCGGGCACAGTTGGGCTATCGGAATCGATCAGACACACCGAATCAAACCCGCATTTGCACAAATCCGAGATCGCCAAATAGAGACGTTCACCGAATTTATCGCCGCGTTGCGGCAGCAAGCCAAAATCCGCTGGCAGAATATCGGTGTAAGCTGACTCGGCACCGACGGGGGTGTAAACAGCGATTCCGCACGCCGCTGTAGCCGCTTCGCTGTGCGAAGCGTTAGCGTGGCCCACAGGTCGACGGCTACAGACACTCGAAATTGCAGCTGCTGTGTCGCGCAGAAAACATTTGTTTAGTTCCGCGGCTTCCTCCGGCGTTAGTGGCGGGACCAATCGCGTTTTTACTCGGCCGGCTTGCGGCGCTTTGGTCATGACGGCCAATGCACAAAGACCGCGCGCCATGCGACCAGGAAGATTTGGATCGAGAACACGAAACGGTTTCATCCGTTAGCGAGAAAGTTTTTCACATCCACAAGAAGATGATTTGAATTTCGTTCATATAAATTCTTCTTCTTATCGGCGTGAATAACACGGATCTGTCTCGGCGGTTGCCCTCGCAAATTTGGGTGCAAAAGAGCTGTTGATAATATCTGTGCGCTGCAACGAGAAAGGTTGGTTGTCGAAAGCAGACCGGCAGTTATTCAAGGTTATTCAAACTTATTGGCGAATTGCTCGAAGATGCTTTAACAAAAATCGGAAATGCACAGAAATTTGCACGGCGTACTGATTTAGATTTTCCTTGGTTTGCTCTGTCGGGCACTGAGACAGTGTCCCGAATTACAGCAACTGATATGGGTCAACGTCGACCGGGACGGTGACGTCTTCGGGGAATGGCAGTTTGTCGAGAGTTTCGCGGACGAGGCGGCTCAGGCGCATGATGGGTTCGCCGCGGATTAAAATGTGGAAACGGAATTGGCCTTGTAATTTCTCCAATGGCGCGGGAGTTGCATCGCCCAAAATGAATTCTTCGGGCAACGCTTCGCTTAAGCGACGCTTCAATGTTTCGGCCGAAAGTTTGGCGCGGCCTTCGTGAGCAGAACGCACCGTGATCAGGATCGCGTGTTTGAATGGCGGGAAATCGCAGCGTTCACGGAACTCGAGCTCCTGCTGGAAATAGCCGGTGAAATCGTGGTGCCGTGCGAACTGAATCGAGGGGCTGAACGGCGTGTAAGTTTGCACGAAAACTTGACCCGGTGTCTCGCCGCGGCCAGCGCGTCCGGCCACCTGTGTGAGAAGTTGGAAAGTGCGTTCTCCGGCGCGGAAATCGGGCAGATGCAGGGCGAGATCGGCGTTGATGATTCCGACCAGCGTCACGTTCGGAAAATGCAGACCTTTAGCGATCATTTGTGTGCCGACGAGAATGTCGATCTTGCCGGTGCGAAAATTTCGTAGCGTTTCGCGATACGCTTCCTTGCGGGTCATCGAATCCGCGTCCATTCGGCACACCACGGCTTTGGGGAAAAATTGGGCGACTGTTGATTCCACTTTCTCAGTGCCGAAGCCGTGATAAATCAACGCGTCTTGTCCGCATGCCGGACATTTTTTTGGAACAGCGGCGGTGTGCCCGCACAAATGACAGCTCAATCGTCCGGCGATTGCGGGCTGCCGGTGAAATGTGAGCGCGACACTGCAGTTTGGACAATTTCGTGCCTCGCCACAATTGCTGCACAGCAACGACGTGGAAAAACCGCGTCGGTTTAAAAACAAGATCGTCTGTTCTCGTTTCTCGAGGCGATCGGCGATGGCTTGCGACAATTTTTCGGACAGAATGGCGGCTTTTTTTCCCTTCCGTCGTTCCTGGCGCAGATCGACAACACGAATGAGCGGCATCTGCTTTTGATCCACGCGCTGCGTGAGTGTAACGAGTCGGTACTTTCCGATCGCGGCGTTGTGATAACTCTCCAGCGATGGCGTGGCGCTTCCCAGAACGACCACGCATTTTTCGATCTTCGCGCGCACGACTGCGACGTCGCGCGCGTGATACCGTGGCGCTTCCTCCTGTTTGTAAGTTGTTTCGTGTTCTTCATCGACAACGATTAGTCCGAGATTCTTCAGAGGCGCGAAGACAGCGCTGCGCGCGCCGATCACGATCCGGGCGCGGCCGGAATGAATTTTGTGCCATTCATCGTGGCGTTCGCCCTCGGACAAATGACTGTGCAAAACAGCGACGTCGTCCTGCGCCTCGGCGAACCGGCCTTTGAAGCGTTCCACCGTTTGCGGCGTAAGCGAGATTTCGGGGACGAGAACAATTGCCGTGCGTCCGTGGTCGAGCGCCCCGCGGATGGCCTGCAAATAAATTTCCGTTTTGCCGGAACCCGTGACGCCATGGAGCAAAATCGGACACGCGTTTTCAGGTGCGGCGAGTGCTTGCTCGACTTCATTTAATGCGTGCGTTTGCTCTTCGTTCAGAACGAGATTCGACGTTGCGACGAACTGTTCGTCGCCATGCGGATCGCGCACCACAGCTTCTTCGCGCAATTCGGCGAGACCGCGCTTTACGAGCGCGCGCAACGTCTGGTTATCAAGCGAGGTTTGCCGCAGGAGCTCCGCCGCGCGTATCGGTTTTTCCAGCTTCGAAATCGCCTCCAACAGTTCCGCCTGCCGCGGTGCGCGTCTTCGCAGTTTTTCGATTTCGCCTTCGTCGATGTTGCGCCCAGGTTGCACGAACAACTGTTTTTTCCAGCTGACTTCCGCGCGCCGGATCACTTGCGGAAGCATACTGCGCATCACCGTTTCGATCGGGCAGCAATAGTAGGTGCCGATCCACCTCGCCAGTTCAAGCACGTGCTCGCTCAAGGCCGGCGCTTCCCCGATTATGGCTTCGATTGGCCGAATGCCTTTAGCGTCACTGTGCTCGAGGATCGCAACGACTGTTGCCAGCGCCGATTTATCCCGGAACGGCACCCGCACGCGCGAGCCGACTCCGACGCGCCCGGCTAAATTTTCCGGCACCGAATAATCGAGCTCGCGATGAATTGCCCGATCAACGATGACGCGAACGTAGCGCGCCCCATGCTCATGATTCATGCTCGTGCTCGTGCCCGTAATTTTGTAATCGGCTATTGTAGCATGACTCGAATGATACAAATCCTTTTCAAATTGATTCTCTGCGTATTGCTGGCAATCGCCGCGGCCTTTGCTTATCTCGCAGTGAAATCAGGGGACCCGCTGTACGCATTTTACGAATGGATGAGCCCCGCCCGGTTTCATCAGTACGACCGGCTCATCCGCAGCGTTGCGTTAGAACATCATCTGGATCCGATGCTGGTGAAAGCCGTCGTCTGGCGTGAAAGCCGGTTCGATCCAAAAAAGCAAGGCAGCCACGGAGAGCGCGGCCTGATGCAGGTCACCGAACGAGCGGCCAACGAGTGGGCGCGCGAGAACAAGATCGCGGGTTTCAATCCAGATCAACTTTTCGAACCAAAGACAAATCTTGAGGCTGGCACCTGGTATTTGCATCGCGCCATGGCGCACTGGGACCATCAGTCCGATCCAACTCCATTCGCTTTGGCGGAGTACAACGCCGGCGCCAGTCGTGCCCAGCGCTGGAGCGGTGGAAACGCCGTTGCCGAGATACCGGAACGCCAGTTTCTTCAAAAGATCGATTTTCCCGCAACGCGTAGATACGTCGAGTCGATTATCAACCGCTACAAATTCTATCAGCGCCGTGGGCAGATGTGACGACAAACAACGTGCAGATGATCAGAGTCGGTGCGTGTCCCGTTTTTCGACTTGTGCAGTAAGAATGTCTAACTAGAGTTGGCGACCCTCTTTGAGGCCGAATGCGACACATATCTTACATAAAAATTTCTGCTTTTGTTTGCGTCTTCGTGGGACTGGCCGGCATTGCAAACGAGCATAGGGTGTCAGCCCAGACGGTCGCGTCGGGCGTATCTCAATTTGAAATTGGAGCGGTCAGGCATGAGACCCGCACGGAATCGCAGACCTCGTTGCAGCTCCCAAACACGAACGAATTTCCATCGGAGAGTGAAGCGGTTTCGCCACCCCTGCCCACGCGAAGCAGTTTTATGGCAGTGTGGCCCAGTGTAACAGGCGCGAAGGGATACTTGCTGGACGTGTCCACGAGCAGCTCGTTTGATAGTTTTGTAGATGGGTATCACGACCTCGACGTTGGTGACGCGACCGGGCGAGTAGTGACCGGCCTGAGCCGGGGGACGACGTATTACTACAGGGTTCGCGCTTACGATGCCACCGCAACAATCGGCTCTTCGGAAACGAATGCGATTACGACTGAGCCTACTACCGGCCTGACGATTCATCCAACGTTTGACAGTTCCATTACGGGCAATCCAAACGCGGCCGCCATTGAGGCGATGATTAACCGTACGATTGCGATTTACGAGTCTTTGTTCAGCGATCCAGTCACGATCCAAATCCGGTTCCGCTACGCGACCACCGGCCCCGATGGCAGTCCTTTATCGCAAGGATCCGTCTCGCAAAGCGATACCGGTCTCTACATCCTGCCCTGGAATACCTACATCAGCGCCTTGAGAGCGGATGCTCGAACCAACAACGACAATGTTGCGAACGCCAGTCTGCCCGGCAGTGCATTGTCTACTAATATAAGGCCGGGGAGCGCAAATGGTCGAGCAGTTGGATTGAACACGCCGCCAGCGATGTTCGCAGACGGCAGGGTTGGCCAGGGCGGACCGTACGATGGGATCGTTACATTGAATTCGTCCAGGCCGTTTCAGTTCAGCCGGCCAGTTAACGGGAACAACTTCGATGCACAACGCGTGACGGAACATGAGATCGATGAGGTCATCGGTCTCGGTTCTCGCATCGGCCAAAACAGCAACAATCTTCGTCCCCAGGATCTCTTTAGTTGGTCATCTGCTGGTCACAGAAATATCACTTCTTCTGGAACGCGTTACTTCTCAATCAACGGCGGGGTAACAAACATCGTCGGTTTCAATCAAAGGCCAGACGGTGATTTTGGTGATTGGCTGAGTGCCGCCTGTCCGCAGGCGCATCCTTACCCGCAGAATGCCTTTTCATGTCCAGGACAATCTTCCGACATATCGGCTACATCGCCCGAGGGCATTAATTTGGACGTCATTGGTTACGACTTATCGGCTGCGGCTTCGTCTCCGGAGAATGATTTCAATAACGACGGTCACCCCGATTACCTCCTCTATAACGGAGGAACGCGCCGAACAGTGGTTTGGTACATGAATAACAACGTTCATTTCGCGAGCGGCAATGGTCCTACTCTTCCTTCGGGGTGGAGTCTTGTGAGCGTTGCGGATTTTAATCAAGACGGTCACCCCGATTACCTGCTGTTCAATCCAGCCACACGCGCGACGGTGATTTGGTACCTGGTCGGCTCGACATTTCTGGCCGCCAATCACGGTCCGCAACTGGTGAGCGGCTGGCAAGTGGTGGGGACTGGCGATTTTAACGGCAATGGCGGGCCGGATCTCGTGCTGTACCGGGCGAGCACGCATGACACAGTCATTTGGTATTTGAACAATAATGTGCGAGTTGGCAGTGCCCGCGGCCCGACTCTCCCGGGTGGCTGGAGCATCGTAGCGATTGCTGATTTCAACAGCGACGGCCACCCAGATTATTTGTTGTTCAAACCGAGCACTGGTCAGTCCGTGATCTGGTATTTGTCCGGATCTATCACACGGAGCGGCAGCAGATCCGGACCAACAATTCCAGCCGGATGGTCGCCAGTCGGTGTGGCGGATTTCGACGGCAATGGCTCGCCCGATTACGCGCTTTACAACTCGAGCACACGTCAAACCGCGATCTGGTACTTGAACGATAATCAGCTGATTGATGCGGCTTTCGGCCCAACCCTTCCCACTGGGTGGAGCTTGGTCGCGCCTTAGCAGCAATTGTCAGCGCCACTCCTTGGATATCGCAAGACCGTGTTAGTGCACAATGAGCACGGCACTACGCGGGATCGTGTCACCCTTCTTTGGGAACTTCACCCCTTTTTTCCTGTAGGAATTAGTGAACCATCATGTTTTGTTTATCGTTTTCGAACCGTTCACCTTGCGTTGACACAAATTTCCCTGGCTGTTATTGAGCTGCGAAGAGGCGATTATGAAGCAGTGGCTTGAGCTTGCACAGAAGAGAAGCCTCTTCATTCTGCGTTTTCGGGTGGCAAGCTTTCGTCTCCTGCGTGCGATTTCCTTTTTATTACTCGCAAAAACATGTCTGACGTGCGCCTTGGCCCAGGTAACAAGCGTGCCACCATTTGTGGGTAGTCACTCCGAAACGTGGGAACACTTTGGTCAAACGGACCTTCCCGCCGGAACGTCTATTCTCGGAGGCATCGCCACGATTTCCGGCAATCACATGGTAATCGAAAGAACATTTCAAATGTGCACCGTTTTTGCCAGGCCCAGCGATGGCGTTTTATTAATGGATTCGGATCGTCCGAGCGGTCCGATGACGATACATTTTTCCCAACCAGTCACGGCCTTCGGTGCTTACTGGGGAAGTGGCCTTCATTGCGGAGTATTCGGATTCCCCGATTCTCCGAGCATTTTAACTTTCCAAGACCTCAACGGAAACGTTGTTGGAACTGATAGTTTCCTTTACAGGGGTGATGGCACGCTAATGTGGCGTGGTTATCGGTTTGGGACACCGGTCAAAACAATTACCCGCAGGGCTGGCGATGGCGAAGAAGGCGTGGCCGTGGACGGACTGCGGGCCATAGTGGCAGGTTCGCCGTTGTCGGCCGGGGCTACGCAATTCGACTTTAACAACGACGACCATCCGGACTTTGTCCTGTACAACGCAGCCACCGGGCGAACCGTTGTTTGGTACATGAACAACAACATTCATCTTGCGAGCCACAATGGTCCTACTCTTCCTTCGGGATGGAGTATGGCGGCCGTGGCGGATTTTAATGGGGATGGGCACCCCGATTACCTGCTTTATAATGCATCCACGCACGACACTGTGATCTGGTATTTGGTTGGAGCGACGTTTCTTTCCGGCAATCACGGCCCCCATGTGCCGAGTGACTGGCAGGTGGTGGCGGCCAGTGATTTTGACGGGAATGGTAGTCCCGATCTCGTGCTTTACCGGCCGAGCACACGCAAAACCGTAATTTGGTACATGAACAAGAACGAGCGCGTTGGAGGCGCAGCCGGGCCTACTATTGTCAGCGGCTGGAGTGTGGTGACGACTGCTGATTTCGATGAGGATGGCCATCCGGATTATTTGCTGTTCAAACCCAGTACGGGTCAGTCGGTGATCTGGTATTTGTCTGGAGTCACACGCAGCAGCAGCCGATCTGGACCGACGATTCCGACGGGATATGTCTTGGTAGGCGCTGCCGATTTTGATGGCAACGACAGACCCGATTATGTGCTTTATAATTCAAGCACCCAACAGACGGCGATTTGGTACCTGAACAACAATGTAATCGGGGCTCACTTGGCCGGCCCGACGCTTCCAAATAGCTGGAGCCTCATTGTCCCTTAACTGCGGCGCGTAATAATCAGCGTAAGGCGCTTCGCCGTCGACGGCCCGCCAATTCGGGTTAATCGTCTTGGTGATGACCAAGGAGGAAATCGCCGGCGTTTTGGAGCAGATCGCAACGCTGCTCGAGTTAAAGGGCGAAAATCCGTTTAAGATTCGGGCCTATACGAATGCAGCGCGCGCGATCGAAACATTTGGCGCGAATGTTTCGAATTTTCAGGACGAGGAAGCTGTCGGGAAAATTCCGGGAATTGGAAAAAGCATCGCCTTGAAGATCAAGGAGCTCGCCGAAACCGGATCGCTTAAGTATTTCCAGGAACTGAGCGCCGAATTTCCAACTGGAGTTCTGCAATTGTTTTCGCTGCCGGGACTCGGCGCTAAAAAGATCAAGGCACTCCATGACAGACTGGGAGTCAGTTCGATCGCGCAGTTGCAAAAGGCATGCGAAGAGGGACGGGTCGCGGAGTTGGGGGGCTTTGGGGAAACAACACAGCAAAAGATTTGTGACGCCATCGCCAGACGCGCATCGCACGTTGGTTCATTTCAATTTGGCCAGGTAGCAGTTGAGGCTGAAGCGCTGCGATCAGATCTGGCTGCGCACGAAGCAGCGTTGCAAGTTGAGATCGCTGGGAGTTATCGACGGCGAAAAGAAATCGTCCACGATCTCGATTTGCTGGTGGCAACAAAGGAACCAGAAGCCGTTACGAAATTTTTCGTGGCCCATCCGCTCGTTGAATCCGTCATCGCACAAGGCCCGACCAAATCGAGCGTGCGACTGCGTTCGGGAGTGCAGTGCGATCTGCGAGTGGTCACGAGGTCGGAATATCCCTTTGCGCTCGCTTATTTCACCGGCAACAAGGAACACAACATCGAGATGCGCAGTCGCGCGTTGCAGCGAGGTTGGACGCTCAACGAATACCGGCTCGCGCTGCTTCCTATAGATCCGAAAGCGAAGAAGAAAAAGTCACCAAGCAAAATTCCGAGTGTGCGGGACGAAGCCGAGTTGTATCAGGCGGTCGATCTCGATTTCATTCCGCCGGAGCTACGGGAAAACTGCGGCGAATTCGAAGCGGCCAAACAGCATTCTCTGCCAAAACTCATCGAGAAGGAAAATCTGCGCGGCACGTTTCATTG
>Ga0193723_1000155_pt1 | contig 24344 bp, 30 predicted proteins | sample H2m2metaG_FD_143042 | JGI IMG/M metagenome (GOLD analysis project Ga0193723, IMG submission 143042) | Soil microbial communities from a riparian zone of the East river system, Colorado, United States - H2m2 | ecosystem: Environmental > Terrestrial > Soil > Riparian zone | place: USA: East River...
CGGGCGGCGGGGAGGCGGCGACCGCCGCCTGGCAGGCGCTTCCCGAGGCGCTCCGACTGCCGCCCCTGTTGGAAGAGCTGGGAGAGAACCTGCTGCGCGCCTGCCCGCACCAGGGTGTGCTGCTCACCGCGGGCGACGCCGATACGTACGCCGCCTGGTACATGCGGTTCGCGCGTGGCCTCCGTCCCGACCTGCTGATCCTCCCGCTTGCGACCTGGAGCACCGACACGGTCTTCCGCGGGCGGGTGCTGCGCGAGACGCGGCAGCGCGATCCCGCCCTGCGGGCGTTCGCTGAGCGTCGACCGGTGTGCGCCAGCATGGGGTTCGACCGCGCGCCGGAGTTGCGCCCGCGGCTTCAGTGGAAGACCCGGCCGCTCGTCTGGGTAGCCGGTAAGGACCCGAAGGACGAGCGCGTGCCGGCGGAGGACTTCGTGTTCGCGGCGCTGCAGCTCGCGATCGAACAGCACGACACGTGGACCTCCGCGGCCGTGGCCCTGTACCGGCGGGCCGCCGAGGCCACGCCGGCCCTGTGCCGGCCGCTGGAGACGTTCGGTCTCAAGGCCGACGTGGGGTGTCGCTGATCAAGCGGGTTCTCGTCGCCAACCGGGGCGAGATCGCCCTGCGAATCATTCGCGGCTGCCACGAAGAAGGTCTCGAGGCGGTCGCGGTGTACTCGGAGGCCGACCGTCTCGCGCCGCACGTCCGCGCCGCCGACACGGCCGTGCTGCTCGGCCCGGCGCCGGCGGCGGAGTCCTACCTCAACATCCCGAAACTGATCGCCGCCGCCAAGGCGACCGCGTGCCAGGCGGTGCACCCGGGATACGGGTTCCTGTCCGAGCGCGCCGCCTTCGCCGATGCCTGCGCCCAAGCGGACCTCGTGTTCGTCGGTCCGCCGGCGGCCGCGATCCGCGCGATGGGCGACAAGACCGAGGCGCGGCGCCGGATGCAGGCAGCGGGCGTGCCCGTCGTGCCCGGGACGGCCGCGCCGCTGCGGGATGCCACGGAAGCACGGCGGGAAGCCCAGCGCCTCGGGTATCCGGTGCTGCTCAAGGCGGCGGCCGGCGGTGGCGGGAAGGGGATGCGGCTCGTCCGGGCGGAGCCCGAGGTCGACTCAGCCTTCCAGGGTGCGCGCAGCGAGGCGCAGAAGGCGTTCGGGGACGGCAGCGTGTATTTGGAGAAGTACCTCGAGCGTCCGCGTCACATCGAGATCCAGGTGCTGGCTGACCGCCACGGGCGTGTGGTGGCGCTGGGCGAGCGCGAGTGCAGCATCCAGCGCCGCCATCAGAAGCTGATCGAGGAAGCGCCCTCGCCCGTCGTTTCCCCGGCGCTTCGGCGCCGTTTGTCCGAGGCCGCGACGGCGGCGGCGGGCGCGGTGGGATACACGGGCGCCGGCACGATCGAGTTTCTCCTCGCGGCGAGCGGCGAGTTCTACTTCCTCGAGATGAACACGCGCATTCAGGTCGAACACCCCGTCACGGAGCTGGTGTACGGTGTGGACCTGGTGCGCGAGCAGCTGCGGATCGCGGCGGGGCAGCCGATGCGCGTCCACGCTGGCCTGCTGCATCCGCGCGGCCATGCCATCGAGTGCCGCATCACCGCCGAGGACCCGTTCAACGATTTCCTGCCGGCGACCGGCGTGCTGCAGTACCTGCGCGTGCCGTCGGGGCCCGGGATCCGCTGGGACGGCGGCGTCGAGGCGGGGAACGAGGTGACGCTCTTCTACGATCCGCTGCTCGCCAAACTCGTCGCGTGGGGCGAGACCCGCGACGTCGCGATCCAGCGCATGCGGCGCGCGCTGCGAGAGCTCGTCATCGTCGGCCTGCCGACCGCCCAGCCGTTCCATTTGCGCGTGATGGACGATCCCGAGTTCCGCCGTGGAGAGCTGGACATCACATACTTGGAACGCGTGGGCCAGCGCGTGCTCGCCGCCCCGCCCCTGGCCGGGCTCGAACGGGCAGTCGCAGTCACGGCCGCGCTGCTCGCCGACGAGCGCCGCACTGCCACGGGACCGGTTTCGACGGTTGCATCTGTGCAATCTTCAGCATGGGGTGACGCCGCGCGTCGCGAGAGTCTCCGTGAATGATCTCGTGACGATCACGGGCATCGCGGCGGGCGGCGACGGGGTGGGCCGCCTCGCCGACGGGCGCGCGGTCTTCGTCCCGCGCACCGCGCCCGGCGACCGCATCAAGATCAAGGACGGGAGTCTCAAGCTGCTCCGCAGTTTCGGGCGCGCGGCCGTGGGCGAAGTGGCGGGGCCCGGGCCGGGTCGCGTCACGCCGCCGTGCCCGCACTATGCGCAAGACCATTGTGGCGGCTGCCAGCTGCAGCACCTCGAGTACGATGCCCAGCTCGCGGCCAAACGGGCGATCGTGGGGGACGCGTTGCGCCGCATCGGAAAACTCGACGTGACGGACCCCGAGATCGTCGAGGCGGTCGAGGAGTGGCGCTACCGCTCCAAGATCTCGCTGGCCGTGAAGGGAGGGACCGCGGGCTTGCACCCGCACGACCGGCCGAACTTCGTGTTTCCTCTCGCCGACTGCCACATCGCGGACTTCCGGCTGATGGCCCTATGGCGCGAGCTGCGCGCCCGCCTCGATCTCCTGCCGCCCGGGCTCACTCGGCTCACGCTGCGTCTCGATCGCGAGGGCCGGCGGCACGTCATCGCCGAAGCCACCGGGGAGCCCTGGCTCGACGCCGAGCGGTTGCGTCGCGCCCTTCCCGACGGCGACCAGGTGATCTGCTGGTGGCGTCCTGTGGACGGCGCCGCCCGTGTGATGGCCGGACCCGCCACCGGGTTTCCCGCGACGGCGTTCGAGCAAGTGAACCCCGAGATGGGGATCCTGGCGCGCCGTTGGGCAGTGCAGCAACTGGGCGACGTGCGGGGCCAGACGGTGTGGGACCTGTACGGCGGCATCGGCGACACCGCCGCGCTGCTCGCCGAAGCGGGCGCGAACGTCGTCAGCGTGGACGCCGACGAAGCCGCGATCGGTTGGGCACGCACCCGAGAGGCGGCAACGCCCGTGCGCTTCATCGCGGGACGCGCCGAAGACGTGCTGCCGAGTCTTCCGGTGCCGCACGCGGTGGTTGTCAACCCGCCGCGCGCCGGGCTGCATTGGGACGTGACGCTGCGGCTCACGGCCGAGCCGGTGCACCGGCTGGTGTACGTCTCGTGCGATCCGGCGACCTTGGCCCGCGATCTGCACCGCTTGAACGTGAACTATCAGATCGTGGCGGTACGGGCCTTCGATTTGTTTCCGCAGACCGCGCACGTGGAGACCGTCGTGGTCCTCGAGGCCGCATGAAGTATTTCGTCACCCTGCATTCCCGCACCTACGAGATCGACGTGGGCGGCGGCCGTGTGATCGTGGACGGCGAGCCCTTCGAGGCACACCTGGCCGCCGTGCCGGGGACGCCGCTGTACCACCTCCTCCTCGCGGGCAGCTCCTGGACGGTAGCCGCGCAGCCGCTCGAGGGCGTCGCGCCGCTGCGCTGGGCGTTGGGCGCGGTGGGCGAGCGCTTCGAGGTCGAAGCCGTGGACGATCGGACGCGTCAGATCCAGGCGCTGACGGGACGGGGGCGGCCGCCGGTGGGGGGCGGGGTGGTGAAGGCGCCGATGCCGGGACTTGTGGTCCGGGTCGAGGTGGCGGTGGGGCAGCGGGTCGAAATCGGGGCCGGGCTGGTGGTGGTGGAGGCGATGAAGATGGAGAACGAGCTCCGCGCGCAGCGGGCGGGGGTGGTGGAAACGGTCCACGTCGCCGCCGGGCAGACCGTCGACAAGGGCGCGTCGCTCATCACACTCGCCCCCGTGCCAAACGCGGAACCCTCGGGTTGACAGGCCCTTACGGCCCGGTTAGATATCGCGTCTGTCAAAATCCGGGCATACAAACGGCATGAAGACGTACACGTTGAAGACCGAGGAGATCAAGCACGACTGGTGGGTCGTCGATGCGGCCGGACAGCCGCTCGGGCGCCTCGCGAGCCGCATCGCGCAGATCCTCCGCGGCAAGCACAAGCCGACGTTCACGCCGTACGTGAACGGCGGCGATGCCGTCATCGTGATCAACGCCGAGCGCGTCAAGCTGAGCGGCCGCAAGATCGAGCAGAAGCGCTACTTCCACCACACCGGCTATATGGGTCACGAGCGCTTCACGCCGGTCCAGAACGTGCTCAACAAGCACCCGGAGCGGGTGATCGAGAAAGCGGTGTGGGGGATGTTGCCCAAGACGACGCTGTCACGCCAGCACGTGAAGCAGATGCTGAAGGTGTACGCCGGCCCGACGCATCCGCACGCGGCGCAGCAGCCGACGCCCCTCGTGACCGCGGCGGCCAAGTGACGGCCATCCAACCGGAGCTGCGCTGGCACGCGATCGGCCGCCGCAAGCTCGGTATTGCGCGGGTGTATCTGACGCCCGGGTCGGGGAAGTGGCACATCAACGGCCGGACGCTGGGCGACTATTTCCCGCGGCCGTCGCTGGTGAGCCACATTCAGCAGCCGTTCGTCGCCACCGACACGCTCGGCGCCTTCGACGTGAAGGCGCGCGTGAACGGCGGCGGCATGACGGGACAGGCGGGCGCGCTGCGTCTCGGCATCGCCCGCGCATTGGTCCTGGCGGACGACCGGCATCGTAAGAAGCTGCGCGAGCAGGGACTCCTGACGCGCGATCCGCGGGCCGTCGAGCGCAAGAAGCCCGGCCGCGCCGGTGCGCGGAAGCGGTTCCAGTTCTCGAAACGGTAGTCAGTGCTCGGTTATCGGTCATCAGTACAGACAACTGACAACTGACAACCGACTACCGACAACAAAAACCTCACGTTGCTTGATTCGGTGTTGGGTCCCCGGTGATCCGGGGTGGCACCGAAGGCGAGAGCAGCGGCGGAGTCAAAACCCACGAAAGGGAGTGCATGGCCCAGCCTCAGTTGCAAGACTTGTTGGAAGCGGGTGTCCATTTCGGGCACCAGACGCGCCGCTGGAATCCGAAGATGCGCCGGTTCATCTTCGCCGAGCGCTCCGGCATCTACATCATCGACCTCCAGAAGACCCTCCGTCAGCTGCACGAGGCGCAGGAGCTGTTGCGCGCCGTGGTGTTGAAAGGGGAGGGCGTCCTCTTCGTGTGCACCAAGAAGCAGCTGAAGGGCATTCTCGAGGCCGAGGCGAAGCGGTGCGGGGCGTTCTACGTCACCGAGCGTTGGCTGGGCGGCACGCTCACGAACTTCCAGACGATCAAGAAGCAGATCAAGCGGCTGAAGGAGTTGGAGCAGGGCGCCGCCGACGGCGAGTTCGCGAACTACACCAAGAAGGAGCAGCTGCTGTTCGACCGCGAGCGCGTGAAGCTCGACAAGAACCTCGCGGGCATCAAGAACATGGGCCGGCTCCCGGGCGCGCTGTTCATCGTCGACTCGAAGAAGGAGCGCATCGCCGTCGCCGAAGCGAACAAACTGGGAATTCCCGTGGTGGCGATCGTGGACACGAACGCCGACCCGGACCTGATTAACATCCCGATTCCGGGCAACGACGACGCCATTCGCGCCGTCTCGCTCATCACCGGCGCCGTGTCCGACGTGATCGGGGAAGCGCGGCACCAGATGCCGCTGCGCGACAGCGCCGAAGAGGGCGAGGGGACGACGTACTCGACCGAGACGGGTGTCGAGGCCGAGGCGGAAGGCGGAAAGAAGAAGGGGCCCGCGCGTCGCAAGCGGCGGCCCAAGCCGGAGGCGATCGCCGCCCGGCTCAAGACGGAAGAGGCGCCGGCCCCGGCTGAGCCCGTCGGCGGGGGCGAGGCGTAACCGGACACGTTGGGTGTACTACTGACCGCCGCCCTCCGGCCCAACGGCGCGAGGGCGGCGTTTTTATGAGGAGTGAGGAACAGTGGCGACAGTGAAAGAGATTCCGGCAAAATTGGTGGCCGAGCTGCGCGCCCGCACGGGTGCCGGCATGATGGATTGCAAGAAGGCGCTCGAAGAGGCCGGCGGCGACTTGGAGAAAGCCGTCGACATCCTGCGCAAGAAGGGCGCGGCCAAGGCCGACAAGCGGGCCGGGCGCGAGGCGTCGGAGGGGTGGATCGGGTCCTACGTCCACTTCGACGGCTCGGTCGGCGTCCTGGTCGAGGTGAATTGCGAGACCGACTTCGTGGCCCGCACCGACGACTTCCAAGCGCTCGCCAAGGACATCGCCGTGCACGTCGCCGCGACGAGCCCGCTCGCCGTTCGGATCGAGGACCTGCCGGCGGACGTGGTGGAGCGTGAGCGCAAGGTCTATGAGTCCCAGGTGGCCGAGCAGAAGAAGCCGGAGAACATCCGCGCCAAGATCGTGGATGGCATGATGCGGAAGTTCTACGAAGAGCGCGTCCTGCTCGAGCAAAAGTTCGTCAAGGACGACAAGCGAACGGTGGGCGAGCTCGTGAAAGAGCTGTCCGGCAAGACGGGTGAGAAAGTCGAGGTCCGCCGCTTCGTGCGCTTCGAGCTCGGGGGCAACTAGGGTGGCAGCGAAGCTGGCGTACCGGCGCGCCCTCCTCAAGGTCTCCGGGGAGGCGTTCGCCGGTCGCGCCGGCGCCGGGATCGATTTCGGGGTCATCGAGCGGGTGAGCGACGAGCTGAAGGCGGTCCATGGCCTCGGCGTGCAGCTGGGATTGGTGGTGGGCGGCGGTAACATCCTGCGCGGCACGACCGCCAGCCAGCAGGGGATGGATCGCGTCTCGGCCGATTACATGGGGATGCTGGCGACCATCATCAACGCCCTCGCGCTCCAGGACATCCTGGAGAAGAAGGGCGTGGACACCCGCGTGATGACGGCGATCCGCATGGAGGAGCTGGCCGAGCCCTACATCCGGCGCCGCGCCGTGCGGCACCTGGAGAAGGGCCGGATGGTCATCTTCGCGGGCGGCACGGGAAACCCGTACTTTTCCACCGATACCGCCGCGGTGCTGCGCGCCCTCGAGATCGAGGCCCAGGTGATTCTCAAGGCGACCAACGTGGACGGTGTGTTTACGGCCGATCCGAAGAAGGACCCCAAGGCCGAGTTCATCCCGGCGCTGTCCTTTCAGGACGCCCTGGTGAAAGGCTACGCGGTGATGGACGCCAACGCGTTCGGGTTGTGCAAGGAGAACAAGCTTCCCATCGTGGTGTTCAACATCAACCAGCCCGGCGCGACGGCCAGAGTGCTGGCCGGAGAGCGCGTCGGCACGATCGTCCAATGACGACCAGCCTGGCCGACCAGCTGAAGCACGCGAAGCAGGCGATGGACAAGACGGTCGAGGCGGTGAAGCGCGAATTCGCCACCGTCCGGACCGGAAAAGCGAGCACGGCCCTGCTCGATCTCGTGCGCGTCGAGGCGTACGGGAACGACATGCCGCTGACCCAGGTGGCCAGCGTCGCGGCGCCCGAGCCGAAGCTCCTCACGATCCAGCCCTGGGACAAGACGCTCCTCAAGGCGATCGAGAAGGCGATCCTCGCGTCGGACTTGGGCCTCACCCCCTCTAACGACGGCAACATCATCCGCATCCCCGTGCCGCCCCTCACGGAAGAGCGGCGCAAGGAGCTGGTGAAGGTCATTCACAAACTCGCCGAGGAGGGTCGCGTCGCGATTCGTCACGCGCGCACCGAGACGATGGGAAAGATCAAGAAGACCGAGCACGTCTCGGAAGACGAAATCAAAAAAACCGAGAAGGACCTCCAGAAGGTCCACGACGAGCACTTGAAGCTCGTGGACGCGGCGGTGAAGGCCAAGGAAGCGGAGATGATGGAAGTCTGATGCTGCCGGGTCCGATTCCCCGCCATGTGGCGATCATCATGGATGGCAATGGGCGTTGGGCGAGCGAGCGCCGGCTGCCACGGCCGTTCGGCCACCGGGCCGGCATGAAGGCGGTGCGCGAAACGGTCGAGGGCGCGATCGAAGCCGGCGTCGAAGTGCTCACGCTATTCGCCTTCTCCGACGAGAACTGGAAGCGCCCCCCAACCGAGATTTCGGCGCTGATGGACTTGCTCGAGGAGTACATCGCGCGCGAGGCGGCAGACCTGCGCCAGCAGGGCGTGACGGTGCACGTGCTCGGCGACCGGAGCCGCCTGATTCCGTCGGGGCGGAAGGCGGTCGAGCGCGTGGAGCGCGAAACGGCCACCGGCACGAAACTCTCGCTCAATCTCTGCATCTCGTACTCCTCGCGCGGCGAGATCGCTCGCGCGGCCCGCCTGCTCGCCGAGGAAGTCCTCAAAGGCACCAAGAAGCTCGAGGACCTGGACGAGGACGCCATCCGCGCCAAACTCTACACGGCGCCGTGGGGTGATCCGGATCTCTTGATCCGCACCTCGGGGGAGCTGCGGCTCTCGAACTTCCTGCTGTGGCAGCTCGCCTATACCGAGTTGTACATGACGCCCGTCCTGTGGCCCGACTTCACGCGCCAGACTCTATTCGAGGCGATCCTCGACTATCAGCGGCGCGAGCGCCGGTTCGGCAAAGTCACGGTCTGATGGCGAGTAACCTGACGCAGCGCATCGCCTTCGCGGGCGTCGCCATCCCTTTGGCGGTGGGTGTGGTCTGGCTTGGCGGCTGGCCCTTCGCCGCGGTGCTCGCGGCGTTGGGCGTGCTCGGCACGCGCGAGATCTACGACCTCGCCCGGCGCCAGGGCATCGATGCGCTCGACCGCACCGGCGGAGTGGCCGCGGCTGCGATTCCGCTTCTCGCCTACTGGGCGAAAGGCTCCGAGACCCACTGGGCCGAGCCGGCGCTGTACCTGGGAGCGCTGTGGCTGATGGTGATGCTCGTCGTGGCCATGGTACGGCGCGGGCCGAGCGGCCGACCCCTCGCGGCGGTGTCGGTCACGTTGTTCGGGTGCCTGTACGCGTCGGCGCTGCTGGCCTTCCTCATTCCGATCCGGCACGGGACGAACGCCACCAACCAGCCGGTCGCCTACCTCTGCCTCACGCTGTTTCCCCTCGTCATCACGTGGCTCGGCGATACCGCGGCGATGGCGGTGGGCATCAAGGTCGGCGGGCCAAAACTTGTTCCCGTCCTGTCGCCGCACAAGACGCGCTCCGGCGCGGTCGGCGGATTCGTGGGCTCGGTCGTGACGTCCGTGGCCCTCGGCGTGCTGGTGTTGAACCGGGTGGGGTGGAGCTTCGCCGTCTGGCAACTGGTAATGGTGGGTGCGGTCGTCGGGGTGGTGGCCCAGGTCGGCGACATCGCCGAGTCGCTGTTCAAGCGCGAAGCCGGGGTGAAGGACTCGTCGAGCTTGATTCCCGGCCACGGCGGCGTGCTCGACCGGCTCGACTCGCTCTACTTCGTCGTGCCGGCGGCGGCAGGTCTCTTCAGGCTCTTCGGCGTGATATGAGCGTCGGCGTCGCCGTCCTCGGCTCCACGGGCTCGATCGGTTGCTCCACGCTGCAGGTGCTCGAGCGGCAGCGGGAGCGCTTCAAGGTCGTGGCGTTGACGGCGCATACGAACAGCGCCCTGCTCGCGAGCCAAGTGGCGGCCTGGAAGCCCGCGTTCTCCGGTCTGGTGGACGGAGCGGGAGCGCAATGCCTGGTGGAGGCGGCCACCCACCCCGACGTGCGCATTGTCGTGAACGGCATCGTCGGCGCGGCCGGGCTCGAGGCGACGCTGGCGGCGCTGCGGGCGGGCAAACGCGTGGCCCTCGCCAACAAAGAAACCCTCGTGATGGCCGGGGAGCTCGTCACCCGCGCCGCGCGCGAGGGGGGCGGCGAGATTGTGCCCGTGGACTCCGAGCACAGCGCCGTGCTGCAATGCCTCACCGGGCGCCGTCCGGCCGAGCTGGCGCGCCTGATCCTCACTGCCTCGGGCGGCCCATTTCGCACCTGGGAGCCGGCGCGGGCCGCGCGGGCCACCGTCGCGGAAGCGCTGCGTCATCCTACGTGGAAGATGGGCAAGAAGATCACGGTGGACTCGGCGACGCTCGTCAATAAGGCGCTCGAAGTCATCGAGGCTCACTATCTGTTTCAGGTGGATTATGGGAGAGTCGAGGTGGTCATCCACCCGCAGTCGGTGATCCATGCCTTTACCGAGTTTGTGGACGGCTCGGTGCTCGCCCAGGTAGGATTCCCTACCATGGAGTTGCCGATCCTCTACGCCCTCACGCACCCCGACCGCGTGCCCGACGCCGGGGCCCGCCGTTTCGATCCGGTCGCGGCGGGTGACCTGACCTTCGAGCCGGTGCGGCCGGAGTTGTTCCCGGCGTATGTGCTGGGGCGCGACGCGGCGCGCATGGGAGGCACCGCTCCCACCGCCTTCAACGCCGCCAACGAAGTCGCCGTCGAGCTGTTCCTCGCGGAGCAGGTCCCCTTCGGCCAGATCGCCGAGATCATCGCGAGCACACTCGAGCGCCATCGCTCCTCCGCTGGCGACGCCGGATCGCTCGACGCGGTGCTCGGCGCCGACGCCGAGGCGCGCCGCATCGCCCGGGAGGCCGCATGCTCGTAATGATCGCCGCGCTCCTGGTCGTCATCGGTCCGCTCATCTTCGTCCATGAGCTGGGACATTTCCTGGTCGCGAAAGCGGCAGGGATCCAGGTGCTGCGCTTTTCCCTCGGGTTCGGCCGGCCGCTGGCGGCATGGAAGTGGGGGGAGACCGAGTACTGGATCTCGTGGATCCCCCTCGGCGGCTACGTGAAGATGGCCGGCCTCGAGGACGAGGGCATGGCGGGTGAGCTCGAGGGTGGCAAGAGCAGCGTGCCCGTCGACCCGGCGCGCGCGTTCGACCGCAAGCCGCTGTTGGCGCGGATGGCCGTGATTCTGGCAGGCGTTACGATGAACCTGGTGTTCGCGTTCATCATCTACGCCGGGCTCACGCTGACCCTGGGCGACCCGCGGCTGGCGCTCGTTCCCATCGACTCGGTCAACGCCACCGGTCTGCCCCCCGGCACCGAGAGTCTCGCGACGCTGCGCCACGGCGACCGCATCATCCGCATCAACGGCGACACGGTTGCTACGTGGAATGAACTGCAGGATCGTCTGCTCGAGGGTCCGGATACGATCCGGCTCGAGGTGGAGGGACGGTCCGCACCGGTGGTCGTCAGCTTCCCCCGCGGCGGCCAGGAAGCGAGGGAGCAGGCGGTGCGAGCGCTGCGCCCGCTGCTACCCGCCAAGATCGGCGTCGTCAACCCCGGTCAGCCAGCGGCCCGGGTCGGACTTCGCGGCGGCGATATCGTCATCCGCGCCGGCACGGATTCGGTGCGTTCCTGGGACGAGATGGTGCGCGCCGTGCGGCGCAGTCCGGGGAAGCCGCTGGCGCTGCAGGTGCTCCGCGGCGACTCCGTCTTCGCGATCACCGTCGTTCCCGAGGTCCAGACCGACGCCGACAGCGCGGGCCGCACCGATACGATCGGCGTCATCGGTGCCGCGCCCGATCCCCGCCTCCCCGTCGTGCGCGTGCCCGTCGGGGTCACGGCGGCACTTGGGGGAGCGGTGGAGCAGACGGCGTGGCAGGTCGGGGCCATTGCGACGACGATCAAACGCTTGGTCCTCGGCCAGCTGCCGGCACGCGATTTGGGCGGGCCGATTCTCATCGCACAGATGTCGGGGCAGATGGTGCGCCTCGGGCTCGACGCCTTCCTCCGGTTCATCGCGTTCTTCTCCGTGAGCCTCGCCGTCCTGAACGTGCTTCCGATCCCGGTGCTGGACGGCGGCCAGGCGGTCTTCCTCCTCGCCGAAGCGGTGCTGCGGCGTCCGCTCTCGCTGCGGCTCCGGATGCGGCTCACCCAGGTTGGGTTCTTCGTCATTCTGGGCATCATGGCACTGGCGATCGCGAACGATGTCCTCCGCAACATCCCCCGTTAGGACGGTCCTCGAGGGCTACGTCGCGGGGCGCGTGAAGGCGGAGCGCGTCGTGGAGGCGGTGGCGGCGGCGTATTACGGGGAAGGGGGAAGTGGGAAAGGGGAAGGGTTGAAGTCGCTGATGGAGATCATCGAGCGGGCCCACCCTGGGGTTGTCGAGCTGGCCGGCACGGCGGACAAACCTGGATTCGGGGTGCGGCTGGCCGAACGACCGTTTCCGAAGGAATACGAAGCGGATTTTCGGGAAGCAGTGCAGGCAGTTCTGGGACGGGGTGTGTCGGACGCTCGTACCCTTCCCACGTCCCCCGTCCCCCTTCCCGGTCTGCTGTCCCGCCTCTACACCGCCGTCCGTCGCCTGTTTACCGCATCAACCTAACGACCAGCGCGATCAGCGCCACAAGTCCCAATCCGACGCCGGCGAGCACGAGCCACGAGGTGCGCCGGGCTCGGCGCAACGCGCCCGTGATGGCGAGCTGCTGTCGCGTGCCGATCGGTGCGGCACCGATCTCGATCGTGGCCCGTCGCTTCTCCAGCACATCCTGCAGGTCTGCCTGGAGCTCGGCGCCCGTCTTGTAACGGTCGTCGGGGTGCTTCGCGAGGCATTTCAGCACCACGCGCTCGAACCGTTTCGACAGCTCGGGGCGCTTCTTGCGCAACGGGGGCGGGGGGTCCTCGACGTGCATCCGCGCCAGCTCGAACCAATCGGTCGAGCTGAACGGCACCTCGCCGGTGGCGGCCTTATAGAGGGTGACGCCCAGCGCGTAGTAGTCGGCCCGCTGGTCCAGGGCCCGGCCCTGGGCCTGCTCGGGGGAGAGGTAGTGCGGGGTGCCGATCGTCATGTTCACGCCGGTCGACGCGACGTAGCCCGAGACGGCGCGCGCGATGCCGAAGTCGGTGAGCACGGCGCCGCCGTTGGAGCGGATCAGCACGTTGTCGGGTTTCAGATCGCGGTGGATCACGCCCTGGCTGTGGGCGAAGTCGAGCGCGGCGGTGATGTCGCGCGCCAGGCGTACGATGTCTTCCTCCGGCAGCGGTCCTTCGCGCGCCAGGCGGGCGCCGAGACTGTCGGCGCACAGGTCCATGGCGAAGTAGACGTGGTCGCCGGCCTTCGCCACGGTCCGGATCCGAATGATGTTGGGGTGCTCCAGCTTGGCGGCGATCTCGCTCTCGTTGCGGAACCGGGATTCGAACTGGGGGTCGCCGGCATAGCGCGGCTTGAGGACCTTGACGGCGACGGGGGTGCCGTCGATCTCGCGGCCCACGAACACCCAGGCGAAGCCCCCCTGGCCCAGGAGCTTCTCCAGGTCGTAGGGCCCTAGGGTCCGGCCGACGAGATCGGTGGCAGCGTTGGTCACGGGCGCACTTTACAACGGGGTCGAGGCCGGGTAAGTTATGCAGCTAACAACGATTAGGGAACTAGCTCTGATGTACGACAAGACGACGCCGGTCAGGAAGTACGGGCAGCACGACAAAGATACCGGGTCCACCAAAGTTCAGGTGGCGCTGCTCACCGAGCGGATCAACAGCCTCACCGGGCACTTCCGGGCGCACGCCAAGGATTTCCACGGGCAGCGCGGCCTGCTGAGAATGGTCAGCCGCCGCCGCCGCCTGCTGGAGTACCTGAAGCGCAGCGACCTCGCGAAGTACCGGCAGCTCATCGACGAGCTGGGCCTCCGCCATTAGTCAGATCGGCGTCGCGCAGGGCGCCCCGGGAAGAGCACCGGGGCGCTCGGCGTTTTTTCCTGTGCTCTAGAACAAGGCAATCTGGTGAAGCACGTCGAACGTGAATTCGCGGGCCGTAAGCTGAGATTCGAGGCGGGTCGGCTGGCCAAACAAGCGGCGGGGTCCTGCCTCGTCCAGTACGGTGAGACGGTGGTCCTCGCGGCGGTGACGGTGTCTGACAACATCGCCAACCTCCCCTATTTCCCCCTCACCGTCGAGTACCGAGAAAAAGCCTACGCCGCCGGCAAGATCCCCGGCGGCTTTTTGAAGCGCGAAGGCCGGCCCTCCGACGAGGAGATCCTTTCGGCCCGCGTGACCGACCGGACGATTCGGCCCCTCTTTCCGGAAGGCTTCAAGAACGAAGTGCAGGTCTTCATCTACGTCCTCTCGGCCGACCAGGAGAATGACGCCGATGTGCTCGGCGTGACGGCGGCCTCGGCGGCGCTCACGATGTCCAAGGTGCCGTGGAATGGTCCGGTCGCGGCGGTGCGCGTTGGCCGGGTCGAGGGCGCATGGATCCTGAACCCCACGTTCCAACAGCTCGAATTCTCCGACGTCGACATGATCGTGTCGGGCTCCAAGGACTCGATCGTGATGGTCGAAGGCGGCGCCCTGGAGCTGACCGAGGCCGAGATCATCAAGGCGCTCGAAGTGGCCCACAAGGGCATTCAGGAGCTGCTCGACGCGACGGCCGAGCTGACGGCCGAGATGCGCCAGCCCAAGATGGACTGGACCAAGGTCGAGCCGCCCGCCGAGCTGGTCGCGCGGGTGAAGGCGCTCGCCGAGCCGCGCATCGCGGAGGCCCTCAATCTGCCGGAGAAGGCCGAGCGGGCCCAGGCCCTGGGAGCCCTGAAGGCCACGATTCAGGAACAGTTGGCCGAGGAATTCCCCGAGAACGGGAAGGACGTGGCGCGCGTCATCGAGGACATCGAGTACCACACGATGCGCGAGCAGGTGCTCACCGCGGGCGAGCGCGTGGATGGGCGCGACCTCGATACGGTCCGGCCGATCAGCTGCGAGGTGGGGTGGCTGCCGCGCACGCACGGCTCCGCACTGTTCACGCGCGGCCAGACCCAGGCGCTCGTGTCCGTCACCCTCGGTACGACACGCGACGAGCAGCGGATCGACTCGATCGACGTGGCGCAAGAGACGACCAAGTCGTTCATGCTGCACTACAACTTCCCGCCGTTTTCGACCGGCGAAGTGAAGCCGATTCGCGGCACGTCGCGGCGCGAGGTGGGGCACGGCGCCCTGGCCGAGCGGGCGATTCAGGCGATTCTGCCGCCGTACGAAGAGTTCCCCTACACGTTGCGCATCGTCTCGGACATTCTTGAGTCGAACGGCTCGTCGTCCATGGCGACGGTGTGCGGCGGGTCGCTCGCGCTGATGGACGCCGGCGTGCCGACGAAGTCCGCCTGTGCGGGCGTCGCGATGGGGCTCATCAAGGAGGGCAAGCGCGTCGCCATCCTGACGGACATCCTGGGCAGCGAGGATCACCTGGGCGACATGGACTTCAAGGTCGCCGGGACGCGCGAAGGGGTCACCTCGATCCAGATGGACATCAAGATCGAAGGGCTCGATTTCAAGGTGATCAGCGAAGCTCTGGAGAAAGCCAAGAAGGCACGGCTTCACATCCTCGACATCATGCAGCAGACGATCCCGACGTCGCGCTCGCAGCTGTCCAAGTACGCGCCGCGGATCATTACGATGCAGATCCGCCCCGAAAAGATCGGCGACCTGATCGGCCCCAAGGGCAAGACGATCCGCGGCATCCAGGAGCAGACGGGCGCCGAGATCAACGTGGACGATACGGGTCTCGTCACCATCTCGGCGGTGGGCGAGGGGGGCGAGCGGGCGCGCGACATGATCGCCGGGCTGATTCAGGAGCCCGAGGTCGGCAAGATCTACGAGGGCGTCGTGAAGAGCACCACGGCGTTCGGGGCGTTCGTCGAGATCACCCCAGGCGTCGAAGGCCTGCTGCACATCTCCGAGCTGCAGCACGGCCGCACGGAGAAAACCGAAGACGTCGTCAAACGGGGCGACCACGTGCGGGTCAAGCTGCTGGAAGTGGACGAGCGTGGCCGCATGAAGCTGTCCCGGAAGGCACTGCTCGAGAAGAACTAGCAGCCGATGGAAACCGTCCGGCTCGACCGGGAGATCCATCGGACCAGCGCTCCGAACGGCGTCACCGTGCTCTCGGAGCGCGTGGCGACCGTGCGCTCGGCGGCGATGGGGGTGTGGGTGCGGACGGCCAGCGCCCACGAGCCCCGCCCCAAGATGGGCGTGTCGCACCTGCTCGAGCACATGGTGTTCAAGGGGACCGAGCGGCGCTCCGCCCAGGAGATCGCCCTCGCCCTCGAGGCGCCCATCTTGTCCCTCGACGCCTACACTTCCCGCGATTCGACCGCCTACCACGCCCGCGTCCTGGACGCGGATCTGCCGCGCGCCCTCGACGTCATCACCGACCTGGTGCGGCACCCGGTGCTGCGCGACGCCGATCTGCAGCTCGAGCGGAAGGTCGTGCTCGAAGAGATCAGCACGGTCCTCGATACCCCCGACGATCAGGTCTTCGACATCGCCTACGAGACCCTGTGGCCGGAGCACTCCTACGGGTTCCAGATCCTTGGCACCCGGGAGACGGTCGGCGCCCTCTCGGCGGACGACCTGAAGCAGCTGCATGGCCGGGCCTACTATCCGGGAAATTGCGTGATCGCGGGGGCGGGAAACTTCGCCCACGAAGCCCTGCTCGAAGAGGTCGCGAAGCAAGGGTGGTTTGACAAGGGCGTGGGGCGTGGGGAGTGGGCCCCACCCCCCGCAACCCCGGTTCCAGCCGCGGTGCGCGGGGTCCAGCGGCACTTCGAGAAAGAGACGGCGCAGACGCACATCGTCTTCGCGACCGACACCGTGCCCTACGCGGACCGCCGCAAGTTTGCGCTGCTCGTCCTCTCGAACATCTTCGGCGGCGGCATGTCGAGCCGCCTGTTCCAGCGCATCCGCGAGGAGCTGGGTCTGGCCTACGCGATCTACAGCTTCACGTCATTCTACCGCGCGATGGGGGTGGCGGGTGTGTACGTGGGGACGCAGCCGGCCCGTGCCGCCGAGGCGACGGCGGCGATCCGCGAGGAGTATGCCCGGCTCGCGCGCGAAGGGTTGCCCGGGACGGCGCTCGAGGACGCGAAGCAGCAGACGTTGGGGCAGCTGATGCTGTCGCTGGAGAGTCCCACCGCCAAGATGTATCGTTTGGCCAGCACGGCGGTCAACGGCGAACCGTACCTGAGTCTCGACGAGATGCTGGCGACCGTCGCGGCGCTGACGGCGGACGACATCGCCGGTGCCGCCGCCGAGTTCTTCGCGCCCGAGCGCCAGACGGTCGTATCGCTCGGACCCAAAGGAGTCACATGATCGTCGGAGTCCCGAAGGAGATCAAGACGAACGAGAACCGTGTGGCGCTCGTCCCGGCGGGAGCCGAATCGTTGGCGGGGGATGGGCACACGCTGCTGGTAGAGCAGGGGGCGGGCCTCGGCTCGGGGTTCTCGGACGACGCCTATCGCGCTGTCGGCGCGGAGGTGGTCAAGTCGGCCGACGAGGTGTGGGCCAAGGCAGAGCTGATCCTCAAAGTCAAGGAACCGATCGAGCCCGAATGGCCCCGGATCCGCAAGGGTCAGGTGCTGTTCACCTACTTCCATTTCGCCGCCTCGGAGCCGCTGACCAAGGCGATCATCAAGTCCGGCTGTGTCGCCATCGCGTACGAGACAGTGCAGCTCTCGACGGGGGAGCTGCCGCTGCTCACGCCGATGAGCGAAGTCGCCGGCCGGATGGCGGTGCAGGAAGGGGCGAAGTACCTGGAGAAGATCTTCGGCGGCAGCGGCATTCTGCTGGGGGGCGTGCCGGGTGTGCTCCCCGCCGAGGTGCTCATCATCGGCGGAGGCGTCGTGGGAACCAATGCCGCCAAGATGGCCGCGGGGCTGGGCGCGCACGTCACGCTGCTCGACGTCTCGCTCGACCGCCTGCGCTATCTCTCCGATGTGCTCCCGCCCAACGTCGAGCTGCTGTACTCGAACCGCCACAACATCCTCGATCAGCTCAAACGCGCCGATCTGGTGATCGGAGCGGTGCTCCTCCCCGGGGCCAAGGCGCCGAACCTCGTGCGCCGTGGAGACCTGCAATTGATGAAGCCGGGCTCCGTGATCGTAGACGTCGCGGTGGACCAGGGAGGCTGCATCGAGACGACCAAGCCGACGACGCACGAACAGCCCACCTACGTGGTGGATGGAATCCTTCACTACGCCGTCGCGAACATGCCGGGCGGTTTGCCCCGCACCTCCACGCTGGCGCTCACGAATGCGACCTTCCCCTACGCCAAGCGCCTCTCGAAGCTGGGCTGGAAACAGGCGTGCAAGCAGGACCCCGCGCTGGCGCTGGGGCTCAATGTCGTGGAGGGGAAGGTGGCGTATCCCGGGGTTGCGGAGGCGTTCGGGTTGCCCGTCGTCGATCCCAGGACGCTGGTATGATGCCCGTGGTCGCGTCGCTGGCGTGGTTGCTGCAGGTGGTGGCGAACACGGACCTCGGCTACCGCCTCACACTGCCCGACGGGTTCGGGCCATTCCCCGCGGGACGGTCGCAGCGGGACGTCGTCGATTGCTGGACCGAGGTGGTAGCGGCCGCGCCGAGCGGCGCGCTGATCCTCTGCGTTCAACGCATGCGCGGCATCCTGACGCGCGACCGCTTGAAGCCGGAGGATGCTCCCGCCTTGGCCCAGCTGAGGACGTTCCAGTGGAAAGGGTTCGACCTCGACGGCATTCGCAGCGACTCGGCGGAAGGCGGCAGGCCGGTCGTCATCCTCGCGACGCAGGTGCCGCTGCGGCGCGAAGCCATCCAGCTGATCATCGCCGGCCCGCGCGACCAAGCGCCGCGCGCCGAGGCGATCATGGCGTCCACCCTGGGATCGCTCGAGGGTGAGACGAACTGGCTGACCTCGACGGAACGCGCCGGGCGATTGGGCAACATCGTCGGCTGGGGTGTGGGGATTGCGATCGGTGTGATCCTGATTCGCATGTGGCGAAGCAGGCAACGGTCGCGAGCAGCGTGATGTGAAGTCCTCACCGGTGGTGCAGATCCGCCGGCTGCCGCACCACGATGGGCTGCCCCTGCCCGCGCGCCAGACGACCGGCGCCGCCGGGTACGACGTGTGCAGCGCCGAACCCGAATTCACGATCGACCCCCTGGAGCGCCGGCTGGTGCGCACCGGTCTCGCACTCGCCATCCCCGCCGGATACGAAGCGCAGGTGCGGCCTCGCTCGGGCCTTGCCGTGAAGCACGGGCTCACGCTTGCCAACTCACCCGCCACGATCGACTCCGACTACCGCGGCGAGCTCATGATCCCCATGATCAACCTCGGCCGGGAGCCGGTGTTGGTGTCGCGGGGCATGCGGATCGCGCAGCTCGTGTTTCAGCGCGTGCAGGCCGTGGAGCTGCGGGAGGTGGCCGAGTTGCCGCCCAGCGACCGTGGGGTGGGGGGGTTCGGGAGTACCGGCGCGTAGGCGACTGGCGGCCGACCTGGCTTCGGGATATATTCGGGGCCCAAACTTTGGAGGGTGCTACGATGTCGACCCGCGAATTCTGCCTCGCCCGCCGCAAGTCCGAGATTCCCACGTTCGTGAAGGTGCTCAAAGCCGTGCCCCAGGGGCGAGCTGACTACCGTCCCGATCCCAAGTCCCGAACCGCCGCGGAGCTGGCGGGATTGCTCGCCTACGAGGAGGCGGCGCTGCTGAGCTTACTCGAGACGGGGACGGTGCAATGGAAAGACCAGCCGGCGCCAACGAAGATGGCGGACGTCGTCGCCTCGTTCGAGCGCAGCTCGCAGGCCGTGACTGACCGCCTGGCGGGGCTCGACGAGAAGGGCTGGACCACGGAGGGGCAGTTCCTGATGGAGGGAGCGCCGCCGTGGAAGGACTCGATCGAGAATTTCGTGTGGGGCATGTTCTTCGACGCCATCCACCATCGCGGGCAGCTCACGACGTACTTGCGCCCGATGGGGGGCAAGGTACCGTCCATCTATGGTCCTTCGGCGGACGATCCTGGCGGCGCGTAAAAAGGGAGGTCCCGATGCCTACTCGCCTGCGGCTCTTCTTCACCGGCCTCAATGCAACCCTGTTCTTCATGTGCGCAGTGCCGATATATGGAAACTGGGATCGCATTAGCGCCGCGCACGTGTCGGGCCTGCTCGTTTCCGCCGCCGGCTGCGGGATGACGCTCACGGTGTTGATCATCGTCGCGACCGGGCGGCTCGCGTATCGGGGCGAGACCGGACCGAGTGCGTGATGGCGGTCAGCGCCAGCTTCCGCACGTACATCCTCGAACAATTGGGGCGTGCCGTGCCGCGGATTCGCGACCGCAGCATGTTCGGCGGTGTCGGGATCTACTCGGGCGATCTCTTCTTCGCACTAGTCGACAACGACACCCTCTACTTGAAGGTCGACGACTCGAACCGCGGCGACTTCGAGGCGCGGGCGATGGGTCCGTTTCGCCCCTACGGCGAAGACGGGGAGGAAATGGGGTACTACGAACTGCCTGCCGACCTCCTTGATGATCCGGACGCGTTGCGGCCGTGGGCGGAAAAGGCAATCGCCGTGGCGGCGCGCAAGAAAACCAAGAAAGCAAAACGCAAGTGAACAGGCGCGCCCGCGTCGCGGTGGTGATGGGATGCGCGGTCCTGGCGGCCGCGTGCGGCGCTGGGTGGCATCGCCCCGCGCAGCTCCAGCCGGGGGAGTTGTCGCCGCGCCAACAGGTCGAAGTGTGGTCAGGGGGCACCGTGCGGCGCTGGCACGCGGTGCAGGTCGGGTCCGACTCGATCAGTGGCGTCCCGTTCATGTGGCCGACCGACTGCGACAGCTGCCGCATCGCGGTGCCTCGGGCAGCGGTCGATTCGATACGGCTTGGGCACCCGGAGGGGGCCCTCTTCAAGACCATCGGGCTCGTGTTCGGCATCCCGGCGATGGTGTACCTCATCCTCTGCGTGGCGCACGGCAACGGTTGCGCGATGGGCCGCGACTAGGTGAGGTCGCTTAGTCCGGGCCGCGCGATCCTGTTTGGCGGTCTCGCGATTGGTGTCCTCGATGGCCTCGACGCGATCGTGTTTTTCGGGTTGCGGAACGGCGTCGGCCCCTTGCGGATCTTCAAGGGAATCGCCGGGGGACTGCTGGGGCGCGAAGCCGCCGCCGCGGGCGGTTGGCCGACGGCGTTGCTCGGCGTCGTCCTGCATTTCACGATCGCCACCACGATCGTGACGGTATACTACCTGGCCAGCCGCTGGCGTCCGTTCCTCACGCAGCGACCCTTCGTGTGGGGGCCTCTGTACGGAGTCGGGGTGTATCTCACCATGAACCTCGTCGTGCTGCCCCTCTCGGCGCTGCATGGGACGGGGTTACCGCAAGCGCTCCCGGTACTATTGAATGGAGTGTTGATCCATATCATCGGCGTCGGCACGCCGAGCGCGTTGTTCGCGCGCGCGGCGACGCCGTCCGCGTAGGATGACCGTGCCTGTTCTCTGCTATCACCGCATCGGCGGTCCCCTCGAGTTGGGGGTCACTCGCGTCGCGCAGTCGGTGTTCACGCGCCAAATGGAGTCCCTGGCGCGGGCCGGCTGGCGCACATTGAACCTCGCCGGGTTCGCCAACCCGCAGGCCACAGCCCACCCCCCACGCACCTTCTTACTCACGTTCGACGATGGCTACGCCTCCCTCGCCGAGCGCGCCTATCCCGTCCTCGAGAAACTAGGATTTACGGCCACGACATTCGTGATCACCGATTTTGTCGGGCGAGACAACACCTGGGACGTGCAGTATACGTGGCGCCGGTTGCCGCACCTTGGCTGGCCGGAGATCGAGCGGTGGCAGGCCCGCGGGTTCGGTTTCGCGTCACACGGAGCGCGGCACCGCCGGCTCACCTGGCTAGACGATGGGGCGGTGGCCGACGAGCTGGGGCGCGCCCGACAAGCGTTGGTGGACCGGCTCGGCGTCGACGCGGGACGCGCGATCGCGTATCCGTTCGGCGCGGTGGATGAGCGGGTGGAGCGGCTGGCGGGGCATGCCGGCCACGAACTGGGGTTCGGCGGCGTCGGGGGAGGGGGGACCACGGCTCGCCGCTGAACCTGCCCCGCGTGCCGGTCTACATGTGGGATGCCGGCGACACGCCGTTTGGGCTCCGGAAGGACGGCTGGGGATCGGTGGGTCGCTTCGTGGCGCACGTCGCAAACCGGTGCGCGGTAGGAACGAGCCTGATGCTCAAGCTGCGCTAAACGAAGAACCTGGCCGCGACGGGAATCAGCTGCGGATGCTTCACGAGTGCATGTGCGAAGATCCGCCCCAACGACCGCTTCTCCTCGGGAATCCCGTTCACCGTCCGCGCCAACCCGTTGAAAAACGCGTCGTCGAGATTCTCGAGCGCCTGCTTGATGCGGTAGTACTTGAGGTGGTCGTCTCCCAGCAGGTCCATCCAGGCCTGATGATAGCTGGCAAGGCGCCGCTCGCTCGTATCTCCTTCGCGGATCGCGGCGGCCGCGGTGCACCCCGCGAGCCGGCCCGCCTTCATCGCGTTCACGATGCCGCCGCCCGACAGGGGATTGATCATGTGGGCGGCGTCCCCGGCGACGAGCACGCCGTCCGCGTAGGTCCGCTTGATCGTCGTGTGGACGATCACCCCTCCGACCGTCAGCGCGGTGCGTGCCGCTGTGGGATAGCGCCGGGCTACCCACTCATCCAGATACTGCCGGGCATTCCGCCCGTCGGCTTTCAAGGCGACTAGGCCGAGCCCCACGTTCGCGACACCGACACTGCGGGGGAAGATCCAGGCATAGCCGCCCGGAGCAATGCGGTCGCCGAATTGCAGGTAGATCGCGTCCGGGTCAAAGTCGATCCCCTGAAGCACGTACTGGGCGCACGACTCCATGTCCCGCGCCGGGACGCGCGTGTCGATGCCGGCCCAACGGCCCACCATCGCCTCGACGCCGTCGGCGGCGATCACGACCCGCGCTCGATAGATGTCCTCCACGCCCCGTTGTTTGACGCGCACGTGCCAGCGGCCGTCCGCCGCGCGCGTCATGCCCGTCGCCTCCGTACCGACGAGCACGGCGGCCCCCGCCGTTGCCGCCTGTGCCGCGAGGTGGGCGTCGAACCGCGTGCGGTCGAGCACCCAGCCGACATCGCGCTCGGCGACCTTGACCTCTGTGTCGTCTGGTGCGAGGAAGATCACCCGGGTGATCTTGCGGGCGGCCCAATCGGCGCCATCCGGGTTGGCGAACTCACGCAACCCCGCGTCGCCCACCCCCTCGGCGCAGCGGACAGGTGACCCAACCGCGCGGTCACGTTCCAACAGGGCCACGTCCAGCTCAGGCGCGGCCTGCTTCGCCTGCCAGGCGGCGACGGCTCCGGCGGGCCCGGCCCCGACCACCAGGACGTCGAGATCAGGCAAAGGCCACCATGGCGAGCGCCCCGACGGGGCAGGGGGCGACACACTTCTCGCAGCCGGTGCAGGTGTCCCGGTCCACCGTCAGGACGTTGAGCTCCAGGTGGATCGACTCTGGGGGGCACAGGGGGAGGCACAACCCGCACCGATCGCAGACGGCCAGGTCCACGACGGCGATTGCGGCGGGCGTGACGCGACGCATGGCGGAACGGTAGCCGTGGGGGGAAGGAGCGTCAAGCTTCATCCTTGCTTGGGGTTACGCATTTCATTACCTTGAGTTGCTCACGCCGCGCCCGCATCACCCTTTCAACAAGACGACACGACGACACGTGCCTTTTCGCTGGCCGAACTTCAGAATCGGAGCGTGGAGCCCGGCAAACGAGATTGCCGTGGACCTCGGCACCGCCAACACGCTGATCTACGTGAAGGGCGAGGGCATCGTGTTGAACGAGCCCTCCGTCGTCGCGATCGAGAAGGCCACCGGCAAGATCAAGGGGATCGGGCTCGAAGCGAAGCGCATGCTGGGCCGCACCCCCGACGGCATTCTCGCCGTCCGGCCGCTCAAGGACGGCGTGATCGCCGACTTCGACGTGACCGAAAAGATGCTGCGCTTCTTCCTCAAGACGATCATCGACCGCCATCTCTTCCGCGTGAAACCGAAGGTGATCGTGTGTGTGCCCTCGGGGATCACCGAGGTGGAAAAGCGCGCGGTGCGCGACTCGGCGCAGTCGGCCGGCGCGAAAGAGGTGTACATGGTGGCGGAGCCGATGGCGGCGGCGATCGGCGTGGGCCTGCCCGTCGAGACGCCGACGGGGAACATGGTCATCGACATCGGTGGCGGCACGACGGAGATCGCGGTCATCGCGCTCTCAGGGATCGTGTCGGACACGTCGATCCGCACGGGGGGCGACGAACTCGATCAGGCGATCGTCCAGTTCATGCGCAAGAACTACAATCTCCTGATCGGCGAGCCGACGGCCGAGCAGATCAAGATCCAGATCGGCTCCGCGGCGCCGGTGGGGGAGGAGCGCGAGATGGAGGTGAAGGGCCGCGACCTCGTCTCGGGGATCCCGAAGATCGTGCGGGTGCATTCGAGCGAAATCCGCGAGGCGGTGCAGGAGCCGATCCAGCAGATCGTGGACGCCGTGCGCCGCGCCCTCGAAATCACGCCGCCCGAGCTGGCCTCGGACATCGTGGACCGCGGCATCGTGATGACGGGCGGGGGCGCGCTGATCCGCGGCCTCGACGTGTTGCTGCAGCAGGAAACCGGCCTGCCGATCCACCTCGATGAAGACCCGATGACCTGCGTGGTCCGGGGCGTAGGGCGGATTCTCGACGACCCCGAGAAATACCGCAACGTCCTGACGACGTAGCGGAGGCAGGGG
>Ga0193723_1000156_pt1 | contig 24216 bp, 21 predicted proteins | sample H2m2metaG_FD_143042 | JGI IMG/M metagenome (GOLD analysis project Ga0193723, IMG submission 143042) | Soil microbial communities from a riparian zone of the East river system, Colorado, United States - H2m2 | ecosystem: Environmental > Terrestrial > Soil > Riparian zone | place: USA: East River...
GAGCGGCACGGCGTCCATGTTGTTGGATTCGATGTCGCCGCGGACCGCCGTCACTCGGCCGGCGTCGACGGGCTCGGCGCGCACGCCGTTGAGCGCCGCATCGCGCCGAATCGCGTCGCCGTCGGGGAGGAGAAACGCGCCCCCCTGATAGTTGAGGAGCCACTCGGCCTTGAGCCCCGCCCCGATCACGCGATACGTCAGGCCGTAGGCCTTGAGGTGATCGGTTTGGGAGTCGTCCATCGGAATCAACAACTGGGCGGCGGAGGACGGCGTAAGGCGGCGGAGGACGGGCGAGCCGAATCCTCCAAGCGCTCCCGCGCCTAATACCCGCACGAAGTCTCGCCTCTTCATGATCTCGGCACCGCCCCGCGTGCGCGTTCCATCTCGCGTCGCGCCTCGGGCACGACCGCGCTGCCGGGATATGTCAGGATGAGATGCTCGAGGTGCTGGACCGCTTCCACGGGGCGACCCTGGCGCACGAGGAGGCGGGCCCACTCGAGCTCGGCGGTCGGCGGCGCCGTACCCGTGTCGCCGGCGCTCACGATCTCCTGGAACACCTGGGACGCCGTCGCCTCTTGAGCGGCGCCGCCGAGGCGCGCCGCAATCTGGCCCGCGAGCAGCAGCACCTCCACCCTCCCGCTCCCCGGCGGCAGCTGACCCGCCACGCGCCGCAGTCCCTGGACGGCGGCGAGCGAGTCGCCGCGCTCGAGCGCCAGGAGCGCTGTACCGAGCTCACGGTTCTCGTCACCCTTCACCGCCATCAGGAGGGCCACCATCGCGGTGCGGTCCGTGGCCGCCTCTCTGCTGCCGGCAAACGGACCGGCGCTGCGGAACGCCGCGATCGCGCCCGCGAGATCGCCGCGATACAGCGCGATCCAGCCGCGCTGCGCAATCCCCGCGACGCTCGAGTCGCTCTCCAAGACGGCGTCGGCACGATCGAGCTCGCCGCGCGCCACGCGCGCGCGCGCGAGCTGCAGCCGCAACGCAGCGCGATCGTCGCCGCCCAGGAGGTTCGATTCCGTAGCGAGGCGCCGCTCGGCCGCGTCGAGCTGCCCGTCGGCGATCAACACCTGGAGCAGGGCCGCCTCGGCCATCGACTTCGCGTCGGCGGGGGCCAGCGAGTCGGCCGCGACACGCTCGAGGGCCGCGCGTGCCGCGACGCGGTCGCCGCCGTCGATCAGCTCGCGCACCGCTTCGGCGCGCGCGCGCTCCGCGAGGGGCGACGGCACCAACTCGGCCCAACGCGACAACGCCAACCCGCGCACGCGATGGCCCGCCGGCGTCGAGACCGCTCCGGCGAGATCCGCGAAGCGCCGCAATGCCGACGCGATCTCCGGCGATGGCGGCCCGGCAATCGACTGTTCGAACAGCCGCCACGCCTCGGTCGCCTGGCCCCAGCCCAGCAACACCTCGGCCGCGACCCGCCGAGCGCGCGGCGCGGCGTCGGCAGACGTGAGGGCCGCCACCACACGGGCCCGCTGCGGTGCTGGCGCCTCCGCCAACTGGCTCGAGGCGTTCGGGAGAAGATCGGCGAGAACGGCCACCGCGTGTCCCCACTCGCGCGCGGCGCCCTCCCAGTTCTCGACGCGCTGCTCGAGCTCCGCCAGCTCGATCGCCAGCGTCGCGGGACTCCCGCCGAGCGCGCGGCGTCCCAGCAGCAGCACGCGGCGCGCCTCGTCGAAGGCGCGCCGGTCGGCGAGCGCCAGCGCCCATTCACGGTAGGGCGCCTCGCTGCGCGGCACGACCGCCGCCCAACGGCGTGCGGCGGCCTCCAGGGAGTCCGGTTCGTTCATCTGCGCCCACACGCGCAGCTCGAGCCCGCGGAGCGTCCCGTTCTCGGGGACGCGCTCCCGCGCCCGCTGCACCAAGGGCAACAGCTCCGCAATGCGACTCAGTGGCGGCAGGACCCGCTCGAGGCCGAGCAGTGCCGGGAGATTCGCGGGATCGGCGCGGAGCGTCGTCAGGTACACAGCCGCGGCGTCGGCATACCGCCCGGCGCGCTCCAGCTCGAAGCCCTGACCGATCGCCTGACCGACGAGCGGCGCCGCCTGAAGCCCAAGCAGGAGCCCGAGCAGGAAAGTGAAGGCGAGCGATGCGCCGCCGGCCCTAAGGCTTCGCGGCATTCAAGAGTCGGAAGTACTCGAGGACGATGCGACGCTGCTCCGGCGTGAGCCGCGCCAACTCCTCCCAGGTTGGATAGCGCACACGCTGCGCGGCGCCCGTCGCACCGGGCGCGAGCGCGCCGGGGACGTGCACGCTGTCGCCCGTCGCGGCGCGGCTGACACGCTCCTTCTGATCGTCGGGCTCCTGGCCGGACAGGGTGCGGCCCGCGTCGAGCAAGCGACGATAGAGCCGCTCCTGCCGCTGGATCGTGCGCGGATCGAGCCGGCCGTTCTCGAGCTGGCGTGCCAACTCCCGCGCCTCGGCCGCCAGCGGCCCCGCCGCGCTCGACGAGCCCTCGGCCTGCATCCGTTCGAGCTGCTCGGCGAGCTGACGCTGCCGGGCGGCCAGCGCGCGCAGCTGCTGCAGCACCGCCTGTCCCCCCCCCATCATCATCGGCAACAGGCCTTGGGCGTCGCCGTTCAATCCCTGCTGTTGCCCCGCCATCCGCGCCAGCTGCTCCATCGCCTCCTGGAACCCTGACCCCGACTGCGCGCCCGCGACTTGCCGCGACGTCTGCAGCAACGCGAGCGCCAGCGCATTCAACGCGTCGAGGGACTGCTCGGCGTACGCGGCCGCGTTGGCCGCGTTGGGGTCCCCCTGCTCGAGCTGCTCCCGCGCGAGGCGCATCTGGTTCTGAGCCATACCGAGGGCCGCCTCGAGCTGGGGCGGCACCAGCGCGTGGCGCCCGGCCACCTCCGCGATCTCCTTCCCAACGACGCGCGTGCCTTCTTCGACGGCCGCCTGCTTGCCCCGCACCGCCGCCCCCGTCTGACCGTTGCGCAGCGCTGCGGTGAGATCGCGCTCACCGGCGGCGAGCCAGGCCGTCTCCCCCAGCGCGCGGTCGAGCGCCTCGAGCGCTTCCTGCTTCCACGCCGACGCCAGCGAATCGCGCTTGCCCCGCAGCTGTCGCGGAACCTGATCGAGCGAATCGGCGGCTTCGCGACCGCCGGCCCGCGCGCCGCGCGAATTGCGCTGCTGGGCCGCGGCGGCAGCCTCTTGCATCGCCGCCTGCGCGCGCCGCGCGGCACTCTGCGACTGCTGCAGCGGAACGTCCCGCGCCGCGCGATCGAGGCCCTGCGCGAGGGAATCGGTGCGCGCGGCCAGCTCGCGCTCGGCTGCCGCGGCGCTCGAGTCGGCGCGCGCGGCGTCGTCCTTGGCCCACTCGGCTTGGCGGCGCGCGAGATCCTCCGCGTCCTGTGCCAGCGACGCGAGCTCACCCTCGATGGCAGCGCGCCGGAACAGCTCCTCGCTGCGCTCCAGCTCACGCTTCAAATCCTGCTGGGCCTCGGCAAGCCGCTGCAACGCCTGGCGCGTAGCCTCGGGGTCGAGCCGCGCCAGCGCTTCCTGTAATTCCCGCAGGCGCTGCTCGAGCTCCGGGGTGAGTGCGCGCTCGAGCATCTCCTGCACCTCACGCAGGCGATTCTGAAAGGCGGTGTCGTTCACGCCGGCCGCCTCCGCGGCGCGCGCGATCTCGTTCACCGCGCGCGCCAGCTCCGCGACGCGCTCGGACATGGCCGCCTGTTGGCGCGCGATCTCCTCCGCCCGCTCTGTCGCCTGGAACGGCAGCGTGCCCGGCTGACCCCCCGGCTGCCGCGTCGCGTTGCCACCGCTCGCGTCGCGGTTGCGCTCCTGGGCGAGATCGCGCGTTCGATCACTCAGCTCTTGCTGCGCCGCGGAGAGCGAGTCCGCCGATCCGGCCACGGCGCGCGCGGCCTCACGCGCGGCCGCGCGCAGCTCTTCCATGCTCGGCAAGCGCAGCGCCAGCTCGGGGCTGCGCCCGCGGTGTTGCGCCGGTGCATTGTCGAGCGCCTCGACGTAGACGCGCAACGTGTCGCCCGGGAGGAGGCCACGACGCTGCGCGTCGAGCTGCCCCTGGATGATCGCGCGATCCCCCGCCCCGCTGACGTCGAGCGACTCCCGCACCACCTCGCCCACGCGGCCGGTGCGACTGACGCGCCAACTGACCACCGTGAGCCGCGCAATGCCGTGGTCGTCGCGCACATCGACCACGAGCGGCTGGCGCATCGAGAGCGGCAGCGTGGTGTCGCGGCCGGGCACGGGCAGCGCCACGACGGGCGCCGAGTCGGGCACGACGACGAGGTGCAGCTCGGGAGGCGCGCTCCAATCGAACGGTGCGCCGTCGCGTGTTTGGGCATCGAAGACCCAGATGCCACTCGTCGCGGGGGTGAACCGGCCGGCGACGCGTGCGCCGTCGACGCGCAGGCGAGCCGCGCGACTGCCTTGCGTCCAGGATGCGCCGGCGAGCGGCACGCTCGCCATTCCATTCGTCACAATCTCGGTTCCGGCGGGCAGCACGATCGGATCGGGACCCACGAGGAGCGGCTCATCCGCACGCCCGATGTATCCGGGGAAACGCGCGGTCAACGCCAGCTCGGCGAGGAAGGCGGGGAGGGCGACGTCGATCTTCAGCTCAGCGCTGGAACGGCCACCGCTGGCGGCGCGCACGAATAGATCCGTTTCGAGGGGGCCGAGCCGTCGCGCCGCCCGGCCGTCTGCGTCGAGTGCCAGCAGCGCCGGGCGCCACGCCTCGCCAGGGCCGCGCGTCCACAGCGTGGCGCGCGTCGCGCCCGGCACGGTGACGCTCACCGTGACGCTGTCGCCCCGGCGCACCCGACGGCGGTCGACCGCGAGGCGCACCGGCGCCCGCGCATCGCGCCACGCGCGGAGCGGATTCCAGAACGCGGCGGCGCGGCCCGAGGCCGGAGACGCGACGATGAAGAGCGCGGCGCCGGCGACCGCTGCCACGGCGCCCAACGCGATCCGGCGGCGCGTCGTGCGGCCGAGCAGCCCGTCCACCGCCGGCGCCGCGCCATCCACGACCCGCGCGGCCCGGGCGTCGGCGGCCGCCAGGAGATCGGGGCTCGTGCCGCCCGCCGCGGGAATCGGCGTGACCACGCCAACGATGCTCCCCGCACGCGTGTGCGCCGCCGTCTCGACGAGCCGGCCTACGGGCGCTGGTGCAGCCTCACGCAGGACGCGCCGCACCGCCCACCACGCCGCCGCGGCGCTGGCGGCGACGCACACCCACCCCAGCGCGACGCCGGACAAGCGCGGCGCCAGCGCCAACCCGAGCGCCGCCGCGGCGAGCGCTGCCCCGGCGCCGCCAAGGAGCATCGCCAGGGCCCGCGCGCGCGCATGCGGCCGGGCGAGGCGGCGCAGGCGCAGCGCGGTTTCGGTCACCGCACCGCGCTCACCGCGTAGGTGAACAGATTCACGCCCATCCGCAACGCCGCTTCATGGAGCTCCGGGGGATCGTGGTGCACGTCGGGGTCTTCCCAACCGTCGCCGAGATCGGACTGATATGAATAGTATACGACGAGACGGTCCCCCAAGAACACACCGAACCCCTGCGCGGGCAGACCATCGTGCTCGTGAATCTTCGGAATGCCGCGGGGGAAGTCGTACACGAGCTTGTAAATCGGGTGGGACAGCGGCACCTCGACGAGCGGGTGGTCTGGAAATACGCGAGCGATCTCGCGCCGAAACGACTGATCCATCCCGTAGTTGTCGTCGGCGTGCAGGAATCCGCCCTGTTCCAGATAGCGCCGCAGGTTGCGGATTTCAACATCAGAAAAACGCACGTTGCCGTGCCCGGTCATGTAGAGGTAGGGCACGTCCCACAGTTCGGGACCCGTCAGCGTCACCACGCGCTCGCGCTCGGCGACGGGGAGTGTCGTGCGTTCCCGCAGCGCGGCGAGGAGGTTCGGGAGACTGGATGGATTCGCGTACCAATCGCCGCCGCCGTCGTAGTGGAGGCGGCCGATTGTCAGAGAGGCGGCGGTCGGTGAAACGGCGGTCGGTGAAACGGCGGTCGGTGGGACGGCGGTCGGGATCAGCGCGAGGGCAAAGATTAAACCACCTGACCGCCGCATTATCGACCGCCGCATTACCGACCGCCGTCGTTTCATAGTTCGTTCACGAGTCGATACGCGGCGTTCCTCGAAATCCCTGTCTCTGTGGCGACTTGGTCCGCCACGTCCTTGCGGGTCATGCCCTGCGCCAGGAGTGCGCGGGCGCGCACCTCAGGATCGATCAGCACTTCTTCCGACGCCGGCTTCCGCGTTCCCGAGACGACGACGGTGACTTCGCCGCGCGGCGGGGCTTCGGCGTAGTAACCCGCCAATGCGGCGAGGGTCCCGGCCCGCGTCTCTTCGAACACTTTGGTCAACTCGCGCGACACGGCGACCTGTCGATCGTCTCCACACACCTCGGCCAGATCGCTCAACAGATCCGCGACGCGATTCGGCGCCTCAAAAACGACGGCGGTCCACTCCGAGCGCGCGATGAGATCGAGGAGTCGACGGCGGTCCGTTCCCTTGCGAGGCAGGAATCCGAAAAAGGCGTAGCGGTCGGCTGGTAACCCCGACACGGCGAGCGCCGCGGCGACGGCCGTCGGTCCGGGAATCGTCACGACCGGGATGTCGCGCGCGCGCGCGGCCGCCACGAGCGCCGCCCCGGGGTCGGAAACGGTGGGCGTGCCCGCGTCGGTCACGAGCGCGATATCCTTGCCGGTGCCGAGCAGGTCGAGGATGCGCTCGAGGGCGCGCTCACTCGAGTGGGCGTGGAAACTGAGCAGCTCCGCATGCGAGCCGACGTGGGCGACGAGCGTCTTCGTGTGGCGGGTGTCTTCGGCCGCGACGGCGGCCACGTGCTTCAGCGTGTCCGCGGCGCGCGGCGACAGATCCCCGAGGTTGCCGAGAGGCGTGGCGACGACGTAGAGAGTGCCCGCCACGTCACCACGTCACCTGCCAGGGGAGGCGCGAGTAAAAGCCGGAGGCCTGCAGCACGTAACGATGTTCGCGCGTCGCGTCCTTCAAAACTTTGGGGGCTGTGCCCGGCATCATCACCTCCGCGCCCTCGAGCAGCTGCAACGTCCAATCGGTGAGGGCGGTCGAGAGCTCTTCAGGGCGCACAACCGAGTCGGGAGTGTCGGCGCCGCGCGGCACGCTCAGCAGGGTCAGCGCCTGGTGCGTCCCGACGATCGACGCGGTCACCTTCTGCGCGCGTTTCTTGGCTTCACCGGGAAACTCGCGGTCCACGGCGTCGACGATGCGCCAGTACAGCTCGCGGTACGTGTTGACGAGGGCCGTCGGGGCCTGTGCCGGGAGGTCGGCGCCGGCGGTGAACGATCCCGCCGACATTGCGGGGGCCGCACCGTCGGGGCCGGGTTCGAACAACGACTCGAGGTAGCGCGCCGGCGGCGTCGTGTCGGGCTTGTCGCAGAAATAGCCGCTGACGTAGCGGCCCTTGTCGAACTTGAGATAGGAGACGCGGCCGTTCGAGATCAGCTCGAGCACGCCCGTCACCTGCTCCTGCTGCAGCACCGGGAAGAACTTGTCGGGCTGGTTGACGTCGATGAACCGGGTCTGGTAGCCGCCCGCGCACGCCGTGTACATCCACGCCAGCTGCTCCATCGGCGCCGCGCAGTAGGCCAGCTCGCCGCGCTCCACCTCGGCGCGCATCCGCTTCAGCGCTTCGGTGATCGTGATGACCTGGCGTCCGGCGGTGTGCAGCGACGCGGCATTGACCGCTTCACCCTTGCGGAAGAACAGCAGCAGGCACTCGTCGGGGAGATACGCCGCGATGTACCCGTCCACGCGGCCGTCACGGTCGCGCTTGGCGAAGGCGAGCAGATTGTCGAGGTGGATGAACGCCAACCGGGTACGATGAATCTGCCGGTTCACCTGCGGGAAATGCAGATCCGCGAGGCGAACCGGCGAATTCGTCAGGCGAGCGGTGCTCGCGCGCATCGTCCTCCGGGGAGGTTAGGCCAGGTGCTGCTGGATCTTCTGCTCGAACGCCGGCTTCGGATAGGCGCCCACGAGGGTGTCCACGTGGCGGCCATCCTTGAAGAATAGAATACTCGGAATCGACCGAACGTTGAAGCGCATCGCCGTGCGCTGGTTCGCGTCGACGTCCACCTTGAGCACTTTGACCTTGCCCGAATGCTCGGTGGCAAGCTGCTCCATGATCGGCGCGACCATATGGCACGGGCCGCACCAGGTGGCCCAGAAATCCACGATCACGAGGCCTTTGTGCTGTTCGACTTCCTGCTGAAACGTCGCGTCGGTGACCGCCGCGGGGTGTGTCGCCTCCATGAACCCTCCACTCCTTCTCTGACAATCGTTAAGTTGACCGTCGTATGACCGAGCCCCGAGTCGCCCACGTCGGCATCGCCGTCACGAGTCTCGCCGAAGCCCTGCCGTTCTATCGAGACGTCCTGGGCCTCGTTCCCGGCCGTCCGGAGACGGCCGATGGCGCCAGTATCGTCAGCCTGCATTTCGGCGACGTGGACGTCGAGCTGCTGGAACCCATCGATCCCGCGAGTCCCGTCGCCAAATTCCTCGCCCGGCGCGGCCCGGGCATCCATCACGTCTGCTATCGCGTGCCGGATCTCGACGCGGCCCTGGCGCGCTGCCGGAAGGCCGGCTACCGCCTCATCGACGAAACGCCCCGGCGCGGGGCCGGCGGCCACCGCATCGCCTTCCTGCATCCCAAGGCGACCCACGGCATTCTGCTCGAGCTGACCGAGTAGGTGAAACGCCCTGCGCTACGGCCGAGTTCCCGATCCGCTGGGCTGACACCGCGCCGCCGGGCTCCCAACGGCCTCGAGATGCACGTCGTACACGAGCCAGCCCCCGCTATTCGTGCGCACGACCGTGATCGGGGCCGCCTGACTGCAGCCACTCGAGCGCTGCAAGTCGATCCGGAAATCGCGCATCCGGTCCGGGCTCGGCACGTTCTTGAACGTCGGGTTCATCGGCTGAGCGGCGAGTGGTCCTTCGATGATGCGATATCCCGTGTGGTTCCAGTAGATCTGAATGGTGGTCAGCTGGCGCTTGAGATTGTTCCTGTCCATGTACGTTGACGCCGGCCCGCGTTCACTTCCCCACAGGTTTCCCATGCGGGTGAGATCGTTCGCTTTCACCGCATCCATGAACTTGCTCAGCGCCTCATTCGGTGTCTGGGGCGTGAGCGCGCCCGGATGCTGCGCGCCGCCGCAGCCGAAACCTGCCAGGACGAGTAGGACAGGAAGTCGTCGCATAAGGAATCCAACCTAAGACTTTATGCGCCTGTACGTCAACATCGATCACGTCGCGACCCTGCGCGAAGCACGCCAAACCGACGAGCCCGACCCGGTGCAGGCCGCGGCGGCCGCCGAGCGCGGCGGCGCCGACGGCATCACCGTGCACCTGCGCGAAGACCGTCGCCACATTCAGGACGCCGACGTGGTGGCGCTCGCGCGCAGCGTGAAGACCGTCGTCAACCTCGAGCTCGGCGCGCACCCGGACATCGTGCGACTCGCTCGCCGGCTCCGCCCCTTCCAGGCGACGCTCGTGCCCGAGCGGCGGCAAGAGATCACCACCGAAGGCGGCCTCGCGCTGCGGCGCGGCGACCGCCGCCTCGCCGCCGCCATCGGCGGCCTCCAGGACGCCGGCATCCGCGTGAGCCTCTTCATCGACCCCGTGCGCAAGACTATCGATCAAGCGCGTGCCCTCGGGGTCCCGGCCATCGAGATACACACGGGCACATATGCAAATGCGTCAAGCGAACAGCGTAGAAAGAAGGCGTTGAACGAACTGCGTCGAGCAGCGGCGTACGCCAAAGGCGTTGGCCTGGCGGTCCACGCCGGGCACGGCCTCACCTACCAGAACGTGCAGGCCGTGGCGGCGATCCCGGAGATCGAGGAGCTGAACATCGGCCATTCCATCGTGAGTAATGCCGTGTTCTGGGGCCTCGAGGAGGGCGTACGGCGCATGAAGCAGTTGGTACAAGACGCCAGGACGCCTATTTTGGGGACGCGATGACCCAACCTGGCCAGCCGCTCGGGATGTCCGATTTCTTCGCCCTCGAGGCGGGCGAGTACCTGGACCGGCTCGACGCCGTGCTCCAGGGCGATGCCCCGCCCGCGGCCGACGAATTCGTGCGCCTGTCGCGCGCCCTGCGCGGGAGCGCCCTGATGGCCAGCCAGCAGGCGATCGCGCGGGCGGCGAGCGGCGTCGAAGCGCTGGCGCGGGCCGTGCGCGAGGGGCGGCGCCCCTGGGATGCCGGCACGAAGCAGATCGCCATCCGCGCGGTCGACGACCTCAAGATCTTCGTGCGCCAGGCGGCCAGTTGGACCGCGGCCGACACCGCGAAAGCCGAGGCCCTGACCGCCCAGCTCGAGCATCTCGCCGGACGGCCCTCGGCGCAGGTCCGGGCCGCCGAGGCGATGGGTCTCGACGCCGGCGCCCGGGCCTTCGTCGCCCGGGAGGGCGCTGCGATCGCGAGCGCCCTCGATCGCGCCTCCAAGGCGCTCAGCGCGAACCCACTCGCCCACGATCCTCTGCAACACGTCCTCAAAGCGCTGCAGCCGTTGCGGGGTCTCGCCGCGCTGAACGACCTGCCTCCACTCCCCGACCTGCTCGAGGGCATCGAGCGGGCGATCGGCGAGCTGAGCCAGAGCAAGACTGCGTCCAAGGCACCCGTTGCGGAGTTGTTCCAGGCAGCGGCCAGCTCCATCGCCCACGCGGCGCGCGAGGTCGCCGAGCGCGGCCGACCCGATCCGGAGGGCGCCGAGTTCCGGAGGTTCGCTGGACTCCTCGTGAAGTTGATGGAGAGCGAGCCCGACGTGGTGGCGATCGATACGCTGTTCCACGGCGACGCCGGCCCCCACATCGTGCAACGCGGAACTGCCCCGGCCCGTCCCGCCACGCTGGGCCGGCTGGAGCTCGTGAGCCACGGCGAGCACCTCCGTCAGGCGGCGGACTCACTCGAGCGGGCGCCGAGCCCCACCCAGCGGGAGCTGCGCGCTCACACGCTCGCGGGGACCTTCCGCGCGTTGGGGGGCGCCGGCGGCGGGCCCGTCGCCGAGCGCGTTGCCGAGTTCGCGCACGCGGCGCGGGAGGCGGTGACCAACGGGATCGCCGTCAATCAGTCGGCGCTGTTCGCGGTGGAGCTGCGGCGCGCCGGCGAGATTCTGTCGCGGTCGGGCTCGGGTGACGAGGTGGCGCTCGCCGCCGAGCTGGCGGCCGTGACCGCCGCGGTCCGCGCCCTCGCTAGCCCGTCGGGCGCGCCGGGCTCGTCGGCCTCGCCGGTCGTCCCAATCGAATCGCCCGCGCCTGCCCCCCCCCCCGCCCCACGCATGTCTGCGCCGCGCATTTCGTCGCCGGTGGCCGCGCAGGACGAAGCGGTCCCCGAGTCGGGCGATCTCACGGGCTCCTGGGCGACGTACCAGCGGCTCGCCGCACCGGGCTTTGGGGCGGCGTCACTCGACGCCCTGCTGCAAGGCCCCTCCGCGGACACGGGACGCCCGACCGCCCCTCGGGCCTCGGCGGAGCCTGCGGTCGTCGACATCCGCACGCTCCTTTATAAGGGCGCCCGGGCGCGGCACCGCGCCCAGGAGCTCCGCGAAGCCGCGAAGCGCGTCAACGGGGACGATCTGCGCGCGATCATCGACGAAGTCTGCGACCTCGTTGTCCTCGCCATCGAACCCGAGTAAAACCGGCACGTCGCGTCGCTGGGCCTGGCTGATCGGCTTGGCGGTCACCGTGGCGTTGCTCGCGTGGGTGTTGCAGGACGTCAGCCCACGCGCGGTCATCGCGCACGCCCGCAACGCCAACATCTGGCTGTTGCTCCTGGCGGTGTTCCTCGCCACCCTCACGTTTCCGCTCCGCACCATCCGCTGGCGCCTCATCCTGCGGGATGCCGGCGGTCAACCGTTGCCGTGGCTGCCGCTGTGGCATGCGACGGCGATCGGCTTCATGGCGAACAACCTCTTGCCGGCGCGCGCCGGCGAGGTGGCGCGCGCTTATGTCGCGGGACGCGAGATGCCGGTGCGGTTCACGACCGCCCTCGGTTCAGTCGGCGTCGAGCGCGTGTTCGACGCGCTGATCATGCTGGCGCTCATGGCGGTGGCGATCGCGGCGCCGTCGTTTCCGGCCAACACGGTGGTGCAAGGGCGATCGCTCTCGGGGCTCGCCACCGCCGCTGCGATCTTGTTCGGAGCGATCTTGTTGCTCGCACTCGTCGTGGTGCACCGCCCCGCCCCGTGGCTGGCGCTACTCGGCCGCATCACCCACCGCCTCTTGCCGACGCGGATCGCAGACCGTCTCACACACTGGGCCAAAGGCATCGTGGAGGGGCTCTCGGTGCTCAAGAGTCCGGCGCGATTCGCCGGCGTCGTCCTTTGGTCGCTCGTGCTGTGGGGCACGAACGCGGCGGCCTTCGCCGTGTGCTTCCGCGCGTTCGGCCTCCCGGTCCCGCTCGAAGCGGCGCTTTTGCTTCAGGGCATCATCGGCTTCGGTGTCGCGGTGCCTTCGACACCGGGTTTCGTCGGCGTGTTCGAGGCGGCGACGCGTATCACCCTCGGTATCTACGCCGTGGACGCGAGCCGTGCCGTGAGCTACGCGCTCACCTATCACCTCACCACGTTCCTGCCGATCACGTTGCTCGGCCTTTTGTCGCTGTCGCGCCTGCACCTGCGACTCGGCGAGCTGCGGGAGGGAGACGGCGCGTGAGCGCCGCCCCGATCGCGGTGCGCGTCGCCGCACACGCGAAGATCAACCTCTTCCTTCGGATCCTCGCGCGTGAGAGCTCGGGCTACCACCAGATCGAGACGGCGTTCGCGCTGCTCGAGCTGGCGGATGAGCTCGATGTGCGCCGCGTCGATTCGGGCGTCGCGCTGGAAGTCGAGGGCCCGGATCTCGGGCCGATGGAGGACAACCTCGCCGTGCGGGCCGCGCGCGCCGTGCTCGAAGCCACCGGGAATCGGTTCGGCGTCGCGATCCGGCTCACGAAACGCATCCCCGTGCGCGCCGGGCTTGGCGGCGGTTCGAGCGACGCAGCGGCGACTCTGCACGCCGTGAACGCACTCGCCGGCAACGCCGTCCCGCGACACGAGCTGCTGCACCTCGCCGCACGGCTCGGCGCCGACGTCGCGTTCTTCGCGAGCGGTGCCCCGCTCGCCCTCGGCTGGGGCCGAGGCGAGCGCCTGTTCCGTTTGCCGGCTCCCGCGTCGGCGCCGGCGCTCGTTGCGGTGCCTGCCATCGCCGTCGCGACGCCGGATGCCTATCGCTGGTGGGACGACGCGAATCCGACGCTGGTGGCGCGCGGGCCCGTGATCCTCGACGCCGAGGCGCTCGCCACGTGGGGCAGCATCGGGCGGCTCGGCGGCAACGATTTCGAGTCCCCTGTGTTCGGCAAGCATCCGGAGCTGCGAGCGCTGTACGAAAAGCTGGCGGGGACGGGACCGGTGTGGGTCCGGCTATGCGGCTCGGGGAGCGCGGTCGCGGCGGTCTATAAGAAGGAGAGCGAGCGGAATGACGCCGCAGGACGCCTCGGGGAGCGGCAGCACCAGCTGATTCGTACGGTCACGCGCGCCGACGTTGCGTCAGGGCCACAGCCATTGGAGGATTGACAGACGGCCTACGCTCGCGACAACTCTATTCAGCCCCGATCGCGGAGGTCCACAATGCTGCGTTTCCGTCCGATGGCTGTCTCCCTACTCGCGTTGATCCTCGCGGCGTGCGGTGATCCTACTGGACTCGACCACCTGACGATCAACGTCGCCCTCAGCCGCAACAAGATCATGTCGAGCGACACGACCACGGTGGTCGTGCGGTTCACCAACACCGGGTCCGACTCGATCTCCTTACCACTCTTCTGCCAGAACCTGTTCGAGGTCGCGAACGCTGACGGAGAGATCGTCGCCGGACGCGAGCCGATGCTCTGCATCGCCCTGGCCGTGGGGCCCGACAGGCTCGGACCGCTGGAGTCCCTCGAGCGTCGGTTCCTTTGGACAGCCCAGTTCAGGGAGCAGATTGGCGACACGCTGACGAGCGGGCCGCTGCCGCCCGGGCTCTATCAGGTGTACGGGAAGGTGGAAGAGCGGCGCTCGGCCCCGATCAGGCTCGAGTTAGTGCCTAGGGTGCCGTAAAGAATTCGGCCATGGCGGGCGCCGTGGCCCCCGCGCCCGGGTATGGCGTGATACCCAACGCCTCGAGCGTCAGACGCAGCGTGCTCTGATGTTGGTACAGCGTCGTTGACTCGTAGCCTCGCTTGACCGTCGGGCCGATGACCACCCAGGCAATTCGGCCGCCGCCGTGGGTGGCGTCGTTTCCCGCTTCATCGAACGTGATGATCAGCAAACCATCCTGGTGGAACGTCGGGCTGGCGAGGAGCGGCCCGACGTTGTTCCGGAGCCACGTGTCCGCCGTCGCGAGCGAACAGTCGTGCGCGTCATTGCACAGGTTCGGGACGATGTTCGAGTAGTGCGGCAGCGTGTTGTTCGCCAGATCGGTGGCAAACTGCGTGAACGGCACCAGGTTCTTGCGCTGTACGGTGTCGTCGGCAACGTCGGACAGCAACGCGAGCACGTTGTGCTTCCGCGCATAGTCGCCGACGTCGCCGCCCGTGTAGCCGACGGAGGGGAGGTTCTCGGCGTACGACTTCCACGTCTTCCCCGCCGCGAGCAACCGTCGCACGACGTTATCCGCCGTCACGATCGTCGAGTAGGAGTCGTTGTTGGTGATGATCTGGCCGGTCGCCAGCACGAAGTAGTTGCCAATCGATGGATGCGTGTTGGCGTAGTATTGCGTCGCGAGCCCATATTCCTGTGCGAGGCTGTCGAGATAGGGCATCGACGAGCTGTCGATCGCATCCGCGTAGTCGTGATTCTCTTCGGTCACGATGAACACGTGCCCCGCTCGCGGGATCGTGACGACGTCCCGACGGGTGGGCGCCTCGCAGGCCGCGCACAAGACGAAGGCAAGGGTAATGACACGCATGCGTGAGGGGCGCTACGGTGTTTTCGGTACGACTGTGAAAACGTTCCCCGACTCGGACGTGATATAGAGCTCGCCGTCGGCGTCCTCGCCGAAGCTGTTGGGGAACTCGTTCGAATCGAACCACGTGTATCGCCGCATCGCGCTCAGTATGCCAGGCAAGCGGAACGCCTCTACCCACGCCGCACAATAGTCGAGGTAGAAGTACGTGCCCCCGCCGAAACATTGCTTGCCCTCCATGAGCCGCCAACCGAGGTTCTCACCACCGATGCTCGTGTATGGCAGGAAGTCGATTTCCTCGCGCGTGTTGTCGCCCACGTCGCCGACGTACATGTCGCCCGTCTGGCGGTCGAAGCTGAAGCGGAACGGATTGGGCAGGCCGTAGTTCCACACCTCGTGGCGAATCACCGTGTCGGTGGCCCACGGGTTGGTCGTGGGAATCTGATAGGGACCCGTGACGCCGACGTTGAGACGCAGGATGGAGCCCAGCAGCTCGGTCCGATCCTGACCATGCCCGCTCGGGTCACCGCAGCAGCCACCGTCGCCGACACTCAGGTACAGGTAGCTGTCCTGCCCATATGCCAGCATGCCGCCGTTGTGATCGCCGCCCGGCTGCTGAATGGTCAGCAGCGTGTCCTCAGCGGCGAAGGCGGTATCGGCAGTGGCGCTCGCGACGTGAAACCGCGACAGCGCCGTGATATCGAGGAATGGTGTCGCCTGAGCACGCCGCTCTTGATGATGCGGATCGTCCCGGGACGCTCCACGACGAAGAGGCGGTTGTGGTCACCGGGCCGGCGGCGTGACGTACAGCGGGTGATCGAGCCCCGTCAGTACCGTGTCGAGTGCAATGTCGGGAATGAGGCCAGGGCCCCCCGGTTCGTTGCCACACGCGGCGCCAAGGACCACCGCCACCATCCCGATCCCGAGTCGCGAACTAATCATGTCGTAATGATAACCCCTCAAACACGGCACGAGCCTCCCCGAGCGTCTTGAGCACCGCGTCCCGCTCCGCGGGCGTGCGCCACGCGCTGCTCGCCTGCGCTGCGACCTCTAACCGTGTGATCCAACGCACGAAGTACGCCGCGTCGTCCGGCGAGCGAACAGGATCGTCGCCGACCCGAACGTAGATCGGACTCGTCGAGGCGAACGGATATAAATCGAGCACCGGCATCGCGGCGCGATCGCTGTAGGCGCGCAACACGTACCAGCCGCTCTTCGTCACCGGAACCCAGACGGTGTCAGTCGCCGTCATCCTGCCCGAGTCGAGCGGCACCGTCGCAACAACTTTTCCATTCCCGATGATTTCCACGTGATCGATGGGGACGTTGGATCGTAGTCTGACGAACGCCGGCATGCGTTGCATGCCCGGCGAGACCTTGATCTCGTCCCCTGCGCTCGAAGTGGCAATCGAGAATTCGAGGAGCGGCGCGTTGGTCACGAACGTGCGTCCCGCCTTGAGCCCCGCGAGCCAGCGCCGGTGATCGAGCGCCGGGCCCGAGTGCACGAACACGCGCACCAGTCCCGGCGGTCCGCGCAGGCTGGCGAAGTTCGGGAATGCGTCGGTCCCCGCCCCCGCCGGCAGCCGGAATCCGCAATTGAGCAGCCGATACCAGATCTCCGACGTGATCAGGTGGTCGGAGAATCCCATGACCTCGAAGTAGTCCACTTTGCCGAGCGCGACGTCGACCGGCAGCTCGTAGGTGAGCGCCTCGGTCGTGTCGTACGGATTGGGCTTCGTGTCGAACGGATGGACGTAGCCGACGAGTCCTCCCTGCGCGTGCGTCAGATCGGCGATCACCGCGTTATCGGGATAAAGGCTCGCCGCGGGAGTGTTGGGATAGCCGGCGTACTCCGGCAAGATGTAATGCGAACTCAGCGCGAGGAGGCCCATGTGTCCCCAGACGCTGGTGTGAGACTCCTGCGCATGCATCAAGAGGAACCCGGGGCCTGACGCTGGGTCGGCGTCGGTGCGGAAGTACGTGATGTCCGGGATGCGCTGTTCCTTGTTGACGATGAGGTCTTCCACGACGTGCAGGTCTTCGGCCCGCGCCTGAAATGCGAGATGGCGCGGCGTGTTGCGGTACGCGCCCCCGTAGTTCATGTGCACGTGCAGGTCGCCGCTCCACCAACCACTGGCGGGGAGGTTGTCGAGGTGATCGAGGACGACAAGGTGATGAATGCGGCGGCCGGCGGGCACGTTGATCGTCGCACGGGAGACCGCGTACTCAGGACCACGCCACACTTCGACGTCTACCTGCCCTGCCGGGACCGTCATCTCCGCGACACCGTTCGAGTGAAAGTATGAGTACTCGAACGGTCGCTCTGATCGGTCAAACGCTTCATCTGCATGTCTCCACGCGTCATCCGGTGCATAGGCTCGCCCGTCGGCACCGGTGACGGAAATCCGTGCGGAGAGCGGCTGGCTTGAACGACCGCGAGTCGTTAAGACGAGTGTTCCGACCGGGCCGCGATATCGGCGCGCTCGTGCCTCAACCGCCTGTTTGCGGCCACCGACCACGTCGATCACCCACAGCGCCGTGTTGCCGCTCTCGTTCGAGACGTACGCGATGCGCTGGCCGTCGCGCGACCAACGCGGCGCCGTCGCGTCGAATTCACCGTAGGTGAGCGGGAGCGGGTCGCCACCGTCACTCGTCATCAGCCAGAGCTGGTTCCACTGGCGGCCGAGGTACGAGCTGTACACGACGCGCGTGCCGTCGGGCGACCAGTCGGGCCGCGCCTTCCACGTGGTCTCCTCGTAGCGCAGCTCGCGCAGCGGCGCTCCCGGCTCCGCGGCCATCCGCCAGAATCCGCCGGTTCCGTGAATGTGCCCGCGATTCGACACGAGCACGATCTCCTGGCCATCGGGGGACCACGCGGGCGAGATGTAGTGATCCCAGCGGCTGTAGTAGTAGCGCGGCAGCTTGCTGTCGTTGTCCTCGGTGAGCCGGACGGGATCCTTCCCCCCAGCGGGGGTCAGGACGAAGACATGCCAGCGCCGATTGTATGACGACGAGACGAACACGATGCGCGCACCGTCGGGCGACCAGCGCGGCTCGACGTTCACCGCCCGGTTCGCGGTCAGGGCGGTGACCGCGCCCGACGCCAGGTCGAGCAACTCCAGCTCGATCGCATCGCGCTCGTAGCGCGCGAACACCACCGTCTTGCCGTCGGGCGACCAATCGGGCTGGTAGTCGTATCCGGGCCCGGCGGTCAACTCCTGCGCGACGCCCGAGCCGATGCGCTGACGCCAGAGCGAGCCCTGCATCGAGTAGATCAGCTCCGTCCCGTCGGGCGACCACGTCGCGGAGCTGGGCCCGCTCGTCACCTGCGGCACGTACATCTCGCGCCAGTAGTAGCCGTGCGGCAGGCCGACTTGTTTGAGCACGGGCTCGCGCTGGGCGTTCCCCTGGACCAGCGCGAGTGCTACCGCGGCGGCGAGGATCATGTCGTGAGAAAAAGTCCCTGGGGATCGAGTTCATCGCGCAACAGGCGCAGGTCGGCGGAGGCGGGCGCGGCGACGTGAGCCAGATTCGGGCGGGAGCGAAGTTTCCACCCGACCCCCGCCTGCACATCCGCAGGCTCCACGCCCGGGTACAGCGCGGTGAGCACCAGCTCCCCCTTTGGGCCGTCCGGCTCCAGCACGCCTTTGTCGGTGATCACGCGTTGCACACGGTCTCCGGGGCTCGTCACGAAATCCACCCGCTCCGGAAACGCGCGAGGAGAGAGCTTCGAAACAATGAGGACGCGGCGCGCATGAATGGCGATCTCGGCGGCCCCACCGCTCCCCGGCAGACGAACCTTGGGTCGCTCGTACGCGCCGATGACCGTGGTATTGATGTTCCCATACCGGTCCACCTGCGCACCGCCGAGGAAACCCACTTCGATCTTGCCGTTCTGGAGAAAGAGCTGAAACACGTCCGCCATGCCGCACACCATGAGCGATCCCGTCACGAGCGCCGGATCGCCGATCGATACCGGCAGCCGGTCCGGCACGGCACCGACGGCTCCCGATTCGTAAATCAGCACGAGGTTGGGCGCGTGCGTGCGGCGCGCCAGGTTGCACGCGAGGTTCGGCAACCCGATCCCGACGAACACCACCTCGCCGTCGCGCAGCTCGCGCGCCGCGACGACGGCCATCATTTCGTCCGGGGAGTAGGGCGTGGAGGGCCGCGCGTCAGAAGCCGTAGTTCACCCCGGCGGAGATCTGTGCCTTCGCCTCGAGTCGCGTCGTGAGGCCCGGACTCTTCTTCAGGTAGGCCGCCCGATCCGTGACACCGTACACGAACTCATTCAGGTACGACTTGAGTTTCGCCGGCTCGCGCGAGATCGCTTCCCAACCCACGTAGAAGTCGTTGTCGCGATCGTAGTAGCCCTGCGCGTACGACGGATGCGCGCCCCAGGGCTCCACGACCACTGCATCGACGATCATCGCGGGGATCACGGTGCGGTTGGGATCGCCGCGGATGACGCGCTCCTCGACCAGCTCTTCGACGACGACGATCACGCGCTGTGAGGCGAAGGCCGCCTCTTTCTGGACGCCGAGGAGCCCCCAGATCTGGGTGTTGCCCTGCGCGTCGGCGCGCTGCGCGTGGACGATCGTGACGTCAGGGTTCAGCGCCGGAACGGTCGCGAGCGCCTCACCGGTGTACGGGCACACCACCGCCTGGATCCGCGGGTTAGCGCGCGGCAGGTCGGTGCCGGCGTAATTGCGCAGCGGCCAGAACGGCAACCCGGCCGCGCCTGCCGCGAACCGTGCGACCATGCCGAAGTGGGAGTACTCCTCGATCTCGAGCGTCCCCTGACCCTCGACCGCGCGCCGGAACGCGTGCAGCGAGCCGACGCCCGGATTGCCGGCCCAGGAGAAAATCACTTTGCGCGCGCAGCCGGCCGCGATCATCTGATCGTAGATCAGGTCGGGCGTGAGGCGGCACAGGGTGAGGTCGCGGCGCCGCTGCCGGATGATCTCGTGCCCGGCGGCGAAGCAAATCAGGTGAGTGAAGCCTTCGATGACGACCGTGTCGCCGTCGCGCACGAAGCGCGCGACGGCGTCCTGCATCGACATCACCTTGGCCCCTAATCCGACATTTCGTTCAGGCACTCGTCGATGATCCGGAGGGCGGTGTCGACGTCGTACTCATCCACGACGAGCGGCGGCGCGAGCCGCAGCGAGCTCTTGCCGCAACCGAGCAGCAGCAAGCCTTTTTGAAATGCCATGTCCACGAGCTTGTGCGGCACGTCGGGCGCCGGCTCACGCGTGGCGCGATCCTTCACGAACTCGACCCCCACCATGAGCCCTCGGCCCCGGACATCGCCGATCACGGCATGCTTGTCGGCGAGCCGGCGCGCGCCGGCAATCAGGCGCTCGCCCATCTTGTTGACGTTGGGGAGCAGCTCCTGCTCGACGATGTCGAGCGTGGCGAGGGCCGCCGCGCAGCACACCGGATTCCCGCCGAACGTGGTGCCGTGCGCGCCCGGCTTCCACTTCATCACCGACTCTTTCGCGATGATCGCCCCGATGGGCATCCCGCTGCCGAGCCCTTTCGCCGACAGCAGGACGTCGGGCTCGATGCCTTCGTATTCGCAGGCGAACATCTTCCCCGAGCGCCCGATGCCGCTCTGGACTTCGTCGCACACGAGCAGAATGCCGTGGCGGTCGCACAGCTCGCGCAGCGCCTGGAGATATCCGGCCGGCGGCACCACATACCCGCCCTCGCCCTGGATCGGCTCGACGAAGATCGCGGCCACGCTATCGGGTGGGACCTTCTTCGTGAACAACTCCTGTTCGATCCACGACACGCAGCGCATCGTGCAGGCCGATTCGCCGCGGCAGTACTCGCAGCGGTAGCGGTAGCCGTAGGGAACGTGGTGGATCTCGGGCAGGAACGGCGCGAAGCCGGAGCGCTGCACCGCCTTGCTGGCCGTGAGACTTAAGCCCCCGTAGCTCCGGCCGTGGAACGCGCCGAGGAACCCGATGATCGCGGGCCGGCCCGTCGAGTGGCGCGCCAGCTTGATGGCGCCTTCGACGGCCTCAGTCCCCGAGTTCGAGAGAAAGACGCGCTTCTTGCTGGAACCCGGGGCCAGCTTCGCGAGTCGCTCACACAGGTTGGCGAAGCCTTCGTAATAGAAGTCGCTGCCGCAGATGTGCAGGAACTTCCCCGCCGCTTCCTGGACTGCCTTCACGACCTTGGGATGTCCGTAGCCGGTCGAGGCGACCGCGATGCCGGCCATGAAATCGAGAAACCGGTTTCCGTCCACGTCTTCGACCACGGCCCGCTCGCCGCGCGCGATCGCGAGGGGATACTCCTTGGGGTAGGAGGTCGAGGCCCAGGTGTTCTGCCGCTCGACGATGACGCGGGCCTTCGGACCCGGCGGCGGCGTGATGATGCGGGGATAATCCCGGGCGGGGGGGGTCATGCGCGTACCTTGAGACCGGCCACCGTCTTCTGGACGGCCGTCGTGAAGCGCTGGACCATTTCGTCGACCTCCTCTTCGGTCACAATGAACGGCGGCGCCACCATCGCCAGATCACCGCTCGTGCCGTCCGCGTGACCGACGTTGGGCCACACCGTGAGTCCCGCGTCGAGCGCGGCCTCGGCGAACGATTCGGCAAACCGCGCCGCCCGCGGGAACGGCGCCCGAGTCGCCTTGTCCTCGACGAACTCGATGCCGGCGAGGAGCCCCCGCCCGCGCACGTCCCCCACATGAGGCAACTGCGCCAGCGGCGCGAGCCGCTCGTGCAGCACGCGGCCCATCCGCGCGCACTGCTCCACGAGCTTGTGGTCTTTCAGGTAGCGCATCGTGGCGACGCCGGCCGCGCACGCGACGGGGTGATGCGAGAATGTCTGCGCGTGCATGAAGGCGCCGGAGCCGTTGGCGATCGCGTCGACGATCTTGTTGGGCGCCGCGATTGCCGACAGCGCCGCGTAGCCGCCCGAGATGCCCTTCCCCATCGTCATGATGTCGGGGGCGACGCCGTAGGGCTCGATCGCCCACCACGTGCCCGTCCGACCCGCGCCGACCAGAACCTCGTCGGCGATCAGCAACACGTCGTGGCGATCACAGATCTCCCGGACGCGGCGGAAATACTCCGGCCGCGGCGTGGACGCGCCGGTCGACGATCCGCCCACCGGCTCCGCGATGAACGCGGCGACCTGGTCGGCGCCGAGCCGCGTGATCGCCTCTTCGAGGACGTTGCCGCTGCAGACTGGACAGGCGGCGCTCTTGCCGCCGCACTCGCACCGATACGGGTAGGGCGCCGCGATGCGGTGCACGTCCACGAGCCAGGGCCGGAACATCGCCTTGTACGCCTCGCGCGCCGAGGCCGACAGCGCGAGCAGGGTGCTGCCGTGGTAGCCCGGCGCGAGGGCGATGATCCGGTTCTTGGAGGGGCGGCCGCGCTCGATCCAGTACTGGCGCGCCAGCTTCAGCGCCGCCTCGACGGCCTCCGAACCACTACAGAGGAAGTAGAGCTTCGAGAGGTCGCCCGGCAGCGTTTCGGCGATCTCGGCCGCGAGCTCCTCGACGGGCCCGTGGGTGAACATCGTGCCCGACAGGTAGCCGAATGCCCGCGCCTGCGTGGCGATCGCCTCCGCGATTTCAGGATTCGAGTGCCCCAGATTGGCGACGTAGGCACCCCCAACGGCATCGAGGTAGCGCTTGCCGCGGTCGTCGATGAGCCAGCAACCTTCCCCACGCACGATCTTGGGATACTCGTGGCCGAGCTTCCGGTAGAAGACGTGGCTGTCGGGGTAGCGCTCGGGGGTCACCGGGGAAAAGCTACGGTAGACGGCACGAAGGGGCGAGCATCGTGGCCCGCCCCTTATTAACTTCATCTGCCGCAGCCTACTGGCCCCTCGTCCAATGGCAGGACAGCGGACTTTGGATCCGCGAATCTAGGTTCGAATCCTAGGGGGCCAATTGTCCTTCCCTTCACTTCCCGCCGCACGAATGCGCAACCAGCGCCTGCGCGGCGGTACCCTGGCCGACGTCGACCAAGCGTTCACCGATGGCGTCATCGTGCGCACGCACCTGCTGCGAACCCACGTGGCACTTCGTGCTCGGCGAGGACAGCCGCTGGCTGCTGCAAGTCACCGCGCCGCGCATGCACGCGGTGCTGCTCGATGGCCGGCTCGTCGGGCATTGGAAGCGGACCGCGACGCGGAACTCCGTTCGCATTGAGACGGTTGTGAACCATGCGCTCACACGGGTCGAGGCGAAGGCTATGAACACGGCGGTCGGCTTGACGACTGCTTGGATGCAGGGCAAGTAATCCGCATGGAAAAGAACGTCGCGCCCAAGAGCTCGGAAACGGGCCGCACCTACCGCCTCGACCGCCTCATCGGGAAGGGCGGCTTCGGCGAGGTCTATCTCGCGACCCCGACGCCGGCCGGCGGTCTCCCCGCGCAGGTCTGCATCAAGATCAGCCAGCGTCTCACGCCGTGGCTCCGCGAGGCGTATTTCGCCGAGCTGCTGGAACGCGAACCGCGCGCGCTCCGCATCTTCGATCGGTTCGCCGAGCGCGCCGGCGAGGAGATGCGCTACTGCATCGTGATGGAGTACGCCGAGCACGGGGACGTGGGCGCCTGGCTCAAGCGCGAGGGGCCGCAGCCCGAGCGCGTGGTGCGCCGTGAGATCGCGGGGATCCTGGGGGCGCTCGACACACTGCATCGCGGACAGGCGTTGCACCGCGATTTGACGCCCTTCAACGTGTTCGTGTGCGAGAATGAGCAGTTGAAGCTGGGCGACTTCGGCATCGCCAGACACCAACGCAATCGCCAGGGCGTCACGGCCGACGTCTTCAATCCGTTGAACGCGCCGACGGAGATCGCGTGGGGATGGATCCGCCGGTGGCAGCAGCGCGACGACATCTACCAGGTCGGTCAGCTCGCGGCGATGCTCCTCCGCGGCGACATCACGAGCCCGATGCGCAGTAAGGATGTTCGCAACCTGCCCTGCAGCGACCATTTGAAAGAGGTCATTCACCGCTGCCTGGGGAGTCGCGGCAGGCGCTACGAAGCGGCCGGTGAGCTGATCGCGGCGCTCCGCCATCGCCCCAAGGAGCTGACGAAGGGCCGAGTCGCGAGTCTTAAGGGCAAGCGGCTGTCGATCACCGGGTTCCTGAAGCGTCCGCGCAGCGAGGCGTTTGCCGCCGCCCGCAAGGCCGGCGCGATCATTCAATCGAAGCCCGGGCACACCACCGATGTGCTGGTGCGCGGGCGCCCCAACCCCCTCCAGATCGCCGGGAAGAATGCCGGTACCAAGCTGATGG
>Ga0193723_1000157_pt1 | contig 24174 bp, 19 predicted proteins | sample H2m2metaG_FD_143042 | JGI IMG/M metagenome (GOLD analysis project Ga0193723, IMG submission 143042) | Soil microbial communities from a riparian zone of the East river system, Colorado, United States - H2m2 | ecosystem: Environmental > Terrestrial > Soil > Riparian zone | place: USA: East River...
CGGATGGTGAGCCGGACCATGCCCGAGCGCTCGCCCGGCTCGATCAACCACTGCCCGCCGGATGGGACGGCGTGTTGTTGGGCCGAGAGGATAGGGGCTGCCAGGAAGCTGGCCAGGAGCAGAACGGCGGACCGCATAGGGACTCCGGTAGTGGATTTAGGGGGTTGGATAGGAGCCGCGCCCCGATGGTTGCAAGCGACGCCGCCGCCACAGGAACGCGAGGGAAGCCGCGGCTATGACTCCTCCCGTGAGCTTCCACGCATCTGCCGTCCCGCGCGCCAGTAACGCCACGATCAAGGCTGTCGCTATCCACGGCACAACACGCCCGGCCGGCATGACGAACGGCTTGTCTGCCGCGCCGGTATTGAGTCGCCGCAGCCGCCACGCCCCCAGGCAGCACGCCAGGTACACCAGCAGGACCGCCACGTCCGCCAGGATCGCCAGTTTGACGTACGTGCCGGTGATGGCGATCGCACACACGATCACGCCCTGGATCGCGATCGCAACGTATGGCGTCTGGTGTGCGCGGTGCACTCTTGCGAGCGCCTGCGGCAGGTAGCCGTCCACCGCGAAGGCAAAGAGCGTCCGCGGAGTGGCGAGCATCGTGGCGGTCATGAAGCCGAAGGTCGAGACGATCATCGCGACGAGGATGAGCGTGGCGCCGGTCTGTCCGGCGAATTGCGTGGCCGCCGCGGCGAGTGGGGCCTTCGCTGTCTCGGGGGCGGCGAGGGCGCTGCCGAGGATTCCTTGGGCGACGAGCTGGACGGAGATGTACAGCACACCCACACCAGTCACGGCGAGGGCAATCGCCCGCGGCACCGCACGGGCGCCATCGCGCACTTCACCGCTCACTTGCAGCGCGGATTCCATCCCGAAGAACGCAAACATCAGGAGCAACCCCGATTCTCCCAGGCGGGAGAGCGAGGGGAGTGGCCCCACCGCGAGGTTCTCCGCCCGGACGTGTGACAGGCCGAGCGCCACGAACACGATGAGCGGGACAATTTTCGCGACCGTCGCGATGCCGCTTACGTTCGACCCCAGCGCCGCACCGCGGATGTTGACCACCGCAAGACCGCCAATGACGGCAATGAGGAGCACGGCGCGCGGGAGCGGGCCGCTGACGCCCGGCAGCAACTCTAAGGCCGCGTCGGCGAACACGGTTGACACCGCACCCATGGCGAGCGTGATGCCGAGCCAGAGCATGACTCCGCAGAGGAATCCGGCGTAGGGGCCCAGCGCCGTTCCGACGTACGCGTATGGACCGCCGCTTTGCGGTACTCGGCTGCCGGCCTCGGCGATGCAGAGGGCGACGAGCGCCGTCGCGACGGCGCACACGAGGTAGGCGAGGGGAGCCGCGGCGCCGAGACCGGAGGCCATGTGCGCGGGGAGCACGAAGATCGCCGCGCCGACGGTGATGTTGAAGATGGCGGCGGCCAGCCCGCGCACGCCGATCACGCGCTGCAGGGCGGGTTGGGCGACAGGGACGGGTGAGGACATGCACCAAGGTACTGCAACCTTCGGCCCCCACCGTCCATCCAAGTGTCGCATGGTCTTGACGCTGATTGCCGTCCTGAGCCTGGCCGTACAGCAGCCCTGCGACTCCGTGCTCGCCATCTGGAACGTGTCCATCGTGCCGATGGACTCGGCGCGCGTGCTTCCACGTCGAACGGTTGTCGTGCAGGGGGGACGGATCGTGCAGGTCGCACGCGCCGGCGCCCGACCTGCGCACGTGTGCTGGCGCGTCATCGACGGCACCGGCAAGTATCTCCTCCCGGGCCTCGCGGACATGCACGTCCACACCCGCGATACGTCCGACTTCACGCTCTGGCTCGCGAAGGGCGTCACGACGATTCGGATTCTGCGTGGCTCGCCGGCGTCGCTCGAATGGCGGCGGCGTTCGCGAGACGGATTCCTGCTCGCGCCGACGATCATCACATCGGGCCCCTTCACGAATCTGCCGCTCATTCGCACGCCCGCGGATGCCTGGCGCGCGGCGGTCGAGCAAAAGGCGGCCGGGTACGATGAGATCAAGATCCACGGCAGCCTGGAACAGGACACGTACGACTCGCTCATCGTGTACGGCCGGCGGCTCAACATCCCCGTCGTCGGCCACGTGCCGCGCAACCTGCCGTTCGCGAGTGTCCTCGCGAACCGGCAGGCCGACATCAGTCACATCGAAGAGATCCTGTACGGTGCCTTCCACACGAATCTCGATGATACGTCGGTCGCCAAGATCCCCGCGGTCTCGCGGGCCATCGCGGCGGCCGGGATCACGGTCACCACCTCGCTGGTGACGTATGAGCGCATCGCCGCCCAGGTGCGCGACCTCCCGGCCCTCCTGAACGACCCCGCGAATCAGTATGTGGTGCCCTCACAGCTCGAGTCCTGGCAGCCGCGAAACAATGAGTACCTGCGCAACTTCACACCCAACGCTGAATGGGCACCCAAGCTCGCGGCGCGCTACGCATTTCAAGAGAAGATCGTCCAGGGGCTGCACGCGGCACGGGTCCGACTGATCCTCGGCACCGACGCGGTAGGACCGCTTTGGGTGCCCGGATGGACGGTGCACGCCGAGCTGCGGACGCTGGTGCGAAACGGCTTCACGCCATTCGAAGCCCTCCAGACCGCCACGGTGAATCCGGCGGCGTTCCTGGGCCAGGCCGGGGAGTTCGGGACCGTCACGGCGGGCGCGCGGGCGGATCTGGTTCTCGTGGACGCGAGTCCACTCAGCGATGTCGGTAACGCGGAGCGGATCGCGGGCGTGGTGGTGCGCGGACGGTGGCTGTCGCGGCAGGTGCTGGACGCGCGCCTGGCCGCGATCGCTGCTGCCAACCGCGCAGAAGAACAACGCGTTAACCGGCTCCTGGCCAGCGGTGTCGCCGCCGCCGCGACGCGACGCTGCCGCGACGACCTGCCGGTTCCGTCCTCGGAGGACCAGCGGCTCATTGACATGAAGGTGTCCAACGCCTTCACCGACCTCGTCGCGGACAGCGGCGTGAGCGCCGCGCAGCGCGTCGCGGACGTCGTGCGGCGGGATTGCCCCACCGCCGTGGTGTTCGATGAAGGAGGCATCAACGATGTCGCGAACGCGCTCATTGCTCGAAACCGACTGGCCGACGCCCTTCCCGTGCTCCGATTCAACGCGGAGCTGTTTCCGCAGTCCTACCTCGCACCGTACTTCCTCGGTGAGGCACTGCTGGCCTCTGGCGATACAGCGGCCGCGATCGCGGCCTATCGAAAGTCTGTCGCGAACGACGAGCAGATGATGGATGCGATCGACCGGCTCAAGCGGCTGGGGGCCTGGCCGGTACGATAGCCTAGTCGAGCCACGGCCTTGAGAATGGTGCAACTGGATATCGACCGCCTGTGGCGCTGGCCGTTTGCCAACGTGTGCAGCGACGGTGCGCTGCAGGGCGCGCACCCGAGGGGCTTCGGCGCCTTCCCCCGGTTCTTCCGGATGGCGGTGCGGGAGCGCCATCTCCTGTCGCTCGAAGAGGCCGGCCCGTCGGATGACGTCACTCGCGGCCGCAAGCGTCGACATTACGAACCGTGGTCGAATCGCTCCAGAGATGTTTGCGGATCTCGTGCTGCTCGACACCGCTGCATTCTCGGACCGGGCCACTCCCAAGGAACCGCACCTCACACTGACTCCCGGAATCGGCAAATCTGCTCCCGGTACCTTCTTTCCTTCTTCATTTTTCTATAAGGACGCGCCGAGTTGTCATTCTGAGCGAAGCGAAGAACCTGCTGTTTCAGCCGGCGATGAGCTCGCTGAACTTCTCCAGGTCAATGTTGCCGCCGGAGACGATCGCCACGATCGGCCCCTGACCCGCCTTGCCCGTAAGCGCCGCCGCCAGGCCGAGCGCACCAGCCCCCTCGGAGATGACGCGGGCCTTTTCCGCCATGAGCCGCATGGCGTGCTTCACCTCGTCCAGGGTCACGACGATGTAGCCGTCCACGACCGGCTGCATGCGCTGCCACATCCGCGGAAACACACTTTTGCCGCCGGCGCCGTCGACAAACGTGGCGGTCCAGGCCGGGAACTCTTGCGCCGAGCCTTTCGCAAACGAGAGCGCGGCAGGCGCGGCGGTCTCCGGCTCGGCGCCCCACACTTTGATCTCGGGCCGCAACGCTTTCACCGCACTGGCGACGCCCGTGATCAGGCCGCCACCACCGATCGCGGCAATAATGGCAACGGTGTCCGGCGCATCCTCGAGAATCTCAAGGCCCATCGTCGCGTGGCCGGCTATGAAGTTTTGATCGTCGAAGGGGTGAATGAACGTCCCTGACACGCCGGGATACGAACGGTCATCGAGCGCCTGCCAGGCAACCGCATACGGCACGAGCACGAGTGTCGCGCCCAACGCGCGCATCCGCTCGAGCTTCGCGGCAGGCGCCGTCTCGATCGCGACGACAGTGCACGGCACGCCCGCAGCGCGCGCGGCGTACGCGACACCCTGACCGGCGTTGCCGGCGCTGATCGTCCAGACGCCGCGCCGCCGCTCGGCATCGGACAAGAGTGCAACAGCGTTGGCGGCGCCGCGCAGTTTGTAGGCGTTGATCGGCTGGAGGTTCTCGAGCTTGAGCCGCACGTCGGGGGAACTCGGCCCGAGCTCCAGGCGGACCAGCGGCGTGCGGATGATCGTCCCAGCGATACGCTTCTGGGCATCCCGGATCTCGTTCAAGGAAATGGGACGGACCGCTTCGAGGGCCCTCATCATCTAGCCCCCAGAACAAGTGCTGCGGCCGCCACGTCTTCGACCGCGACACCCACCGACTTGAACAGCGTGATCTCCTGCGCGCTGCGCCGGCCGGGAGCGGTCCCCGCCACGACCGCTCCGATCTCCGTCACCTCGCTCTGCGCCGCGATGACATCGCCCGATTCGCGCAGCGCCGCCTCGCGCGAGTCGACGAAGATACGGGCCGTCTTGACGAGATCGTCGTCCAGCTCGCGCCACTCGGGACGGGTCGCGCCGATCGCGTTGACGTGTGTCCCGGGAGCGAGCCAGCGCCCCTGCAATACGGGCGTCGTCGCGTTCGCGGCGACCACCACGACGTCGGCGCCGCGCACCGCATCGGCCGCCGTCGCGGCAGCCTTCACGCCATGCCGTTGGGCGAACGCCGCCGCGTTTCGAGGACTCCACACCCGCACTTCCTTGAATGAACGGACATGACGCAGCGCGGCGAGGTGACTCCCCGCCTGCACGCCGGATCCGAGAATCGCTAGCACTGAGGCGTTCGCGCGGGCCAGACGCTGGGTCGCCACTGCCGACGCGGCGGCGGTCCGCATCTCGGTGATGAGCCGGCCGTCCAGGACCGCGAGCGGCTCCCCTGTCACGGGCTTGAACATGACGATGAGGGCGTGGTGAGTGTGAATCCCGACGTTTTTCGGGTAGAACGTGACGAGCTTGGCGCCGAGGGCCCCCCCGTCGGCGTACGCCGGCATGACGGCGAAGAAGCCCTGATGCGGAGCCACGGGAAGCACCGCTCGCACCGGTTGCACGACCTTGCCCGCCGACAACGCCGCGAGCGCCTGCGCGATGGCAGGAATGAGGTCCTGGTAATGAAGTCGTTCCTGAACGGCCGGCTCGTCGAGGACGACGATGTCGCTCACGGCTTACTGCAATCCGTACACGACCACCCGATTCGAGAACGTCGGCAGGTACACGTGTCCATTGGCGATCGTGGGCGCCGAGAATTTCGCGTAATTGCCCGCGCCGTCACGCGAGAGGTTCTGCGTGTTGTTCCACAGCTCTCTGGTGATGTCATTCGCGTCGAAGGCCCGCAGGACGCCAGGGACGGTAAAGCTCTCCGCATCGCCGCTCGATGCGTATGACGCCCACAGGATGCCCGTCCCGTCCTTGGAGCTGTCGGACGATACCGACAGCACCGCGCCGCTTTGCCCCCCGGGCCCGGCCGGGCCGAACACCTGCCCGGCGGTGTTCAGCAAGTTGCTTCCGCGGTCGAACGGGATGGCGTGCAACGCATCGTTCTCGGACCACACGTAGATGAATTCCTGCGCGCTGCCTTTGTAGTACGCCGGCTGGCAATGCATGTTGGCACCGCCGCCCAGCGCGACGACTTGCTGCACCTGATTGGAGGATGGGTCGAACCCGCCCATGGCATCCTTGTCCAGCAGATACAGGTTGCCGTCCTTCCCCGCGGTCAGGTAATAGTTGGAGTTGGGAATCAGGAATGAGCCGCCGGTGCCATAATCCAGATCGTAGTCGTTGAGAAACTGGTAATTCGTCGGCGTGAAGTAGCTCGCCACGGTGAGCGCCGATCCGGACCGTGTGAGTTTCACGGCGCTCGTGCCGCGATTCGTCAGGTTCATCTCACTACCGGAGTCTCCCACCGTGCCGTTGCCCGTCACCACATACAGGTTGCCATTGGCATCGGCGGACATGCCGCCACCGCTTTGCCATATGCCGCCGGCGTACCCGTTGGGCGTGTCATTGTAGACGACTTGTTGCTGCAGGGTGGCGGCGTCGTATCCCAGGATCCAGCCGTGATACGGCCCCCAATCGCAGTGGGATGAAAAACCCACGTACACGATGCCGTTGAGGAGCGTCAACCCCGGGCGCTGATTCGCCCGCTGGGGATCGAATGTGACGGTGCCGTTGACGCTCCCGTCGCCATTGCCGCTGACGGCGGCGGTGATGGCTTTCGGGCTGCCGCTGACTTCATTTCCGTCGAGGATGTTCACGGCGTGCAGATACTGAACGAAGGCGCTGCCGTTGGTACTGCGGGCGACGAAATACATCGTCCCGCTCGTGCTGTCGATCACCGGCGTGCCGACGATCCCAATGTTGCTGCTGAAATTGTTGTAGTTGCCGCCACATGCCCCGGTCATATCGGTGGCGCGCGGCGGCCGCATCCCTGCCGCGGTGTAGTTCTTTTGCCAGTACACGGTGCCGTTGTCGCCGTCAACCGCGTACACCGTGTTGTTGACCGTGGCGACGTAGACGACGTTACGGCCGTCGCCGATGGCGACATGGCCGACGACCAGGGGCTGGGCATACACATCGCCGTCCACGGGGATCGTGAACACTTTGCCAAACTGCTGCACGTTGACGTTGCTGGTGGTCAACGCCGTTTCGTTATCGTTCCAGCCGGCCCGCGTGTTGTCGTTGTGCTGCGTGACCACAGACACCGACTGGGGATTCGGCGGCCCAACGTTCGTGGGGCTGTCCGTGCACGTCGCGAGAAACGGCAAGAGTAGCAGCGACAGTTCGCGTTTTATCACCCCCAAACGCTACAGCGTCTTGAGAAACGCCACCAGCGCCGCCCGATCGGCTGACGACAGCGCCAGAAACCGATCACGCGCTCGCGCACCCTCGCCGGCGTGCAGGTCGATCGCCTGCTCCGGCGTTTTGGCGCGGCCGTCGTGCAGGAACTGCGCCTTGAGCCTGAGCCCCATCAACGGCTCGGTCCGGAATTCGGTCGGTGTGGCGAGCGCGAGACAGATATCCCCCAGGTCGGGACCCATGTCGTGCAGTAGCAGATCGGTGTAGGCGGCGACCTGCTGGTAGCGTAATGCCGCGATCGGACTGTTGCCCGTGGTCAACACGGGGCGATGACACTGCGCGCAGCCGATCTTCGTGAACACCTCGCTCCCCTGGCGCGCTTCGCCCGACAGCTTGAGCGGCGCAATCGGCGCGAGCAGCCTCACGAACATGGTCGCCAACTCGGCCTGGTGGTCGCTCAGCTCGGGATCTGGCGCCGGGTCGGTGCCCGCCGGAACCGGCGTTCCCGCGACGGTTTCCTCGGTCGGCACGGCGGGCGTCGTGATGCCTTGCTCCGCGCTGAAGGCGCCGTCGTTGAACTCGCGCAGGGTCGGCACCAGAGCCTTGCGTCCGAACCGGCCCACACGGCCGTCGAAGAAGCGGTTCGGTCGCCCGGAGATGCCGTCGTGGTTTCGATCCTCGGGGTCCGCGTAGGCGAGGATCTCCGAATCGGGCACGGCATCGAGCAGCCCGAAGCCGAAGATCTCTGGGATCGTGCGCCGTGCGACTGCCGTCGCGGTGGCGGGAATCGGCTCGCTATCGATGCCGAGCGCCGTATGCAATGCAGGCGTGACGTGATTCTGGAAGACGAATCCGCCCTGTCCCACGAGCTCGTCGCACTTCCGGCCAACGGCATCGGCATGGAACGCCGCGGCGTGGCGCTCGACCTCGTCACCCGTCCCGCCCGCCACGGGATCCTCGTGACACTCCTTGCACCCGTTCGCATTGAACAACGGCCCGAGCCCCTTTTCGGGCGTGAAGACGCTGTCGAACACCACGCGTCCGCTGTCGAACTGCGCCCGCTCGGCGGCCGCGAGGTCGCGCAGCGGCTCACCTGGCTTCGGGGCGCGGCTGCACGCCACCGCGCCCAAGACGGCCAATACGGCGATGGGGGCGCGCGTCATGGCCCCTCCATCCGACCGACCCGCTCGATCGTGTAGGCGACGAAACCGGTCGCTCTGCCGCCGAACGCCGCGCGAATCACATCGCCGGGTTGCAGTGCAGCCAAGCCGATTAGCTGGGGCTGTGCACTTTGGCGATCGGTGATCGGCACGCCGGCGGGCACCTGGAGCCGTACGACGCGGAGCGCGAAGCCGACGCCCGTCGTCACCTCGAGCGTGCGGGCGCGCACGTCCACAGTGCGAATCGCGCCGCGCACGCTGTCATGGGGTGCGGTGGGCTGCTGTGCGGGGAGCGCGAACGGAGCGCAGCACAGCAAGAGCGAGATCAACCTGACCCGGGGCATAGACCCTCCTGCCAAGGTTCGGAAGGGAGTACCCCGGGTGCCGCTAGGGGTTCGGCGGGTGCCGAATCACTCCCATGAACAGAATCGTCCCCGACGGCGCGGGGGTTAGTGCCGGACACCGCGCCAATGTATGTTGCACCGTCGCCCCTAACGCCCGACTGCGGAGGCTCCTGTACATGCGCGCTCTCGTTGCCGCCCTTGCCCTGCTCACCCTTCCCACCGCCGACTGGGAGCTGCTCGGCACGCGCCGCGTCAGTTTCACCCTCGATCACGATGCGATCATCGTGGGCGCGCGCGAGGGCGGCTTCACGGCGATCAAGATCGAAGTCTCGGGCGGCAATCTCGAGATGTACAACGTCAAAGTGACATTCGGGAACGGACAGACTTTCTCGCCCGAGACGCGCCTCAACTTCCAGCAGGGCTCCTGGAGCCGCACGATCGACTTGCCGGGGCCAGTGCGCATCCTGCGCCGCGTCGATTTCTGGTACCGCAGCCGGCTGCGCCCCCGCCGTGGGGAAGCCACCGTGCGCCTGTTCGGCCGTAAGTGACCGCTGCGCAGGCCGCGTTTTTCGTGTACGCCATTCTCAGTCGAATGGCGTACGTGTTGTTCGTGGGTGGCGTGCTGCGGCGCGAAGATCGCGACGGTCGGTACACCAAGCGGTACGGACGGGCCGAGGCATTCCGACGCTTCCGGCGGCGCGCCGCGATCATCATGAACCACGACGCGTTCGCGTTCGTGGTGCTCTGCCTCGCCACGCGCGATACGTGGCAACTCACGCTCCCGACCGCGCTGACGGTTGGCGTGGGCTCAGCCCTCGTCGTCATCGGCCTGGGCATGAAGCTCTGGGCCGCGCGCACGCTCGGGAGCGACGCGTACTACTGGCACAACTTCTTCGATCCGGAAGCGGCGATCGGGCCGGTTTCGACCGGACCGTACCGGTTCATTTCGAGCCCGATGTATACCGTCGGCTATCTGCCGACATACGGGGCCGCATTGATCTTCCAGTCATTCCCCGGATTGATCGCCGCGGGATTCTCCCAGGCAGCGATCCTCACGTTCCACTTTCTCGTCGAGAACCCGCACTTCCAACGCCTGCATCGATCTAGCTGACTGGTTTGATGCGACGTATTGCCCTTCTACTATATGTCCTCGTCGCCGCCTGCCACCGCGGCGGCGGTGCGGGAGCCGCGGACGACCCGGAGATGACGGCACCGGAGCAACATCCCGACGAGCACGTCGCCATGGCGGCCGAGCATTCGATGGCCGGGATGGTGTCGAACGAGGACTTGCACATGCGGCTCACGCCCGAGCGGCCAGTCGTCCCGGGTGACTCCGCGCGCGCCGCCGACGTGCTGGCCGTGATGCGGCGCGAGCTCGCCAAGTACCGCGACGTTCGCGTGGCACAGGCCGACGGCTTCAGAAACTTCATCCCGGCCGGCGCGGCTCCGGTGCAGCATTTCACCAAGCTCCGCTGGGCCTTTCAGGCACGATCGGGGCTCGATCCCGCCCGCCCGACGTCGCTGCTCTACGAGCGCGCGGCGGATGGCACGCTCACCCTCGTCGGCGCGATGTTTACCGCGCCGCCTCAAACGGGCGATACCGAGCTCGACGCGCGGCTGCCGCTCTCCATCGTGCGCTGGCATCAGCACATCAACTGGTGCCTGCCGCCGCTCGCGGACGCGCGGCGCCGCTGGGCCGAGACGAAGGACGGGCAACCGGTGTTCGGACCCCGGTCGCCGATTGCGACGGAGCAGGGGTGCGAAGCGGTCGGCGGGCGGTTTCGGCCGCGGCTGTTCGGCTGGATGGTGCACGTGATGGCGTTTGCGGACGGCGATCCCTGGAATGCGCACCACCACTAGCGTCGCTTGACGGTCTTGGGACCGCGCGATAGCACTATGGCGACGGTCACTCTCCACAGAGGCATGATTATGCGACGAGTCGGAAAAATACTCGCTGGTTTGGCCATCGTGCCGGCTCTGCTGCTGGCACAGAACGGCGCGATTCGCGGCCGCATTGCGGATGCGGCGGGCGCACCCCTCTCCCGGGCGATGATCTCCGCCGAAGGCAGCGGGCTGCACGCCACCAGTGACGAGCAAGGGCGCTACGAGATCCGTAGCCTGTCGGCCGGCGCATACACGGTGCGCGTCCGGCTGCTCGGATACCAGCCGCGCACCGCGCGCGTCGTGGTCGGTCAAACGGCCGTCACGCAGGACTTCACGCTGACCGAGCAGCCGATCAGCCTCTCGCCGGTGGATGTGGTCGTCGGATCGCGCGCGCGCCACACCGCCGCGGAGGAGCTCGCGGTGCCGGTCGATGTGTTCCCGTCCGAGGTTATCGCCCTGCAAGGCGCGACGGAGACGGGGCAGATCCTCCAATCCCTGGCGCCGTCGGTGAACTTCCCGCATCAAAGCGTCACCGATGCGACCGACATCGTGCGGCCGTTCACGATGCGCGGCCTGTCGCCCGACCACACGCTCGTGCTAGTGAACGGCTGGCGCCGGCATCAGACCGCGCTCGTCAACACGTTTGCGTACGGCACCGGCGCCGGATCGAGCGGTGTCGACCTCAACGCCATCCCCTCGAGCGCGATCGACCGCATCGACGTGCTGCGGGATGGCGCGTCCGCCCAGTACGGCTCCGATGCGATTGCCGGAGTCGTGAACATGGTGCTCAAGGAAGGCCCGTTCACGCCGTTCCTGAACTCGAGCGTCGGCCGCTACCATCCGAACGACTACGCCGACGACGGGACCACGGTGAACTTGAACGGCGGGTGGGGCGTCGGGATCGGCCGCGGCTCGCTGGGATTGTTCGGCGAGTTCCTGGACCGCCAGCCGACGAACCGCGCCTGGGCCGATCCGTACGAGGACGCGGGCACGGGGGTGACCGACTCGATCGTCGACGGCCGGGTGGTCATCAAGCGCAACCCGGTGACGCAGCCCAACCATCACTGGGGCGACGGGCTCGAGAAGGACGTCATGACGATGGCGAACTTCCGGCTGCCGCTGAACGATCAGGGCACCACGGAGCTGTACAGCTTCGGCGGCTACAGCGTGCGCCACGGGACGGGGAACGCCTACCGCCGCTGCGCGGTCGATTGCGCGAGCTTCATCCAGGCACGTGACTGGACGGAGATCTATCCGCTTGGCTATCTCCCCGAGTTCGCTCCGACGGTGACAGACTATTCGCTCGCGGGTGGAGTTCGCGCCGCCACACGCGGCTGGTCCATCGATCTCGGCACCTCGTACGGCTTCAACCGGTTCGACTACGACCTGCGGAACACGTCGAACGTGTCGCTCGGCCCGTGTCTCGACCCGGCAAATCCCTGCGCGCCCGGGCCCGACAGCACGTTCGGCACGGGCGACGAGATCGCGAATCAGACATCGTTCTTCGCGGGTCGTCTGCAACGCAGTGAGCTGACGGTCGGCCTCAACGCCGCGAAGACGGCCAGCATCGGCCTGCCGGCGCCGGTGAACGTGGCGGTCGGCGCTGCGTTTCGCCGGGAAGGCTACCAGATCACGCGCGGCGAGCTCGCCTCGTACATCGACGGCAATCACCTCGGGCCCGACAGCAGCGATGGGCGTCCGTACTCGCAGGGGTTCCCGGGATTCCGGCCGGCCGACGAATCCAACACCCATCGCACGAACGCCGCCGTCTACGCCGATCTCGAAACGAACCTGACGCCCAAGTTTTTGGCGAACGTCGCGGGCCGGTTCGAGCACTACTCGGACTTCGGGTCGCTGTTCACCGGCAAGGGAGCTGTCCGCTTCCAGCCGTCGCGGCGGCTCACGCTGCGGGCGGCGGCAAGCACGGGGTTCCGCGCGCCGGGCCTCGGCCAGTCGCACTTTAGCCACGTGTCGACGAACGTCATCGGCGGCGTGGTGACTGACGTACTGATCGCGCCCGTGAGCGACACCGCGGCCCGCCTGTTCGGCTCGAAGCCGCTCAAGGCGGAGAAGTCGGTCAACCTGAGCGCGGGATTCGCATTCAGCCCGAACGACGATTTCACGCTGACGGTCGACGTCTTCCACATTCGAATCAACGACCGCATCCTGCTCGGCGCCACGTTCGACGACAGCGTCACGCTGGCGCTGCTCGCGGCGAACGGCTTCAACAACGTCGGCGGCATCCAGTACTTCACGAACGGGCTCGACACCCGCACGCAGGGTCTCGACCTCACCGCCGAGCTGCGGCGGCAGGCTGGCGCCGGCCTGCTCGACTTCACGGGCGCCGTGAACTACACCAACAACAAGATCCTGCGCGTCGATCCGCTCCCCACCGTGCTCTCGTCGCGGCCGACGACCGAAACCAGCATCATCGATTCGGTGACGTACATCGGGATTACGGAAGAGCGGCCCGACTGGCGCGCGACGCTGACCGGTACGTACACGGTGGGCCGGGTCCACGCGCTGCTGCGGAGCTCGTATTACGGCAAGTTCTCGTCGGCGCAGCCCGGCTACTGCGATCTGTGCCGCGAGCGCTACGGCGCCAAGACGCTGTTCGATGCCGAGCTCGGCTACCGCTTTGCCAGCATCGATCTGTCGCTTGGCGTGAAGAATCTGTTCGACACCTATCCCGACAAGCCCAGCTCGCAGGTGATCGTGGACTCGTTCAGCGATCGTTCGATGGACTTCAACAACAACTTCGGCACCTTCCCCTGGGCCGCGGCATCGCCGTTTGGCTATAACGGACGGTATTTGTACGCGCGTGCCGAAATGCGGCTCAACCAGTGACACTCTTCTCGGAGGGGGTTTTTATGGCCAGCCGTGCAAGCCGTCTTGTGCGTCTCGTCGTCCTGGTCGCCCTGGTGTGCGGGGCGCCGAGGCTGGCGCTGGCGCAGAACGGTCGGATCCGGGGTGTGGTGCGGGACGCCAGCGGAACCGCGTTACCGGGTGTGGCGGTTCGCGCGACGAACCAGAGGACCGGGTTGTCGAGTCGCGCCACGTCCGCCGAAGATGGCGGTTACATCATTTCAGGCATCGCCGCGGGCACCTACACGGTCTCTGGCTCGATGCCCGGCCTGCGCACGGTATCCCAGAACGTTCAAGTGGCGGCGGATGCGACGGTCTCGCTGGACCTGGTGATGCAACCGGTGACCCTCGAGGCGATCACCGTCACCGCCATGTTGCGAGAACAGAAGCTTGCCGACGTGCCCTTCTCTATTGCCGCACCCACGGAGCAAGCTCTGCGGTTGCGCGGTGCCGACAACATCGAGACGATTGCCGCGAACGTGGCGGGCTTCAGCGTGCAGAACCTGGGCCCCGGACAGAGCCAGGTCGCGATGCGCGGCGCCTCGTCCGGTCAGATTGCTCGTGATCAGCCCGGGGTGAAGGAACAGGTGGGGGCGTATCTCGACGACTCACCGATCTCACTGTCGCTGTTTACGCCGGACCTGGACCTCTTCGACGTGAGTCGCGTCGAGGTGTTGCGCGGGCCTCAGGGCACGCTGTTCGGCGCCGGCTCGGAGGCCGGTACGGTACGCTACATCAGCAATCAACCCGAGCTCGGCGCGAGCAGCACGTTCGGCGAGGTAGGCGGACACTGGGTGGGGGGTGGCTCGCCCGGCAGCACCGCCAAGATCGGCGTGAACGCCCCAATGGGCCAGCGTGCCGCCGCGCGAATCGTCGGCTACAGCAATCATGTGGGCGGCTGGATGGACGCCGTGCAACCCGACTTCAGGGTCAACAGGGACGTCAACACGAGCGATAAGGCCGGGCTCCGGGCCGCCGTGCGCCTGCAGCCGAATGACCGCTTCAGCATCACGCCGCGCATCGTCTTCCAGCGGACGACGGCCGACGGGTGGAACCGAATCGACGCCTTCAACATCCTGGCCAACCCGTACACGACCACTCGGCCCCCCGTCACGCTGGGGAAGCGCCAACTCTTCACGCAGATCAACGAGCCCTACACGGATAATTTCGTGCTGGGTGACGTGAATTTGCGGTACAAATTTGGTGGGGCCACGCTCACGTCGATCACATCCTACGCGCACCGCAACATCCTGGTGGTTCGTGACGCGACCGCGCTCACGGGTAGTGTCATGGGCGGTACGCTCGGCCTGTCAGACCGCGTGTACACGCTCGACGCGCCCCTCAATGACACCACGCGGAGCGGCGTGTGGACGCAGGAGCTGCGATTGACGGGCGCCTCGCACAAGCTGCGCTGGCTGGTGGGCGGGTTCTACGCCGACAGCAAACGCGATTATGGCCAAAACGTCAAGCCGGTGGGCGTCGATTCCCTCGCGGCGGCGGAAGGGTTTGCGCCCCAGGGGTGGAGCCAAGGATCCCTGGGAGCGGGTATCGACGTGCTGTTCTTTTCCAAGCTGCATAACCATCTCACGCAGTATGCCGCGTTTGGCGAAGCGACAGTGTCCGCGACCGATCGTTTGGATCTAACGGCTGGCCTGCGCTACTACAATTTCTCTGAGGATCGGTCGTTAATTTTCGATGGCGCATTTGCCGTACCGACTGATACCACGGGCAAGACCGACGCGAGCGGTGTGGCGCCACGCTTCATGCTGAGCTACAAGGCCTCCGATGCGGTCACGCTGAACGCACAAGTGTCGCGCGGCTTCCGATTGGGCGGCATCAACGATCCTCTCAACGCCGCCCTGTGTACCGCCGCGGACTTGACAACCTTCGGGCCACTAGCGGGTTCCTGGAAGGATGAAAAAGCCTGGAACTACGAGGTGGGAGCTAAGTCGCAATTTGCGCGCGGCCGCGGCTCGCTCAATGTCTCCGCGTTCTATATGGACATCCGCGACTTGCAGCTCACCGTGACGGCGGGCTCGTGCTCTTCCCGACTGATTTTGAACGCCGACAAGGCTCGCTCTGTGGGTGCCGAGCTCGAGCTCACGGCGAGTCCCAATGACCATGTTGACGTTGCGGTTTCCGCCGGCCTGAACAATTCCAAGCTGCTGACAACCTTCAGTCAAGGCGGGAATGTGGTGGCGGGAATTGCGAAGGGGAATCGTCTCCCCAGCGTGCCGCGGTTCCAGGGAAGCGCGTCCCTGACCTATGGCTGGACCCTGGGCGCAGGGTCGCGGACGTTTGTTTCAGGCACCTACCAGTACGTGGGGTCGCGCTACACGTTGATCGACGATCAGGGCGACGGCGTCGGTGCCGCCTGCGCCGGTCAGAAATTCGGCTGCCTGGACCTCAACACCTTCGGATCGAACACGATCGGCGGTCCCTTGAACCAGGGGATCTTCCAATTCAATCCACTGCTACCCGCGTATAGCCTCGTCAACCTGCGCGTCGGCCTGACGCGTCAGAGCTGGGAGTTGTCGGTATACCTGAATAACGCGCTGGACGAGACTGCGTTATTGGCCTTGGACCGCGAGCGCGGGTTGAGAGCGCGAGTCGGTTATCTGACGAATCAGCCGCGGACGGTTGGGGTGGCGATGCGGTTCGATTACTGAGATCCTCTGGAAGCCAAAACCGCCGGACGGCAGTTCGCCGCCCGGCGGTTTTGGTTTTCGTTGCAGAGGGCGCTACATCCTCGCGCCCATCCCTGCGCCGGCTCCCATCCCTGCGCCTTCTGTATAGAACTTTGCGCCCACCACGGCAGCGAGCGGCCACTCCACGAGGGACGCGAGCGTCGTGATGATCGTGAGGTTCTGTGGCATCATCTGCGACGGCCACATGAACAAGGTGACGAGCAGGCTCCCGACGAACCAGGCGGCGACTCCGGCTTTCGCAGCCGTTCCCGGGCCGGCGCCGAAGCGCGGCCGAATAGCGGCATACAGCCACACGAGAAAGATGCCGGCGGCGAAATCGAGGAACACGAACCACGGGATCTGCGCGTTCGTCATCGGGGGCTTGCCGAGTGCCTGCATGGCCGCGGCCATTTGCGCTTTCAGCACCACCCCGTAGAGCACTGTGTCAATTACGTTCAGCACCAGACCGGCGATCAAACCGCCGATGAGCACCTTCTGCATGTTGATTTTCCCCATCGAGCACCCCCTCAAGCGAGAGGACAGCATCGAACCGGAGCCAACCTGCCGCCGCCACGGTAGGGAATTGGGCGAGAATCGTCAAGTCACAGCACGTTCAGGACCGCGATCAGCCCTCCCATCCCGTCCGGAATCGTCGCCACGCCGCCGGGGACGACCCATTCCTGCCCATCGACGACCAGGTTGAAGTAGTAGGTACCGGGCGCGAGGTGCAGCGCCGCTTCCAAGATGTCCTCGCCCACGCCATCCAAAGCAGAAGGCGTCCACGCGTTCCAGTTGCCCGCGATCGCGACCGCGTGCGCCGCGGGCATCCGAAAGCGGACGACCACAGTGTCGCCACCGCGATGCGTGGCCACCAGCGGTGCAAGGACGGGTGTCGTCGCAGACGCGCGTCGCGTGCCGAAGAATCGGACTCCGGCAGTAAAGAATCCGGCGCTGGGCAAACCCTGGAACGGATCGCGGAGATAGTTGCCGCCGGATGCTTCGAGTGCGATTACGGGGGTCACGAAGTATTGCAGGGAGGCGCTCGCTGCCGCGCTCGACGTGTAGGCCCGACTCACACGGCCGCTCACCCACAGCGACCCGACGACGCGACGCTCGTCGAGCACCACACCAGCGACGGCATCCGTGTACCACGCGCCGAGCAAGCGCGTCCCCTCGAGCGTGACCGAGAACTGCGCCGGAGAGTTTTGAAACCGCCACCAGCCACGGCCCCGCAGACGGAGCGCGCCGGCGCCGCGGAAACTCTCGATGACACCCGTGACCGGTCCCGCGCCGAGCGCGGCGCCGCCGTCTCCCTTGGTTGCGGAGATTGTGCGAACCGCTTCCAGGATTGCGACTCCCGACCCGGCACCGAGGCCATCGGACCTGGTGCTGGCGGCGATCGTCGCATTGACGGCGACGCGGGTGGTCGCGGCCGGCCGAGAGAGCGCTGCCCAAACATCGACACGGCCCTGGCCGGCCCAGACCCCGGCCTCGAGCAGCGATACTGCTCCGTTCGCGCCGAGATACACGGATGGAGTCACCCACTGACCGGCGGGTGCCACGCTCAATGCGCTGAAGCTCGACCCGCCGGAGTACCGTACCACACCGGCGCCAACGCCGAGCGATGCCTGCCGCTGTGCGACGAGCGTGAGCGGTAGGGCAACAAGCAACACTGAAAACGAAACCGGTCCCATGCGCATGGGACCGGTAAGATACAGCCGGATGGGAAAGTGTCGGGTTCTAGGGCCGCCGGGGGTTGTTTCCTCGGCCCTGACCGCCCTGACCCGCGTGGTCCGGCCGGTGCGAATTCGCGGACGGCGTCGCCGGAGTTGCCGGCGTTGCCGGACCCTCGCCCGGATGCGGTGTCGCGGGGGTTGCGTGGGTTGCCGGGGCGGGTGTGCCCGCGGTTACCGGCCGGTTATCCAATCCTACCGCTTCACCACGCACATGCGTCGCGCGGCGAGCCATCGCCGCCGCCACCTTCGCCTTGGCGATATCGGACGCGTGGGAGTTCGGAATCGTTCCCGACTTCCCGGGTCCCTCCGTCTGTGCCAGAGCGAGTGCCGGCACGAGCGCCAGCGCCGGAATGAGCGACAGTATCCGCCTCATGATCTCTCCTCAGTGACGATGAATATTGTGAATACCTCGGCTCTTGCAACATGAGCTCGGCGCGCGCGAGCTCTTTGGCCCGCTCGCGCAGCCAGCTCCACAGCGTGCGTCGCTGCATGAAGCGCCCCGCCGCATACCACAGCTGCGCGAACACTTCGGCGACGACCCGGTCCGCCAGCATCGAGTCCATCAAAATCGCGTACGCCTGGGCGTACAAGGACGTCTGATGGCGGCGTTCCAACTCGACCAGCGCCGTAGAGTCCCGCCGGACGACCCGCTGGAGCAGGTCCGCGTCGGCGACCAAGGCGCGCTGGGATGGCTGGGGGCCTAGCATGGTGCTCATGGCTTCTAAAGATTCCGGGAGGGGCGGGGAGGTAACGCAGGTCACACTGCAACATGGCCTAAACCGTTACCAATCCCGTGCGGGAGCACTCTTTAGCGGAGGAAATGGTTGCGCCCAGAACCCGAGGCGGACGGCGAAATCGTTCGGGCGGTGCTCGCAGGCGATCGTGAGCGCTATGCCCAGTTGGTCGAACGGTATCGCGACCGCTATGCGCGCTATGCGGCGCGCATGCTCGGCTCAGCCGATGCAGCCGAAGACGCAGTGCAGGACGCGTTCGTCCGGGCGTTCGATCAGCTGTCACAGTGTAAGGAGCCCGACAAGTTTGTCGGCTGGTTCTTCCTTATTCTGCGCAACCGCTGCTTCGCGGAGCGGCGCCGCAGCCGGACAGAAACATCACTGGAAGCCGCCGAGACCGTAGCGGCGGCGGATCGAACCGAGGGTGGCGCCGAGACGGCCGAGCGGCGCCGGGCGCTGCAGCTGGCGCTGATGGCACTGACGCCTGATCAACGCGAAGTGTTCGTGCTGAAGCACGTCGAAGGATTGTCGTACGGGGAAATCGCGGAGCGATTGAGCACCTCGGTCCCGTCACTCAAGATGCGGATGCATCGCGCGTACGATAAACTGCGCGAGCAGCTGCGAGAGCACACATGAGCGAGCACGAGTTCCATCCGTTGGTGAAGCAGCTCCTGGACGGCGACATCACACTCGCCGCCCTGCCGCCCGAGTTGCGTGCGGAAGGGCAAGAGGCGCTGCGTCTGCTCGCGGCCGTCGATCGGACCCCAGTGCAGCTCCTCGCAATTTCCCAACACGTGATGCAGAAGATCGCCGTGCGCCCCCTTCCCGAGCGTTCGGTGTGGCGGCGCGTAGTGGCGCCCCGCGAGGTCCGCCTGCGGATCCGGCCCTGGCTGCTCGCGCCGGCGCTCGCGATCGCCGCGGCGCTCATCCTGTTCCTGCGGCCGGCGCCGACGGCCGCGCCCGGATCGCTGATCACGGTGCGCTTCGTCCTCGTCGCACCCGACGCGCATGAGGTGAGCCTCGCCGGGACGTTCAACCGGTGGGACGCGCACGCCACGCCGCTGGTCCGCAGCGGCCCCACGGGTGTCTGGACCGCGACGCTCACGCTCGCCGCCGGCCAACATCAGTACGCATTCGTCGTCGATGGCGTGCGCTGGGTGCCGGATCCGGGCGCGCCCGCTGTCGACGACGGCTTCGGCCGGCGCAATAGCGTACTGACGCTGTGATCGCGACACTGCTCGTCATCCCGCTCACGCTGCTCGGCATGCAGCAGCAGGACAGCATCGCCGCACGGTTGGCGGGCCGGGTGACTCCAGATGTCGCCACACTGGTCCAGCAGCTGAGCGTTGCTGCATCCGCCCGCGGCCTGCCGGTCGATCCGCTGATTCAAAAGGCCATCGAGGGCAGCGCGAAAGGCGTGCCAGCCGAGCGCGTGGCCACCGCGGTGCGCTGGGTAGCGATGCAGCTGGACACGGCAGCCGCCGCCCTGCGCGAGGGTGGGGTCGTCACCGACACCCTTGTCATCGCGGCTGGTGAGTTCGCGATCTCCGCCGGACTCAGCAATCACGATATCACGGCTCTGGCGCGCACCGGCGCGAGCGTCGCGGCGCTGACCGTCGGGCTACGCGTTGCCGGAACACTGGCCGCCATGGGCGTCCCGTCGGCGGAGAATATCGGTCTGATTAGCACCAAGCTGCGGTCCGGCCGGCCGCCGGGCGATTTGCTGCTGGTCCCGGCGGACGTCCAGTCTGAAATCGCTCGCGGCGTTACACCCGCCCAGGCGGCCGCGGGCCTCGAGCGCGCGGCAGCGGCACAGGCCAGGCATGGTCCGCCACCCGGCCGCGACAACCCTCCGCCCCACCCCCCGGCTCCACCGCACCCCTAAACGGCGATCTTCGACGCGCGCGCTGGTGGGCGCGGTGCCTGCAGGTTAAGTTTCCGGAACAATTGAGGACAGTCCGTGGTGAGTTACGGCCTATTGCAGCCACGTTAAACAAGTCGCTAAAAAGCCGGGGCACTCCCCCGTCCGCATTGGCGACGGGGGTCTTTTTTTTCAGAATGACCGATCGTAGGGAACGCCTTACCCAGCTTCGCGCCGCGCTCGCGCAACGCATCCTCGTCCTCGACGGCGCCATGGGCACGATGATCCAGTCGTACGCGCTGGAGGAGAAGGATTTCCGCGGGGAGCGGTTCCGCGCGCATCCCAAGGATTTGCGTGGCAACAACGATCTCCTGTCCATCACGCGGCCCGACGTCATCGCCGAGATCCACCGCGGCTACCTCGAGGCCGGTGCCGACCTGCTCGAGACCAATACGTTCAACGCCCAAGTGATCTCGCAGAGCGACTATGGGACAGAAGACGCGGTGTACGAGCTCAACGTGGCCGCGGCGCAGCTCGCGCGCCGCGAAGCCGACGCGATGACGGTGCGCACGCCCGAGCGGCCACGCTTCGTGATCGGCGTCCTCGGGCCGACGAACCGCACTGCATCGCTTTCGCCCGACGTCAACGATCCGGGTTTCCGGAACGTCACGTTCGCGCAGCTCGCCGCCGCCTATAGCAGCCAGGCCGACGCGCTCCTCGAGGGCGGGGTCGACCTGCTCATGGTCGAGACGATCTTCGATACGCTCAACTGCAAGGCTGCGCTCTTCGCGGTGCGGAGCTTGTTGGATGAGCGCGGGCTCGATGTCCCACTGATGGTGTCGGGGACGATCACGGACGCGAGCGGACGGACGCTGTCGGGACAGACGGTCGAGGCGTTCTGGAACTCCGTCCGTCACGCGAATCTCTTCACCGTCGGGCTCAACTGCGCGCTGGGTGCTGCGCAGCTGCGACCCTACATCGAAGAGCTGTCGCGTTTGGCGAATCTCCCCGTCAGCTGCCATCCTAACGCCGGGTTACCGAACGCGTTCGGCGGCTACGACCAAACCGCCGCCGAAATGGCGGCGCTGGTGGGCGAGTTCGCCCGATCGGGGTTCGTGAACGTCGTCGGCGGCTGCTGCGGCTCGACGCCCGCCCACATTCGGGCGCTCGCCAAAGCGGTGGCCGGCGTGCCCCCGCGCGCGCTCCCTGAGGTCGCGCCGATTTGCAGGCTCTCTGGTCTCGAGCCCCTCAACATCCGGCCGGACACCCTGTTCGTGAACATCGGCGAGCGCACCAATGTCACCGGCTCGTCCCGGTTCGCGGGACTGATCAAGGCCGGGAACTACGAGGCCGCGCTCGAGGTCGCGCGCCATCAGGTGGAAAATGGCGCCCAGATCATCGACGTGAACATGGACGAAGGAATGCTCGACGCGGTTGCCGCGATGGAGCGCTTCCTGCGACTGGTCGCCGCCGAGCCGGACATCGCGAAGGTACCGGTGATGGTGGATTCGTCCCGTTGGGAGGCCCTCGAGCGCGGGCTGCAGAACCTCCAGGGGAAGGGGATCGTCAATTCCATCAGTCTCAAGGAAGGCGAGGCGGAATTCCTCGCCAAGGCGCGGCTCGTCCGCCGCTACGGCGCGGCGGTCGTGGTGATGGCGTTCGACGAAGAGGGCCAGGCCGATTCCGCCGATCGCAAGGTGGCGATCTGCGCGCGCGCCTACAAACTGCTGACCGAGCAGGCCGGCTTCCCGCCCGAGGACATCATCTTCGATCCCAACGTCTTCGCCGTGGCAACGGGGATCGAAGAGCACAACACGTATGCGATCAGCTACCTCGACGCCGTGCGGCGCATCAAGGAGTCGCTGCCGCGGGCGCTGGTGAGCGGGGGCGTGAGCAATCTGTCATTCGCGTTCCGCGGCAGCGCCCACGTCCGTGAAGCGATGCACTCGGCGTTCTTGTACCACGCCATCAAGGCGGGGATGGATATGGGCATCGTCAACGCCGCCCAGCTCGCCGTCTATGAAGACATCCCGCCCGACGTGCTCGTGCTGGTGGAGGATGTGCTGTTCAACCGGCGCGCCGACGCGACCGAGCGCCTGACCGCGCTCGCCGAGCAGCACCGCGAGAGCACGGTCGTCACCCGGGCCGATGCCGCGTGGCGTTCGCTGCCCGTCATCGAGCGGCTGCGACACGCGTTGGTCGAAGGCATCATGGACCACGTCGAGGCCGACGTCGAGGAAGCACGGCGCAAAGCCGCCCAGCCGATCGACGTGATCGAAGGGCCGCTCATGGACGGGATGAACGTCGTCGGCGACCTGTTCGGGGCGGGGAAGATGTTCCTGCCGCAGGTGGTGAAGAGCGCCCGCGTCATGAAGAAAGCCGTCGCCTACCTCGTGCCGTTCCTCGAGGCCGAGCAACGAGCGGCGGGAGGCGTGCGCCGCGCCGGCAAGATCGTGCTTGCGACTGTGAAGGGCGACGTGCACGACATCGGCAAGAACATCGTAGGCGTGGTGCTGCGCTGTAACAACTACGACGTGATCGACCTCGGCGTGATGGTGCCGGCGCAGACGATTCTCGACGCGGCGCGCAAGGAAGGCGCCGACGTGATCGGCCTGTCGGGTCTCATTACGCCGTCGCTGGACGAGATGGTGCGCGTGGGCAAGGAAATGACCCGCCAGGGTTTCACGCTGCCGCTGCTCATCGGCGGCGCGACGACGTCGCGGGCGCACACGGCGGTCAAGATCGCCCCGGGCTACACCGGCCCGACGATCCACGTGCTCGATGCGTCGCGCGGCGTGGGCGTCGTCAGCCAGCTCTTGTCCGCGGAGCGCCGGGGTGCCTACCTCGACGAGGTTGGCGTGGAATACGAGCGTCTGCGCGCTGAGTACGGCGCGCGCGATGCCGAGCGCGTCATCATCACGCTCGAGGAAGCGCGGCGGCGGCGCCTGCAGCTCGACTGGAGCGCGTACGAGCCGGCCCGTCCCTGCCGCCCGGGCGTCACCACGTTCGACGACTATCCGCTCGACGAGCTCGTCCCGTACATCGATTGGACGCCGTTCTTCCAGGCGTGGGAGCTGAAGGGGAGTTACCCGGCGATCTTCGAGGATTCGAAGGTCGGTGACGCCGCCAAGAAGCTCTTCGCCGATGCGCAGGCGCTCCTGAAACGTTTCGTCGCCGAGCGATTGGTCAAGGCGCGCGCGGTGCTCGGCCTCTTCGCCGCCAACTCGGTGGGGCACGACGATATTGAGGTCTACGCCGGCGAGGACCGCTCCAAAGTTCGCGCCGTGCTGCGCGGGCTACGCCAGCAGTCCGAGAAAGGCCCCGGGCGTCCGAACCTGTGCCTCGCCGACTACGTCGCCCCCAAGGACAGCGGCAGACCTGACTGGGTCGGCGCCTTCGCGGTGACGGCGGGGATCGGGCTCGACGCCGTGTGCGCCGCGTTCGAGCACGACAACGACGACTACTCGAGCATCCTGGCGAAGGCGTTGGCCGACCGCTTGACCGAAGCGCTCGCCGAGCGGCTGCACGAGCGCGTGCGCACGGAGTTCTGGGGTTACGCACCCGCCGAGCGAAACGACGTCGCGACGCTCGTCGCGGAGCGGTACCGCGGGATTCGGCCGGCGCCCGGGTACCCCGCGTGCCCCGATCACACCGAGAAG
>Ga0193723_1000158_pt1 | contig 24151 bp, 19 predicted proteins | sample H2m2metaG_FD_143042 | JGI IMG/M metagenome (GOLD analysis project Ga0193723, IMG submission 143042) | Soil microbial communities from a riparian zone of the East river system, Colorado, United States - H2m2 | ecosystem: Environmental > Terrestrial > Soil > Riparian zone | place: USA: East River...
GAGCAAAGCCGCTCACCGCGCTCTGCTGCTCCGGAGTGAGCGAGCTCGCGGTTCCGATCACCGCGAGGAGATCGTTGGCGCTCCGAATCGCGGAATACGGCTCGAGCCAGTGGTCGCCTCCGAAGGCGCGGCTTCCCGGATCCAGGGGGCCCTGCATCATTTCCTGCACGAAGCGGGGATCGGCGGGGTCGATTCGATATGCCTCTCTCCCGAAGATTGCGCCATCCAGCGCCCAATCGGCCACGTCCTGCCGGGTCGCCATCAGGATTCCCCGGGCGGCAGCACCTACCTGCGCGGCGGATGGGTTGTCCCCGATGACCCCGGGGCTGTTGGGATTCGCGATGTCGTAGTTGCAGGCGCCCGCACTGAAAAACGTCAGCAGCAGCGCCGCGCTGGCCAGTTTGATTGGCGTCATTGTCAGAACCCCAAGTCGATCGAGAAGAAGAAGCTGCGACTCGGCGGGAACGGAGCCACATCGATGTTCCGCACGATCGCCTGGTTGGCGAAGTTGCTCACTTCCGGATCGAGGCCACGATACGGCGAGATTCACCTCTCGAAGCTTCAAATACGATCCGTTCTGGATGTAGGGATCGCTGAAACCCGCTCCGAAGCGGTTGATCCGGTCCGCTCCACCACCCACCTCCGTATAGTCCTTACTGTTCGCGGTGATATCATAGAGAAACTCGGTCAGGTTGATGATGTCGCCGCCATGTTTCCAGTCAAAGAGGAACCCGAGCGTAAAGCGGTGGAAGTCGATGTCGTTGGAGAACGACATCTGGAAGTCGGGATTGGCGTCTCCCACCTTCCCGGCAATCGGACCGGTGACAGGATCGACCCCGACCAACCCGAAGATCTGGGTCGGCGAGCTGCCCTGCTCGATCTGGAAGGTCCCCAGGGAGAGCGCGAAGCCACCGGTCTGGAATGGAGGCACGTTCAGCTCGGTGATCTTGGCTCGATTCGCGAAGAACGTCGTCCGGAAGATCCAGTTCACATCCCGGCTCCGGACCGGATGAAGCGTCAGTGACGCCTCCACGCCCCGGTTTCTGAGCCGGCCCCCGTTCCCGAACACGCGGAGCTCCTGGCCTACCGACGGGGCAACGGTCTGCTCCAGGATGAGATCGCGGATGTTTCGCTGATACAAAGTCAGGCTGAGCTCCGCGCTCCCGTTCGCGAGCGTCGCGTCGAAGCCGCCCTCGAACTCCTGCTGTCTTTCCGGCTTGATCTCGGGGTCTCCGGCTCGATTGTTGATGTACGTGCCGAAGAGGCCACCGATGGTTCCAGTCGTATCGGTGACGTACTTGGCACCGAAGAGCGCGCGGTTGCCGGTTTGTCCATAGGCCCCACGAAGTTTGAGCTCATCGATCCCGCCGAACGGCTGGAGGAACCGATACGAGGCCGCGACTTTGGGATAGAAGAAATACTTTTTGGTATTTCCGTTGCCGCTGCTGCGGTCCGCGCGCATGCCGGCAGTGAGCAGGAGCCGCCGGTCGGCCAGCAGCAGCTCTTCCTGGCCGAAGATCCCCAGGTCCCGCACCGGCTCGACCCGGGACGAGACGGTCTGGCTGGTGGTCTGTTGCGGACTCTCCTGCCCTGCCAGCAGGGTGCGGCCCAGAATCTGAGTGGCGTACAAGCGCCGCTCCTCATACTGGATCCCAGCCGACGTGGTGAACTGGGTGCCTTCGTCGGAAGCCGAGGGATTGAACGTGTGAGTTACGTTGAGTGCCGCGTTCAGGTTGCGATTCGATGACTTGCTCACCACCACGGTTCCCGGTTGCCCGTCGGCAGGCTCGAACTGAAGCTCGGGGGGAGAGACCAGGTTGTTGTCCTGCTGGAAATAGTCCACCCCGCCGATCCCGATGAACTGGAGGTTGCTGCGGGCTGAGCGGAGGGCGGACCACCGCAGCGTCGTGGTACCCAGAATCCGCCAGACGTCCTCATCGTTCTTGAGAAGGTCGAAGGTCTGCAGCGGATTGCTCGAACCGAATGCATTGACCGGAAAGTCTGCGGCGACCAGGCTGTCCCGCAGACCGCCTGTCGGGAGCAGATTCACAAAGCTAGGAGTCGCGGACAGGACCACAAACGGGCTGGTGCCTGAATTGTCGTTATTTGACAGACCACGCTTCGAAAGACTGTGAGTTCCATCCAGATTGACTTGAAGCTGGAAGCCGCTGCCCAGCTCCTGGTCAAGATTGGACCGCAAGGACTGCTTCTTGTACCCGGTCTTGAGCGCAATGCCTTCGTCGTCCTTGACCATTCCGGAGACGTAGTACCTAGTGTTCTCGGTCCCTCCGCTCACGCTGGCAATGCTCTCGTAGGACAGGGCTTTCCGACCGTACAGCTCATCCTCGACGTTGAACGCTCTCCCCGGCTGGAACGCCGCCGTGACCGCAGCAGTATCGGTGAAGACACTCAGTGCCTCGTCCAGGCTGCCGAAGGTCCGCGAGCCCAGCGAGTTGGCTCGGGAGGAGAAACCCACCTTCTGGGAGATGCTGAACTGCGGCTTGCCCACCTGCCCTCGTTTCGTGGTGATGACTACCACGCCGTTGGTTGCTTTGGATCCGTAAATGGCCGCTGCGGAGCCACCCTTGAGGACCTCGATGCGTTCGATATCCTCGGGATTGAGGTCCGCGATGCGATTGACGGGATTGTCCTGGTTGCGCGGATTTCCTCCGCACTGGGCGCAGCTCACCGCGTTCTGGCCATTGGGGATCGCCGCGTTGCTGACCACGATGCCATCCACGACGTAGAGCGGGTCGACACTGGCATTGATGGTAGAGACGCCGCGAAGGTTAAGCTGAAAGCCACCACCCGGAGCGCCGGAGTTGGCCTGGATGTAGGCCCCCGGAATCTTGCCCTGGAGTGAGCTCTCGAGCGTCTGGGCCGGCGCCCGGTTGAGCTCCTCGCCCGACACCGTGGCCACCGCGTTGGGCAGGTTCCGCTGCTCCACGCCGGTGGCCTGGCCGGTGATCACGATCTCCTCCAGCTTGAACACGTCCGGCTCGAGCGCCACGTTGACGGTCGCCTGAGCAGCGGGCACCGTGACCTGCTGTCGCTTGTACCCGATGCTCCGGATCATGAGGTTCGCGTCCCCACCGGGAGCGTTCAGGACGAACCGGCCCTCGTCGTCCGCCTGGGCGACGATCTGGGTGCCGAGCACGGCGACGGTCGCCGCCGACACACCCTGTTCCGTCTGCGCGTTGGTGATGCGCCCTGTGATCTGCCGGACCTGGGCCGCGGCCACCTGAACGCTTAGGAGGCAGAACGAGAAGAAGATGCCCCACACACGCAGTGTCATGGCGCCTCCAACATTCTTGCTTGAGGGATGCTTCAGGAATTTGACACTACAGTGCACCGCGACCCGACGGTGCGCAAGGAGGTCTGCGAGCGCGGCTAGTCGGCCTGTCTGACGACCAGGGTGGAAGACGGCCAGCGGAGAACCCCGCCGGCGATGGTCATGACGCAGGCATTGGGACGGAAGTGATACAGCCAGTGATCGACATCGGGTGCGTCGATCACTGCGAAATCGGCTGCTTTCCCCGGCTCGAGTGAGCCGATCTCCGCCTCCAGTCCGACCGCCCTGGCCGCGTATACCGTGGCGCCCTTGAGCGCCTCCGCCGGCGTCATCCGCTGGAGCGTGCAGGCGAGCGTCAGTGCCAGTGGAAGATGGTAGCTCGGCGCCGTACCGGGGTTGAAGTCGGTCGCGACGGCCACAGCTACCCCACTGTCGATAAGACGCCGGGCCGGCATCGGCTGCTGCCGGAGGTAGAGTGCGGCCAGCGGAAGGCTGACAGCAACTACTCCTGCCTTCCGGAGCGCGGCGATCCCCCGTTCGGAGATGTGCTCCAGATGGTCGGCGGAGACCGCCCCAACCTCGCCAGCCAGCTCCGCGCCAGTCCCATCGGTGAGCTGGTCGGCGTGGAGCTTTGACCCAAGGCCCGCGTCCTGACCAGCCCGGAGGATGCGTCGCGCCTCCGCTACGCTGAAGGCGGACTCCTCGACGAACACATCGCAGAAGTTCGCGAGCTGGTCGCCGGCTATCCTCGGGATCAGGCGCTCGGTCAGCAGCTCGACGTACCCCTCGCGATCGTTCTGGAACTCCGCTGGCACCATGTGAGCGCCGAGAAACGTGGGCACCAGCCGAACTGCCTGCTCCCGAGCCAGCCATCGGTACGCCCGCAACAGCTTCAGCTCGGTCTCCTCGTCGAGACCGTAGCCACTCTTGCACTCTACCGTGGTGACTCCGAGCGCGACCATCTCTTCGAGAAACCCGGTGGCGCGCTGGACCAGCTCCTCCTCGCTTGCCGCCCGAGTCTGCCGCACCGTGGAGGCGATCCCGCCACCCGCTCGCGCGATCTCGAGGTACGTGCGCCCCTGGATCCGTTGCGCGAATTCGCCGGCTCTCCAACCGGCAAAGGCGAGATGAGTATGGCAGTCGATGAGACCGGGGATCACCAGCCGTCCGCCCACATCGACCCGTTCGGCGGTTCCATACGCCGCAGGTAGCTCTCTTTCCGGGCCGACCCAGAGGATCTCCTTCTCCTCCCACACCAGGGCGGCTCGGGGGATCACATGGATATCCCCCTGCCCGCCCTCGGCGCGACAGGTCGCGAGTTGACCGATGTTGGCGAGCACCTTCATGGGGTGGCCAGCATCCTCATAGATAAGAGCTCCGCACTACTTCACCACGAAGGCACGAAGGACACGAAGGACCACGAAGGCAGAGCAAACACCTGAAGTCCCCACCCAGTCACTTTTAATAGCCTGGGCGTTGGCTGCAGCGGCTTTGGAGTTAACAAAAACATTAGGAGTGAATTTTGTTTGCCTTAGGGGTGTTACGCTGGCTCACGTAACCTTCGTGTCCTTCGTGTCCTTCGTGCCTTCGTGCTGAAGTAGTGGCAGAACTCATTCGATCATCGGCAGGTCGATGCCGCGCTCTTTGGCAGTCTGAATGGCGATGTCGTACCCAGCGTCCGCATGACGCATGACGCCGGTGCCGGGGTCCGCGGTGAGCACGCGCTGAAGCCGCCGCTCGGCCGAGTCGGAGCCGTCGGCAACGGCCACCATTCCGGCATGGATGGAGTAGCCGATCCCGACCCCACCACCATGATGGATCGAGACCCAGCTCGCGCCGCAGGCGGTGTTGAGCAACGCGTTGAGCAGCGGCCAGTCGGCGATGGCATCGGAGCCGTCCTTCATGTTCTCGGTCTCGCGATTGGGCGATGCCACCGATCCGGTATCCAGGTGGTCGCGCCCGATCACGATCGGCGCCCCCACCCTACCCTTCTTCACCAGCCAGTTGAATCGCGCGCCCAACTCGGCGCGCTCACCGTACTCCAGCCAGCAGATGCGGGCGGGGAGGCCCTGGAAGGCGACCCGTTCCTGGGCCTGCCGGATCCAGCGGGCGAGCGCGCTCTTCTTGGGGAAGGTCTCCAGCACCGCCCGGTCGGTGACAGCGATGTCTGCCGGGTCGCCCGAGAGCACCACCCAGCGGAATGGGCCGGCGCCCCGGCAGAAGAGCGGTCGGATGAATTCGGGGACGAAGCCAGGTATGTCGAACGCCTCACGCATGCCCCGGCGGTCCGCCACCTGGCCCCGCAAGTTATTGCCGTAGTCGAACGCCACCGCGCCCCTGGCTTTGAGATCGAGCATGGCGCGGACGTGCACGGTCATCGAGTCGAGCACCCGGCGCTCGTAGGCCTCCGGGTCGCGCTCTCGCTCGTGGGCAGCCTGCTCCAGCGTCATGCCGGAGGGGATGTAGCCGACCCGAAGGTCGTGAGCCGAGGTCTGGTCGGTCAGGACGTCGGGAATGACGCCGCGGCGCACCAGCTCGGGCAGCACATCGGCGATGTTCCCGACCAGACCGACCGAGAGCGCCTGCCGCCGCTCCCGGGCCTCCTGCACCAGGCGCAGAGCCGAATCGAGATCGGTCTCGAGACGGTCGCAGTATCTGGTGTCCACCCGTCGCCGGATGCGCTCTTCGTCCACATCGACGCCGAGAAAGGATGCCCCGTTCATGGTAGCCGCAAGCGGCTGGGCGCCGCCCATCCCGCCGAGCCCACCGGTGACCACGAGCCTGCCCTCGAGGGTGCCGCCGAAGTGCTGCCGGGCGCACTCGGCGAACGTCTCATAGGTCCCCTGGAGGATTCCCTGAGTGCCGATGTAGATCCAGGAGCCCGCCGTCATCTGCCCGTACATGGTGAGCCCGAGCGCGTCGAGCCGGCGGAACTCGTCCCAAGTCGCCCACCGGGGCACCAGGTTCGCGTTGGCGATGAGCACTCGGGGGGCCTCGTCGTGCGTCTGAAAGACCCCGACCGGCTTCCCACTCTGAACCAGGAGCGTCTCGTCGTTCTTCAACCGGCGGAGGGTGGCCACGATTCGCTCGTAGCAGTCCCAATTCCGGGCCGCCTTGCCGCCGCCCCCATAGACGATGAGCTCTTCGGGCCGCTCCGCCACGGCCGGATCGAGGTTGTTCATCAGCATCCGGAGAGCGGCTTCCTGGTGCCAGCCCTTGCAGGACATGGCTGGGCCGGTGGGTGCTCGAATCGTGTGCGATTGAGTTGCTGAGGCCATGAGTCCCCGTCGGGGTCATCCTGAGCGGAGCGAAGGATCTCTCCGTGTCCGGTTGAGAGATCCTTCGGTCACTGCGCTCCCTCAGGATGACGGTTGGAACTCAAGCCTAGCCTTCCGCTTTGGAGCCTGCAACCTTTTGGGCCGTCGGACGATCCAACTCCCCGCGATGAACGAACTCGGCCTCGAGGCGGCGACACTGGAGCACGCACAGACCGGCAGAACCGATCCTGATGCTGTGGACGCGACGCTGGCTGCCAGCGGCGATGCCAGCGCATTCGAACGGCTCTATCGGAACCACGTGACTCGGGTCTACGGACTGGTTCGGCGGATGCTCAGCGATGACGATGCCGATGAGGTCGCCCAGGACATCTTCGTCCGGGCCTGGCAGAAGCTGGGAACCTTTCGCGGTGAGGCCGCCTTCGGCACCTGGTTGCACCGGCTGGCCGTCAATGTGATCCTGGCCCGCCGCGAAACACTGGGCACCCGGCGGAAGCGGTACCTCGAAGGCGATGCCGTACTGGAGATGATTCCGGCCCGGCGGCCGGGGCCGGAGATGGCGATGGACTTCGAGACCGCCATGGCGCGGTTGCCGGAGGGGGCGCGAGAGGTGTTCGTGCTCCACGACGTCGAGGGGTACCGGCATGAGGAGATCGCGGAGATGCTGGGCCTCGCGACGGGGACCTCCAAGTCCCAGCTGCATAGGGCACGAATGGCACTGCGTCAGCATCTCGGGCGCTGAAGGAGGGAGACAATGAGCGATCAGTGGACGAACCGGTTGTCCGAGTACCTGGATGGTGAGCTGACCGACGGGGAGCGGATCGCCCTGGAGGCTCATCTTCAGAGCTGTGGCGAGTGCTCCAGTGTCCTGACCGACCTCCGGCAGGTGGTAGCCCGAGCCCGGATGCTCGAGCACGAGGCTCCCCATCACGATCTGTGGCCGGGGATCGCCCAGCGCATCGGCGCGACGGTGGGCGAGACGCGGACCGTAGACCTGGGGTCCCGTCGGGCAGCACGCCGGTGGAGCTTTTCGCTGCCCCAGCTCGCGGCCGCGGGCATCGCCCTGATGACACTGTCTGGCGGAGCGGTCTGGCTGCTTCACAGCCCGGGACAGCAAAACCTCGCCCCTCCGTCGGCAATCGTGCCCTCGGGCAACCCGCGGGCGATCAACGCCGCGGTCAATCCGAGAGGGAACGCCACCCAAAGCTACGCTGCGGCCGTCGCCGATCTGGAGCGGGTACTCGCGAGTGGTCGAGGGCAACTCGATACCACGACCATACGGGTGATCGAGCAGAATCTGGCGGCCATCGACCGCGCGATCGCCCAGGCGCAGCGCGCGCTGGACGCCGATCCTGCCAACCTGTACCTCAATACGCACCTCGCTGAGACGATGCGGCGCAAGCTGGACCTGCTACGTCAGGCCGCCGCCCTCGTCCCAGTGACCTGAAAGGAAGCCCACCGTGCTCCTCGCCCTCGTCACCGGCGCTCTTGCCCTGGTCGCGACCCAACAGACTGATACCAGCGTGACCGTCGGCCGCGGGCAGCGGCTCGAGGTCAACGCCTACGGCGGGGGGATCACCGTGAGCGCCTGGAATCGGAACGCGGTGCGAGTCGAGGCAAACACGTCGGGCGCTGACCGGGTCGAGATCTCCTCTACGGCAACAACGGTGAGCGTGCGCACCCAGGGCCGCCACGGCCCCCCCTCGGAGATCGAGCTCAAGATCAGCGCGCCGCCTTGGATGGCCCTGAGCCTGGCGGGCGTCCACACCAACGTGAAGGTTCAGGGCTGCCAGGCTCCGGTCTCGGTGGAAACAGTGGAAGGGGAGGTCGATGTCGGCGGTGGGAACGGCCTGGTCTCGCTGCGCTCGGTTCAGGGCTCGGTCAGCCTGCAGGGAGCCAAGGGAAGGATCAGTGTGAACTCGGTCAACGAAGATGTGGAGGTTACCAAGTCCACTGGCGACATCATGGCGGAAACTGTCAACGGAGAGATCACGCTCGATCTGGTGGACGCCACGACGGTGGACGCCAGCACGGTGAACGGAGATATCAGCTACAACGGACCGGTGCGGAATGGCGGACGCTACTCGTTCTCCACCCACAACGGAGACATCACGCTGACGGTGGCCGACGGGACCAATGCGAGCGTGGCGGTCTCCACCTACAACGGCGAATTCGAGTCGGAGTTCCCGGTGCCGCTCAGCGGCATGCGTAAGGGAAAGGGGTTCAACTTCACCCTGGGGACCGGCAGCGCCCAAGTCACCCTGGAGTCGTTCCAGGGCACCATCCAGTTGATCCGACCGGGGGGCGAGAAGGACCGGGAGCGGCAGCGGGAACGGCACCATCGGGATGAAGACCACTAGCCTGCCGACGCCCCGGTGTGGCATTTTGAGGGAATCCCGCGAAAGGTGAGCAAGCCGGCTTTGCCGACCAAAAATCGCCGAGTTTTAAGACACCAAGAGACAAGCCAATTCTCAGGCTGTTTTACCCCCTCCGCGTGTGTAATCAAGCCCCCTGTTTGAAGGCCTGCCACTACCATATAAGCAGCCGAAGGCGGCCAGTTTAAGCCATTTGCTCGGGGCCCTGGGTTTGCACCGTGGTCGGAGAGTGAGTGCCCCCTCACCATTTACCTGCGCTACCCAGTTCTCGCCCTACCAAGCACAGACTGTCCAATTTTTGCGCGGCTCGTTCACCGGAAGCTCCGGCACGCCTCTTGTACTTCGGAGGTGCATGCAATACACAACCTTAGCCTGGAGTTCAGCAATGCGTCCCGTCCTGAGGAAGGCCATCACCGCCGCCGCTGTACTGATTTTGCCAAGCACAGCCGTAGCACAGATTGGCTTGACGTCGAACGTCGCGACAGTCGCGTTGACGGCGACGAAGAATGCCACGCTCACCGTGACGCCGAATGCGTCAACCGCGACGCTGGCGAGCATCACTGACGGCTCCAATGTCAACGACTTCACCCCGGTGAGTCTCACCACCTCGTGGAACCTGACAGCAGGCTCTTCAGTCAGGCTGATTGGTTGGTTCGCCACCCCGGCGCAGGCACTGGTGAACGGAGCGAGCTTCATTCCGTCCTCCAAGGTCGAAGGTCGGGTAGGCGCTGCTGCATACGCTCCGTTCACGGGCGCAGCCCTCGGCGGCGTGGGCATAGCTGGTGGAAGCCTCCAGCTGTTCAGCCAGGCCGTTGGAGCAGGCAGCTTCCTTGGCGCTCGCACCGATCAGCTGGACCTGCGTCTCGATCTGACGGGCACGACCACGCTCGCGGGCGACTACCTGGGCACCCTGAACCTCCAGGCGATCGTCCAGTAGCTCGGAGCTTTGCTGACGACAGGCAAACCTATGCGGTTCGGCAGGTATGGAATCGGGTTCCTCGCCCTGAGCGCGGTCTTCGCGTTCAGGGCGCGGGAGCTTTCTGCCCAGGCGCAGATCATCTCCCTGGCGGCCACGGCCCCCAGCACATTGGCCGTAACCGTCACGTCGGGTGCCGTGCAGGTCATCGCCGGGGTGACGGATAACGCGGTCAACAGCTTTTCCGCCCCGGTCGTCATCCAGACTGACTGGAACGTCAACCCGGGCCAAACCAACACGGTCAACCTGATTGCATACTTCAGCATTCCGGCGCAGGCATTGGTGGGCGCCACAACCCAGATCCCTTCCAGCCGAGTGTTGGGGCGGATGCTCACCGGCACTCCGACGACGTTCACGGCGATTGCCCAGAACGGGATCGGCGGAGTGGGAACCGCCGGCGGGAGTCTCTCCCTCTTTGCGGTCGCTGTCACCGGCGCAAACAAGAATGCTTCCCGAACCGACAATCTGGACCTGCAGCTGAATCTGGTTGGCTTTCCGACTCTCCCGGCCGGCGCATTCACCGGCGTCTTGAATCTCCGGGCGGTGACGCAATGAGGTGGCCACGCGGCACTCGATGCGCGGCTGCGCTCGCCTCCTGCTCCCTGACCATCGCGGGCTACGTCGCCGCGCAGTCGGTGAGCCCGCCGATTGCGGAGTATCAGGAGCGGGCGCGCTCCAGCTTTCAGCTTCAGAACTCATCCATCTTCCCGATCACTGTGGTGCTGGAGCTCCGGGGGTTCACCATAACCGAAGGCGGCGAGGTGGTCGACCTCCCGCTTGACACCAATCGGATCCACGTCAGGCTCTCAGAGATGAGCTTCCGTATCCCGCCGCGGGGGACCCGTAGGGTCTTCTACGAGGCCACCGGCGACAGTCTTCCGGTGTGGTTCAACATCCTCAGCGCCATGACCGGGGTTAAGACGGAGAGCGGTCTCAACGTTCGCATTCTGCTCCCGCACGTGGTCTACCTGAACCAGAAAGAGTCGCTGAAAAAGAACGAGGTGACTGTCAGAGCACTCCAGTTCGATCCTGTCACCAAAAAGGCAAGGCTGCAGCTGGAGAACCTGGGGCCGAACCTGGGGCGGGTTCTCCAGGTGAGGGTTGGCAATGGGCAGGAAATGGGTCCGTCCGGTGGAGGGTTTCCCCTGCTCCCCCGAAGCCGCCGCTGGACTGAGCTAGCCTGGGACGGGGCCAATCCGCTGACCCGGGTAACCATGAAGTTTGCGCGATTCTCGATCGATACCGTCGTGACCGCGGCGCCACCTCTTGCCCGGGATCCCGCTCCGTCCACTCCCCGTCCGTGACCAGCCACATCGCGACGCGCAGGCGGTCCGCGCTGGGCGTCGTGTGGCTGCTCGCAGGCCTCCCGGCGCTCCTGAGCGCACAGACGGTCGTCGAAGTGCAGGGAGGCGGCTCCTCCCTGGTCGGCGGCTATGGGGCCACGGCCAACTTCTGGCGAGCGGGAGTCGACGGCTGGATCGGACTCGGTTATCTCGATGGATTTCGAGTGGGAGCGTTTCTTCGCAAAGCCATGAAGCACGACACCCTCGGGATCGGCAACACCGCGCTGGTCATGCGACTCCCGACCGACATCTTCACCCCCGGCTACAACCTGCTGGTGCAGGGCGTCACCTACGCCGGAGGCAATGACCGCACATCGTACCTGGGATTTGGTGGCGCCAGCTCCGCCGGCATGGGAGCGCCATCGTTTCAGCCTACCGACATCGAAAAACCGATGGGCGCGATTTTCTTCCAGCACCGCGCGGCGCCGACGGTACGGGTCACAGCCAGCGTCATCCTGGCCGACAGGCAGACCGTGCTACCCGGGTTGCAGTGGCAGCCTGTTCCCGATGTCACCGCCGGATTCGTGGCAGGTGTGGGCTCCGGGCGACCGTACGGCGCCTCCAGCCTGTCGCTCCGCCGGGGACCGCTGGATGTAAAGGCCTCGTACGCCTGGAATCCGGACCGCTTTCGACGAGCCGCGGTACCCACGCCAAACCAGGCCGAAGTCGATCGGGAGAACGTCACGATCACCTACGAGCTGGGTCCCCAGTTCTCAGTGGGAGTGGGCCGGCAGAACTTCGTGCAGGATTCCAGTGACGCGCAGGTCCCGGTGCGCGCCACCGGCAACACGGTGTTCGCGGGAGGACGGTGGCGGGAGGTCCGACTGTCAGCCGGACTGTATGACTCCCGCTCTCAAGGGACCAGCAATCTGAGCTCCTACTTCGCCATCGGGCGGGAGCTGACCCCCTGGCTGGACGCCGAGGTCTTCGTGCTCCAGAGCCGGCCGGAGAATCTGCCCAGTATGACCACTCCGCTGGCGAACCTGCGGTGGCGTATCTCCCCGCGAGTGGGGCTCAGCCAGCAGATCTCCATTCATGACCACCGCCCCACCGTGCTGTTCGGTGCGAGCCTGATCACGTCCATCGGTGAGTTCGGGGTCGACTATCAGATCGTGCACCAGCCCTTCAAACCCTTGAACCCGTTCCGGAGCGCCTTGAACCTGACAGCCAGACTCCAGCTCGGCAACTACTCGACCAGCCTGGGCACGTACGTCCGGCCGGATGGCGCCGTCGATTACTCGGCCTCCGGAAGCACCTTCCTGTACATGGGCTCCTTTGGTGGCGCACAGCAGCAGCAAATCGGCGGGCGCATGTCCCAGTACGTGATTCGTGGCAAGGTCCGGGATACGGCGGGGAATCCCGTCGAAGGAGCGGCCCTCGACTTCAGCGGTGAGATGGTCTTCACCAACTCGAGCGGTGAGTTCCTGCTTCGGGTAAGGCGGCCGAGCCGGTATACGTTGACCGTACTCCCCGCCGAGTTCCTTCTGCCGGGGGCGTGGGAAGTCGTCAGCGCGCCGGACGAGATAACGGCGTCGGCGGAAGCGCGGGCCGTCCCGCTCGAGATCATTCTCCGCCACCCGGAAACCAACCCCTAAAACAAAAGCGCCCGCTCGGCCGGGCGCCTTAGCTGCAACGAATCAGGGCGCGGTAGTCTTCACCGCGGCGTTCAGCGCACGTCGAGTAACTCGACGTCGAAGACCAGGGTAGCTCCGGGTGGGATATCGGGCGGCGCACCGGCGGTGCCGTATGCGAGATCGGGCGGAATCACCAGCTTTCGGCGACCACCGACCTTCATGCCGGCGACGCCCTCGTCCCATCCGGCAATCACCTCGCCGGCGCCGAGGGTGAAGCTGAATGGCTGATTGCGGTCGCGGCTGCTATCGAACTTCTCCCCGTTGGGCAGCCAGCCGGTGTAATGCACTGACACCTTGTGTCCCGCCGTCGCCACTTTGCCCTGCCCCGGAGTCATCTCCTGGTAGCGGAGGCCCGACGGGGTCTTGGTCATGGCAGCGGTATCGACGCCAAGCGAAGCACTGAACCCGTCTTTCCCGGGTGCGCTTTCGCGGTCAGCCGAACGGCTGCAGGCTACGAGGCCGGCAGCCATCAGCGTGATGATCAGACGATTCAGATTGACTCCGATGATGAGCGACTAAAGGACGGCCCCACCGAGTCGGGACGGCGGGATTTGAACCCGCGACCCCTGCAACCCCATTGCAGTGCGCTACCGGACTGCGCTACGTCCCGAATGCCAGCGAGGCGGAATTGTAGCCACCCTACCAGGCGGTGGGAAGGGTGATCCGCCTTCCCGCCAGCGATTCTGTGCCACTCTGGAGCACCTTAACTCGGATGGGCCCGCGACTTGCGACCCTTCTCTGGAGGGGCTGAAACACGGTTCCCCGGCAGGGCATTTCGTGGATTGGTGCCGCATGGTGCGGCGCCGCGCCGCAACGGAGGACTCTATGGGCCAACAGGATGGGCTGCCATGGGAATCAGGGGGAGATCTCCCATGGGATTCGCCGGACGATGAGGAGCAGGCCGACTCGGAGGCCTGGCGGGGGGATCTCCACTCAGATGATTGGCCGGAAAACCTCGCAGGTCCGGAGTACTGGCTCTACAAGAAACAGCGCGATGAATGATCCAGTTTGGGTTGTATCCGCCTAATGGGGGCCGAGTTATATCGGCCCCCTTTTTTTCCCCGAAGAAGACCCGTAACCAACCTCCTCAACTACCCTTTCTATAGATATGGGAATCGAGTCAGCCCATGCCTCCTATTTCGTCGGTACCACGGTCAGCGCGACACCTCCAATGATCGCCGCGCCGCCAAGTGCGGTGTGCCAGCCGATGACCTCACCGGCAAACAACACCCCGAACAGCACGGCTACTAAGGGTGTCAGCAATGGGATCATCAGCACCGCACTCACCGCGGTGTGCCTGATGAGCCAGTAATACATCAGGAACGCGATCACCGACCCCACGATGGTGAGGTAGGCAAGACAGGCGAGTGCGAGCGGAGTCCAGTGGAAATGGAGCGGGCTCCCCTCGAGGGCAACGCCGGCGATCAGGAGGGGGACACACCCACCGACCATCTGGACCCCGGCGAGCACAGAGGGCTCGATGTGGGTGCCCCCCGCCTTCACCAGCACGCCCGCGTGGGCAGTGGCGAGCGCGGCAATGATGATCCCGACGCTGGCCCAGAGCGCGACGGGCCCCCCGATGCCGAGCTCGCCGGAGAAGACCACAGCGACGCCGAGTATGCCCAAAACGACTCCCACTGCCTTCCACAGAGTGAGGGGCTCGCTCTGGAGATAGCGGTGGGCCAGGGGTAGGCCGAAGAGGGGCACCGTGGCGCTGAGCAGCGCGGCCAGACCCGACGAGATGTACTGCTCTCCCCAGAAGACGAGGGCGTAGTTCACCGTGATACTGAGCAAGCCGGTGTACCCGAGCAGGATCCAGTCACGCCTGGACCGGGGAAGCCTCGCACCGCTGAGCCAGATGATGGCGAACAGCACCGCCCCAGCCAGGGCGAACCGGATCCCGGCAAAGGTGATCGGAGGAAGGTCACGGAGGCCGAGCTTGATGGCCAGCCAGGTGGAGCCCCAGATACCACAGAGCGTGAGCCACACCAGCCCGGCAAGCCGACGGCTGACTCGATGGGGAGGCGTCAACGAATCTCTCGCAGGCGTCTCAACTCGGGCACCTTGACCGCCGTCACCGCCACGACGACAAGCGTGGCGAGCCCGCCGAGGACCACCGATGGCACCGTGCCGAGAAGTTTGGCTGCCGTCCCCGATTCAAAGGCGCCGATCTCGTTCGAGCTGCCGATGAAGATCGCGTTCACCGCGGCGACCCGTCCCAGTAGGTGGTCGGGGGTGAGGACCTGAAGCAGTGTGGAGCGCACCACAACGCTGACGGTGTCGGCCATACCGCTCACAGCCAACAGCGCGATTGAGAGGAGAAAGTCGCGTGACAGGCCGAAGCCGATCATGGAGAGGCCGAACAGCGTCACACTGACCAGCAACGTCCGGCCTGCCCGCCGAAGCGGGGGCCGGTGAGCCATCGCCAGCGACACCAGCACCGCTCCAACCGCGGGCGCGGCCCGCAGGATGCCGAGCCCCTGCGGGCCAACGAACAGGATCTCCGCCGCGAACACCGGCAGCAACGCCACTGCACCGCCGAACAGGACCGAGAACAGATCCAGGGTCAGCGCACTCAGGATCACCGGCTGGCTGCGGACGAACCGGATTCCAGTCGCCAGGCTCTCGGCGAAGGATTCACTGGAGCGCGGAACGGCCCGAGGCGGCTGCCGCACCCTCGCGAGCGAGGCGACCCCTACCATCATGAGCGCGGCATCCAAGCCGTACGCGGCCCGTGCGCTGCCGAAGCCATAGACCAGGCCGCCGATGGCCGGACCCACCACCTCGGCGAGCTGCCAGGTGGAGCTGCGCCAGGTGACAGCGTTCGGATAGAGCTCCCGAGGAACCAGCTCAGCGCCCAGAGCAGAGCGGGCGGGCTGGAGAAAGCTCCGGGCCACGCCGCTGATGAAGATGACCGCGTAGATCGGCCAGACCCGACCCAGGGCGATGATACCGGGGCGGAGCGTGAAGGACAGGAGTGCCAGTGAGCAGAGGAGGAGAGCCGCCAGGGACACCAGTGAGATCCGAAGGCGGCTCGCCCGGTCCGCCACATGCCCCGCGAACAAGGCCAGTCCGATGAACGGAACGGCCTCAGCCAGTCCGATGAGTCCGAGCGACAACGGATCATGGGTGAGCTCGTAGATCTGCCAGGCGACCACGACCGCCTGGATCTGGGTGGCCACAGTCATCGCCAGGAGGCTGCTGATGAACCAACGGAAGTTGCCGATGCGAAGCGAAGCGTACGGATCGTGGCGAATGGGCGGGGTCATCGGCGGCGGAAGGTAACCGCGACGGTGGCGGGCCGCTAATGCAACGCCCCTGCGTTTTGCCGCCACCGCTTGATTTTTGCCGGAGTCCGAGTGGGGTGCTCCAGCCTTATCCCGAACGTAAGTGCTTGTCGTCCAACACATCACGCACCTTGCGCAGCACGGCCCATTTTGTGCAAAACGGCAAGCGGACTCCTGTTCACTTTCCGCACTTAATCACACTGGCAGGCATGAAGCGGCTGATCCTCTGGACCAACCTGCTGGCCGTTGCCGCGTGTTCGCGCGCAATGCCCCCAGCCCCAAATGGCATTGCACCAGTCTCGGCGATTCCCGGTATCCGGGTTCCGCAGCCCTCCACTCCGCAGCCAGAGGCGACAGCGGATGCAGCCGTCAACGATCTCGCCGATGCCGCTCCCGATTCACGGGTAGTACCGGCGTTCGACGGCGAGACAATCAGCTGGGACATCGATGTGCGGACGTTCGCCGACCACCCGCGAGTCCAGTACTACCTCAACTACTTCCAGGGCGCGTCCCGTACCGGCATGGCGGTCTTCCTGGCCCGTGGCGCGCGCTACGAGCCGATGATCCGCCGGGTCTTCGAGGCAGAGGGCTTGCCGGGAGACTTGGGCTATCTCGCGTTGATCGAGAGTGGGTACTCGAACGATGCGGTCAGCCGGTCCTACGCAGTCGGCATGTGGCAGTTCATGAAGGGCACGGGGCGGGGCTACGGGCTCAGGATCGACACCTGGGTTGATGAGCGTCGCGATCCGGTGAAGGCCACCGACGCAGCGGCCCGGTACCTACACCATCTGCGGGACCGATTCAGCTCGCTGTATCTCGCGGCTGCCGCCTACAACGCCGGGGCCGGCAAGGTCTCGCGCAGTCTGGGCAAGCTCGAGTGGGTCACTCCAGCAGATACGCTGATTGAGCCCGACACCCTGATTCAGACCGACATATCCGACTCCGCACGCGCTGCCGAGGACTCTACCCTCGAGGCCGAGCCCGAGGCGGACGACTCAGATGCGGTGGTAGACAACACCAACATCACCAGCGATGCGGCGTTTTTCCGGCTGGCGGGAACCGATCTGTTGAGGGCCGAGACCCAGGATTACGTCCCCAAGCTGATCGCCGCAGCGGTGGTAGCCAAGCAGCCTGGGCGATTCGGCATCGAGGCGCCGGTGGCGGCTCCCTTCACCTACGACTCGATCGTGGTCACCTCAACCACTGGGCTCGACATAGTGGCACGGTTGGCGGAAGTCAGCACGGCCGAGATCCGGGATCTCAATCCCCAGTTTCTCCGGTTCGCTACCCCGCCCCGCTCCACCTCTGTCATCCGCCTGCCGTCCGGAACCGAATCGAAGGTGGCTGCCGGTTACGCGAAGCTGTCGCCCAAGGCCCGGGTGCATTTCATGACTCACGTGGTGCGCCGGGGAGAGCAGCTCACCCGGATCGCCGCCCGTTACCACCTCCCGGCCAGCGACCTCCGCGCGGCAAATCCGAACATCAAAGGCTCCCGTCTGAAGGCCGGCTCGCGGCTGACTATTCCGGTCGTTGCAATCCCGTCGGCGCTCGCAATCCGTGCCGCCACCCAGTCCGCCTTCGGTCGGCACACAGCACGGGTCGCCACCCATCGCGTGCGCTCGGGTGAGACCCTGATCGGAATCGCCCGCCGGTACCGCGTGTCACTGCATGCCTTGCGTCGAGTCAACGCTCTCCGGTCCGAGTACACACTGCGTGCCGGGAAGCGGCTGCGGATCCCCAGCTAATGCAACTCTCAACCTCAGCTAGCGGAAAGAACCCCGTGTCTGTCGAACCCAGCGCAGTTCCCGCCACCCCGGTCGTGCAGAACCAGGCCACCGATTTCGGCCGGGCCGCAATGGCGATCCTCGCCGCCATGGTGTTCCTCATTGTGGCGCTCACGGGCATCCTGGTCGAGACCACATGGCACAGTCCGGCCGGCGACGTAGAGGTCCTGCCGCCGTCGGCCGATCCGGGGAGCTTCGCGCGGCGTTGAAGCCGAGCGCCACCTCCAGCTTCAGCCCGGCTGTCGCAGTGTTCCTTGCGGCGGCCGCTGTCTTTATCCTGGGGTGGACGGGCGCAAGGACCGAGGGCTATGCAGCATCCGCGGGTGCGGTCTCTTTCGACACCTTGCGCACCAAGTCCCGGCCGTCCGCTACGCACTCTCACCGCTCCCGCCTGGCTACCGACGCTATCATCTCCGGCTATCTCTCGGCTCGTGGACTTCCCCCAGTACGGGGGCGAGTTACCCTCGCGGATAGCGGACTGGTCTTCAGCTCCGCAGATGGCACGGTCACGAGGTTCCCCCTGGTCGGCCCGGTTCGGAAGAGTGAGGGACACCAGTGGCGTCCGTACACCGTCTCGCTTGCCTACATGGAAGAGAGCAGCGGCCGGCCGATCTACGTCTTTCGCATCGATGCGGGGGTATTCGAGACCGACACGCCGGGCGCCCTACTCGATCTTGCGACGCACCCGGAATGGCTCGATAGTCTGGGCCCCACCGAGTGGATGGTGGAGCAGCCTCTGGTGAATGGCGCCGACTCGACTGCGGTATGGGGCACCGCACGGGAGATCGCGAGCAGCGCCTTCGCCGACTCGCTCTACGCGCTGTTCGGCCGGCCCCACGCGCCAGTGGGCTTGATCGGCCGTCGCGGGCGTATGGCCGGCCGCCTGGGTGAGTACATCGCAGCGCGAGACTCGCTCGCCCTCGACCCGGGACGCATGAGCGGCAAGGCACAGCTTCGCCACGCCATGGCCCACGAACTGGGACACCGGTGGCAGGCTCGGGCTCCGGGCCAGCTGGCGATGTTGTGGCAGGGGGTGACGCCGATCCGGGACCCCAAGCGCTACGGCTATGGCGACGAGTCGGAGCACCAGGCCGAGGCGATCGCCTTCGCCGTCAACTTCCTCGAGACCACCGCCGCCGCCCGCGATTCGGTGAGCAACGCCCTGACCCTGCTCGACCACTACGAGCTCCTCGTTCCCGGGACCCGGACGATGGTCCGGTACCTGTCGCTCCAGCCGCTCTACCGGAATCACCCTCTCCGCTCGCTGCTGACAACCGGACGGTAAGCAGCCTCGTCAGCAGGTGTGAGGCTGGCCCGCCCCGGCGTGTGGCCGGGCGCACTGCGGCTCTGGGGCAGGAGGTGTAATGCTCACTGGTGCTTTTCTCAGGAGAGCCTGGTGACCATCATGCTTCGATGCCTCGGCTGCGGATTCAGTTTCACCGTGACCTATCCCAAGGCTGGACAGGTGGAGGAGGCCAACACCCTCCCGGTTGCCTGCGGCCACTGCCGGGGCACTCGCTGGTCGTCGCAGGCCGCGTAGGAACGCGATGCTCTTGCTGATGCTGGTGCTGAAGGGGATGAGGCGCTTCGAAGATCCGGAACGATAAGAAGGCGGGAACGCAGAGCCACTGGTCGGATTCGAACCGACGACCGCTCGATTACGAATCGAGAGCTCTACCCCTGAGCTACAGTGGCGGCGACGTCGGAAATGCCCTGGCGCGGATTCGAACCGCGACGCCTTTCGGCACTACCCCCTCAAGATAGCGTGTCTACCAGTTTCACCACCAGGGCAGGCGGCGGAGCAAGATAGCCGTCGCGCGGAGGGGGGTCAACGCTGCCCGCTAAGGGTGAAACGGACTGCCGGCGATGGCCACTCCGTTGAGGATGATGCCTACGCTGTCGACCGGCCCAAAGGTGCCGAAGCCCCCCGAGTAGGTCCCGTCTCCATTGTCCTGAAGCGGACCAAGGTTGGATCCGTTGAGCTGGACCTCGACGAGGTCGCCGCCCTTGCCCACCAGATTGCCCTGCGCATCCCGGGTCGTGACCACGATGTCCACACTGACAAAGATGAATCCGGTGCGGGTGATCTGCGCCGTGGTCGTGGTCGGGCTGGCTGGACCAGGCGCCACGAAGCTGGCGTACGGACTCTCGTGCAGCCGGCTTCCGCTCACCAGAACGTCCACCACATCGAGGCCGGCATGAGTCGGGGTATACGACGCGGAGTAGGCGCCGTTGCCCTGATCGGTGACCGGCAGGCTGGAGACCTCATTGGCACCGGTCACCGCCACCGCGATCGAGCCGGCTGCTCCTTCGACCGGGGTACCGAACTCATCTTCGAGATGGATCGAGATGGATGTCGCGACGCCGGCCGTGCCATCCGGGACCGTGGCGGTGCTCCCGTTGGGCGCGGGCGCACCCGGTGCGACGACGATCGGACTCGACGTGGCCGGAGAGAAATCCTTCGCCGCAAAGATGAGCGTCCGGGTGCCTGGCCCGCCGCGGATGGAGAGATCGTCGAATCGCACCCGGCCATTGGCATCGCTCTTGGCACTGGTGCCGCCGCCGAGCGATCCCCCGCCGTCGGCGATGCCGACGGTGACCCGAACGTCCGACTGATTGAGTGGCGCACCTGACGGATCCTGCAGCTGAAGCTCGGGTTGCTGGGCAAAGGGAACGCCGGCCGATGCAGCCGCTGACGGCTGCGTCACCAGCACGAGCGCGGGGCTCGGGGCCGCAACCGCGGTCGCGGTAAACGAGACCGGCGATCCATCGAGCCCCGAGGCAGCCGCCGTCGTTCCGTAGCTGCCCGGCTGGTCGCCTAGGAGACGCTGCACCGCCGAGCGCCCATCGGCGCCGGTGGTCACCGAGCCCGCGCTCACCGAACCACCGTCCGGCTCCCAGCTCACGCCCACGCCAGCCACCCCGTTGCCGAATTGATCCACCGCCCGCACCGCCAGCGAATCGGCGAGCGCGGTGGACACCTCGCCCCGTTGGCCGTCGCCACTTGCCAGCACCAATGCCACGGCGGCTTCGGGCATTGCCTTCGCCGTGAAAGTGGTGGTGAGTGGGGACGAAGGAACGACGGGCTTGGCCCGGGCTTCGACGACTTGATCGCCCGAGGAGGTGCTGAGGGTGTAGGTGACGGTGGCCCTACCATCCGCGCCGGTCACGACCGTGTCATTGGGGGCGATGGTGGCTCCGGCCGGCACTACAAAGGCAACCTCGATCCCCTCGACCGGCCGGTTCTCCGGATCGGTGACGGCCACGACGATGGGCTCGCCGAGCGGCTGCCCCACGGTACCGGTCTGACCGTCACCGCTGACGACCGCGATTTTGGCGGGTTGTCCTGCGCTGGGGAGGAGAAGATCGTCGCCACCGCACCCGACAAGCCCCAGCTGCACCGCGAGCAGCAGCGGAGCGAGCCGCAGCCGCGGCCACGCTGGCTCAGTCGTGGTGGACCTCGAAGCCGTCACTATCGACCGACGGAACGCCGTCGGCAGAGGCACGCAATCGATAATTGCCTTCCCTTTCGACCTTCAGATCGGAGAAAGTGGCCACGCCCGACTCCGTCCGCTTATGGGTGTGACCTTTAAGCCCTCCATCTCTCTCGCCGATGAGATCAAGCTTAACCTCGATCTGCTGGCTGGTCACCGGGTCGCCGTTCTGGTCCAGCACCGCGACCTCGACCGGCGGCGTGATCGTCTGTTTCTGCTTCGCGTCGGACGGCTGGACCCGGAACTCCAGGCGCGCGGGGTCGGCGCCGCCCCCACCTCCTCCTCCGTTCGTGGCTTGCGCGGTGAAGGTGACCACGCCGACGCCGGACACCACCGCGTTGAGCGTGTTGGTGCCGGACGAGCCCAGCGTCCAGCGGGTACTGGCCTCACCATTGCCGTCGGTATTGGTGTTGGACGATTCGACGTGTCCACCACCGGCACCGATCAGCCAGCTCACCGGCCGATCGGGAACCCCATTCCCCTCGCTATCCACCAGGCGAACCACCAGCGGATCGGGCAGCTCGGCACTGGGCCGGGCCGACTGGCCGTTCCCGGAAACGCGCACCAGTTCGTCCGCGCTGCCGGGGGCGGCGTGGCTGGTGAAGGTGACTGGCGACCCCGCGAGGCCCGAGCTCGTCGCGGTGGCGGTTTGCGGTCCGGCCGCGGAGCCCAGGATCCGGTAGGTCGCCGCGCGCCCGTCCGAGCCGGTGGTGACCGAGCCGGGATCGACACTGCCCTGATCGGCGTCCCACTCCACGTTCACGCCGGCGACCGGATTGCCGAATGCGTCGAGCACCCGAGCTACCAGCGAATCGCCGAGGGCGGTACCCACCGGGGCGGTCTGATCGTCGCCGCTCACTGCCTCTATGCGGGTCGCCCCACCGGATCCCACGACAGCGTCGAAGGTGACTTCGATCCCGTCCAGCCCGACGGCGCTGGCAACGACCCGTTGCGTGCCACTGACGCTGCCGAGCGTCCACCGAGCCTCTGCCATGCCGTTGGCAGCCGTTTCGGCGGTGTCAGGGATGACTTTTCCTCCCGGCGCCTCGGTGACCAGCGCGAAGACGACCTTCTGGCCCGGCACTGGCTGTCCCCTGCGATCGATCACCTTCACCACGATCGGATTGGGGAGCGGCTCCCCGGCCGTGCCGTTCTGGAGGTTGCCGTCAATCAGCGCCAGATCGGCCGGCGCGGTCTCGCTCGGCAACGTGAGGTCGCTCCCGCCGCAACGCGCCAGCAGGAGGAGAGTGCACAGTGGCACCCCGAGGCGACCCAGACCGCGAAAGAGCTGCTGCACGAGAGCCGATTCTGTGGATGTTAAAGCCGCACGATAGCAATAGGTTATCGCGCGGCTGGCCGGTCCGATAGGGCCTAGATCACAGAGGGGCTGGCGCTAGTACCCGATCCAGATCGTGAAGCTGTGAGGACCACTGGTGTCGCCGCCTCCACTGGCGGTGCCGCCGTTGTCCTTGAGCACTACCGTGATCACGGCGCCGCCCACTGCGCCCGAGGGAGTGTAGGTCAGCGCCCCCTCGGCGGACTGGGAATCGTTCCGGGTTATCGCCGGTTGCCCTTCAGCGGTAAACAGCCAAGGACTGCTGTTGCCGACCACCTGAAACTCGAGGATCTGGTCGGTCTCGTTCTGCCCTCCCGGTGAGATGCCCCGGGCCCAGCCCTCGATTCTCTGCGGTCCGTCGTACCAATGCACGGCGGACGGATCGCCTGCGTCGGTGAAGAACGGCGGATCATTCACCGGGGCAACGTGGATCGTCACCGTTGCCGTGTTGGACTTCCCGTCAGGGTCTCGTGCGCGATAGGTGAACTGGTCGTCGCCGAAGAAATCGACCTCCGGGTTGTAGCTGAACGATCCATCGGATTGCATGGTGACGACCCCGTTGGGTGGATCGCTGGCATCGGACGCCGTGAGGGACCCGCCCTCGGGGTCGACATCGTTTTTCAGGACGCCGTCGGATGGCCCAACGCTGAGGGTGTTACCGTGACCCTCGTTGGTATTGTACTCGTCGTCCCGGGCCGTCGGAGCCTTGTTGGCAGGCACCGCCATGGCGCGAAAGAGCACGGGGGAGCCGCTCAGCCCGGTAGCTTCGGCCTGAGTTGCATAGGGGCCGGGGGTGGGTCCCAAGGTCCGAAGGACGCGGGCCACTCCTTCGATGTCCGTGGTCGAGGTCGCGGCCGACACGCTGCCGCCACTTGGTGCCGCCCAGCTCACGGTCACGCCCTCGACCGGGTTGCCGCTATCGGTAGTGATCCTGACCGACAGCGGGTCTGAGAGGACGGTGCCCACGATGCCCGACTGATCGTCGCCAGATACCGGCTCGATCCTGAAGGCGCCCGGTGGCGGGGGGGTGGTCGGCGGCTCGGCGGGAAGGACGAGATCGTTCCCCCCACAGCCGGCCAGGACGGTGAGGGCGCAGAGAAATGCCCCGAAACTTTCGAGACGAAGGACCCGAAGCACGAGAGCCGAACCTCTTTAAGCTAAAGCCGCGCGATACTATAGCTTATCGCGCGGCGGGCCGGTCCGATAGGACCTGGATCACAGCTGAGATTTGCAGTGGCTGGTCCTTACAGCGTTACGTTGACCGTCACCGTCGCGCTAGAGGAGGACAGCTGGCCATCACTCGCGGTATAGGAGAACGTGTCAGCTCCACTAAACCCACCCGGAGGAGACACGTT
>Ga0193723_1000159_pt1 | contig 24130 bp, 23 predicted proteins | sample H2m2metaG_FD_143042 | JGI IMG/M metagenome (GOLD analysis project Ga0193723, IMG submission 143042) | Soil microbial communities from a riparian zone of the East river system, Colorado, United States - H2m2 | ecosystem: Environmental > Terrestrial > Soil > Riparian zone | place: USA: East River...
ATGGAGTAATCCCGCTCGGCAATCTGACCGTTCAATGCGACGATGAGATGTCCGCCGGAGTCCTTCCAGGTTCCGGAGCACTCCTGAAGCGGGATGCGAAAGAAGCCCCGACCGTTCTCGCCGAACGTAACGTACGCGGTGGCCTCTGTGTAATCGGGGAAGGCCCATACGCCCGAGATCGCGGGTGCGCCCGCTCTCACGGATCCAACTCGCTTCATCCTTACGTCTTTGCCAAACATGTTCTCGCCCCTCTGGACGAAGGTGTCGTTCTCTATTCGGAATGAAGTGGTGAACTTGTAGCTCTTGGGATCGCCGGGCTCGCCGAAGTCGGCGACCATCCGATCGTCGGTGATGCTGTAGGCAAACGTTGCCATTACGCCGATCGTCGACCTGAAGGACCCGTCGGGTGCGAAATCCAGCTTGGCTCCGGTCGCATCACCGGAGATCGCCGCTGATTCCCAGGTGCCGACCACGGGTTCCGACGCAACTGGCTCCGTCACAGTGAAAGGCGAATCCAGATCGAGAGTGGTGAGTGAAAGATCGTCGATCCAGACGCTTCCTTTGCCTCCGGTGCCGGCTGTAATCGCAAATTCGATTGCCCCGAGGTGGCGGAGCTCACCGCTGCGGGGCGGAGGGCCCCAGGCGAAGCAGATCTCGCGCTTCTTGCGAGCGATCGACCGCCATTCGGGCGAGAAATTGAAATTCGGATTGTTGGACCACCACACGGTCGCGCCCCCGCGATCGACCAGCTTGAACTCGAGGGTGTTCGTCGGCGCTTGTCCTCGGAGCGCGAACGTGAACTCGTAATTCAGGGGCAGATCCAGATTGATTTCGCGGCGGACGATTCCATAGCCGGGATGGCCGTGGAAGTCGAAATCCACCCGCATCCCGCGACCGTGGCGCCCGCTGTCCGAATGAATCGAGATCTCGACCCCCTGAGCGGGGTTGGTGCTCCACTGACTCACAGATTCGAAAGCGTCGATCACCGTTGTGTCGGCGGACAAAGCCAGGAAGAGAGCGACGAGAGCGAGCATTCTGGTCTACCTCACCGCGATCCCTGACGACGGCTTGAGCAGGGGCCGCGGAGTAACAGGAGTCTTCGCACCGCGCGGCAGCAGCGTGGGAAGATTGGCGAGCTCGAACGCTGTGGCGGCCATGACGGCCGAAGCCTGAACGAGATCGCTCCCGACGGCGTGATCGAAGGTGTCGACCTGAGAGTGGTGCGTGTGATTGTAGCCACGCGACTCCTGGTCGAAGTTCCAGCCGGGCACTCCGTACGGAATGAATGACAGGTGATCGGTCCCGCCCTTGTTTCCCTGCCGCACGTTCTTGGCGCCGAGTGAGGATACTGGGGCGAGCAGATCCTTCCAGAGTTGCTCGTCTTCATTTCGCCCTTGAAGCGCTTGACCCGTGATCATGCCGGTGCCGTTGTCGATCACCAGCACCGCCTGGATACTGTCAGCCGTCGCCGCGTGCTGCGCCGCGTACGCGGTCGAACCCAGCAAGCCTTCCTCTTCACCGCTGAACAGAATGAAGCGGATCGTGCGCTTTGGTTTGAGTCCTGACTGCGCGATGGCGCGCGCGGCTTCGAGCACCACCATTGAGCCGGTACCATTGTCCGTCGTCCCGGTGCCAAGATCCCAGCTGTCGAGGTGCGCGCCCAGGATGACGACTTCGCCCGGCTTCTCGGTGCCGCGAATTTCCGCGACCGTGTTGTACTGCTGCACCGGTTTGGTGCCAATGGTGTTGGAGACCGCGGCTTCGAAGCGTGGGGTGACGCCGTTCTGAATGAGGCGCGCCAGCTGGGCGAAGTCTTCGTGCGCGATTACAAGATTCGGGAGCGGGGAGACAGCGTAAGGCGAGCCGCTCATGTTCATCAGGCCCTGCTCCTTGCTGCCATCGGTGAGTCGACCGAGTGCTCCTGCCTGCTTCAGAAGGTACGGAGCGTCGAACGCGAACTGGCGGCGTTGTGCGACGGCGGCCGCGGATGTGTCGAGCGGAGGCCGGGGTTGATTCTGACGGGCGCGGAGCGCTGCGGAATCCGCCGCGGTCATCGGCGGACCGTCGGGATTCCAGATGTTCGCAGGCTGCCCAGTGAGGAGCCACGCACCTTTCACTCGATCCTTGTAGACGGCGAGACTCTCCGGCGACGAGACGTTCGCCAGCACGACCGGTCCGGCCATCGGCCTCCCGTCAGTGCCGGCCGTCCACGCCCAGCTTTGGGCCGTGACTGCGCGCTGAAACGGCGCGAGAAGCCGCGCGTTCGCCACGCCGCGCTCCCAGGTTACGCCGAAGTCCCACGGCTCGATCGCGGCAGTGAGCCCGTATGCCTTGAAGCGTTCCGCCGTCCAGTCGTTGGCGCGGCGCATCGCGGCGGACCCGGTGAGGCGCGGACCGATGACGTCGGAGAGGTACTCGAGGTTCTTCATCACTTCGGAGTGGTCCGTCGCCTGACGGATGATGGCAGCGGTGCCGGTCGTGTCGACACCGGTCTGGGCGCCGAGCGGGACGGTGACGCTTATGAGAGTCGCGCAGATGACAAGCTTTATCATGGATCCTCAGAAATGAATGCGTTGAGACTCAGAATGTGTCAGTGCCCAGACCCCAACTGCAACTGATGACTACCGGGTGAGGGCTATCGGCGGACCCGCGGGTGGCTGCGGGCTGCAATTAGATGCGTTCGAGACTAGCACGCAGCCATCAGCGGGCCAGCCGGCAGCCGACACCCGGTAGTCTTCAGTTGCAGTTAATCCGCGCCGCGGCAACGCCGAAATGCAGTAGGACGGCGTCCCACAGTCAGTGTGACAAAAACCTGACTGAACACCAGTCTCAGCCCTGACTCCATCCCCAAGTGGTCCGTGATATCGTCGAGTAGTACTTCAACCAGAGGCAAGAATGAAACATTGTGCTGACGCCCTCGCTGATAGCCTCGAGCAGGGGGCCCGCGCGCTTGCCGACATCGCAAGCGCTCTCACGACTGCGGAGTGGCAAACCCATGTCCCCAGGAACGGAAGCGAGATCGGCCTCATGGTGGATCACGTCGCCAGCGTCTACGGGCAATTGACACAGACGATTGCCGGAGGCGAGCCGGTGGCGGGTGTGACCGGGGAAGCCGTTGACGAGATGAATGCCGGGCACGTCGAGGAGCACGACCACGTCACGAAGGAGGCAGCGCTCGATCTGCTCCGGCGGAACAGCTCTGCAGCCGCAGCCGCAATACGGTCTCTAAGCGACGAGGAGCTCGATCAGGCTGCTTTGTGCTAGCAGAGTAGTACGGCCGGGTCCTCGGTAGGCCGGGCGGAGTGATGTGCGTTTCCTAAGCCCATCGAATACCGAAGCAGGGAGCTGTAAGCTTTCAAGCTTCTTAGCTAATCAGCTTTCATAGTGGCGTAAGAGAATCTGGGAAACTGAGATCGCGGCTAGTCGAAAACTCATCGGGCCGTAAGGACTCGAATCGGCCGAGCCCTACGCCACCAGAGAAGCTGAAAAGCTAAAAAGCTGCAAAGCTTACCGCTCCCTGCTTCGGTTTTGTGGATGCCCGACGAAGCGCCCGACGAGTTTCCCCGTGATAGGCCTGTCATATGAAGTCCGTCCCCATGCCACTAATCCTCGAAGCTGCCAACGCCGAGGTGCGTGCAATGGACGATGTCGAGCTGAGACGACAGCTCGAGCGGGTGCACGCCGACTGCTTCGGCTGGGCCATGGCATGCTGTGGCCGCGACAGAGACGACGCCGAGGAGGTTTTGCAGACCGTGTATCTCACAGTGCTGGATGGGCATGCGCGCTACGACGGGCGCTCGAGCTTTCGCACCTGGCTCTTCGGCGTGATACGGCGCACGGCTGCGTCGCGGCGACGCACCGCATGGCTGCGCGGGTTGTTGCTCGAGCGCAATGGCGAACGCATGAGACCGGAAGCGCCTGCGCCAACGGACGCGAAGGTCGAGAGCGACTCGCGCTCGCTGACTTTGCGTAACGCGCTCGCTCACCTGGCAGCACGCCAGCAGCAGGTGCTCCATCTCGTGTTTTACCAGGACCTGACGGTTGACGAGGCCGCGGCCGTGATGGGCACGAGCGTTGGCTCGGCCCGAACGCATTACGCGCGCGGCAAGGCGCGACTCGCCACGCTGCTCGGCGACGCGAGGGACCTGTGACAATGATGGACGAGAGAGAGCTTCGTCGAAGCTTCGAGCAGTTGCGCGAGGCCGATCGAGATCACGTACCGGGCTTCGCGCAGATCTCCGAACGCGCCCGGGCTCAGCGGAGATTGCGGGTGCCGACGCGTCTGCGCCCGCTCGTGATCGGCGCGGCCGCCGCTGTCGCAATCCTCTCGTTCTTCCAGGCGCGAGGGCGATCGTTCACTCCCGCTGTGGCTACTCCCGCGATCACGACCTGGCGAGCGCCGACGGACGTCTTCCTTACGGCTCCTGGCATCGAGCTGCTCGGTTCGATGCCCACGCTCGGCGCGTCCGTGCTCGACACGATGATTCCTACACCTTCGAAGAGAGGAACCTGACGATGAGAGTTTCAATTCTTGCGCTCGCGTTTGTGCTCAGCGCCGCGAGCCTCGCGGCACAGGGCCCGCCACCGGGACAGCGCGCACCGGGCCCGCAACCGGGACCCGACGACTTTGGACGCAACTTCTTCCCACCCGAGCTGGTGATGCAGCACCAGAGTGAAATCGGACTACAGGATGCGCAGCGCGCCTCGCTCACCTCCGCCATTCAACAGACGCAGGGCAAGTTCATGGACGTTCAGTGGAAGCTGAGCGCCGAGGGCGAGAAGATGGGCCGTCTGCTTCAGGGCACGCAGGTGGACGAGACACAGGTTCTCGAAGAGGTGGACCGCATTCTCGCGTTGGAGCGGGAGATGAAGAGAACGCAGATCTCGCTGATGGTGCGCATCAAGAATACCCTCACGCCGGCGCAGCAGGCGAAGCTCACGGAGATAAAAGCCCGCAGCCAATAGCGGGCCCGCAGATAGCCCTCACCCGGTAGTCTTCAGTTGCAGTTGAGGCCCGGGTAAAAAGTGTAGGGCTGCGGCCTACGCGCCGCGCGAGAAAACACTGACAAGACAGTTGCCGAGGGCCCGACTGCCTCGGCCAGCGCCCGGTGATATTCTGCGTCGTTACGACGAGATCACCGGAGTACTGACATGATAAGCGTTACCGTAGCTCGCCAAGCAACAGCCGTTGCCGCATTCACCATCGCGCTCGGCTGCGGATACGATTCAACCACGCCATACCCCCCACCTGGCCCAGACACCTCGGTCCGCGAAGGGCTGTGGACCGCCAGCGGAAGCAATCCGGCAATCCTGCGTCTCGAGCCGACGCAGCTGCTCACGAGTGGGAATCGCACGCCGGCGACGGCGATCAGCACGTCGAGCGCAGACCTCTTTGACTTGAACGGCATCGCGTTCGACGCCGACGGGACGATGTGGGTCACCAGCGAGGACGATTCCTCACTGGTCGCTTTTGCTCCCGCATCGCTTACCCGGTCCGGGTCAGCTGCTGCGGCAATCGTGATTTCAGCGACCAACGGCTCGCTCAGCGCACCGACCGGGCTTGCGTTCGACAGGCAGCATCGACTGTGGGTGGCGAACTCCGGCAATGGAACGATCGTGCGATTCGATCCCGCCCAACTCAGGTCGAGCGGATCTCCAGTCCCCGCGGTGACGATCTCCGGGCTCGGCAAGCCTACTGCTCTCGCGTTTGATGCGGCGGGCTCACTCTGGGTGTCCGACGGTCGCCGGAACAAGGTGGCCAGCTTCGGCGAGGATCAGCTTGACGCATCGGGGTTCCTCGCTCCCCGAGTAGTCCTCAGCGCCCTCGCTGCTTCTCTCGCCATTCCGGCGGGGATCGCGTTCGACGCTGACGGGAATCTCTGGGTCGGAAACATTGGCAATCAAACCATTGTTGCCTTCAGTCCGACGCAACTGGCCGCGGGCGGAACGCTCGATCCACACGTCGTTCTTTCTTCGAACGCAGGCTCGCTGAGCATTCCCGCCGGGTTGGCATTCGACGCTGACGGAAGCCTCTGGATCATGGGCGGAGCTGGCGCGCTCGAGAAATTCCCGAAGACAGCGCTCAACGCGACGGGGGCACCGGCTCCGGGCGTCCGAATCGACGTCACAGGATATGTGCTGTTCTATAGCGTGGCCTTCTGGCCGACGCCCGAGGCGCTGCCACTCAATTGAACCCGGTGGCACCAACAAAGGCGGGCGCACAACGCGTCCGCCATCAACTCGCTGTAAATAAAACAAAGAGGCGTACAATGAAGAACCGAATCAATGCACTCGCCGATCGCCTGGAGAACGGGGCCGCGGCGCTCGCCGACTTCGCCAGCTCTCTTACAACCGCGGAATGGGAAACGCCCATCCCACACGATGGTCGGAAGGTCGGCGTCGTCGTGCACCACGTCGCCACCGTTTATCCGATCGAGATCCAGCTGGCGCAAACGATCGCGGCGGGAAAGCCGATCGAGGGAGTCACCGGCGATGACATCAACACCATGAATGCCGGGCACGCGAGGGAAAACGCGACCGTCAGGAAAGAGGCTGCGCTCGAATTGCTCCGGCGCAACAGCGCCGCGGCAGCGGCCGCGATCCGCGCTCTGAACGACGATGAGCTCGATCGCGCTGCTCCAGCATCGCTCTACGGTGATGCGCCGGTCACCGCCCAGTTCGTGCTCGAGGATCACGCAGTCCGACATAGCTACCATCATCTCGCCCGCATCCAGAGAACTCTGAAGGAGCAGTCATGATGACGATGACGTTGGAAATGGAGACCCTGAAGACGCGTCTCAGGTCGACGTGGATGTCAGGCGATTACGGGTACTTCGCGAAGTATCTGCTGCCGGGGGCGATGGACTTCCTCAACCGTCTGGACATCGCGCCCGGCACGAGGATGCTGGACGTGGCGTGCGGCGCCGGACAGATCGCAATTCCAGCTGCTCGCGCCGGCGTCAATGTCACAGGCATCGACATCGCCGCGAACCTGATCGACCAGGCTCAGGCGCGCGCCCGGGCTGAGGAGCTGGATGTCAGGTTCGACGAAGGCGACGCTGAGAGGCTTCCATACGCGGACGCGTCATTCGATCTCGTGGTGAGTCTCATCGGTGCGATGTTCGCCCCTGTGCCGGAGCGGGTAGCGGCCGAGTTGGTGCGCGTGTGCCGGCCCGGTGGTCGTATCGTGATGGCGAACTGGACACCCGAAGGCCACGTCGGGCAGATGTTCAAGATCCTCGGCGCGCACGTCCCGACACCGGCGCTCATGGCTCCGCCGGTGAAATGGGGAGACGAAGCAACGGTTCGCGAGCGGCTCAGAGATGGTATTGCGAAGCTGAGCTTCTCGAGGCGCCTGTATCCGATGCGCTACCCGTTCCCGCCGTCAGAGGTGGTGGAGTTTTTCCGCCTCTATTACGGCCCGACCAATCGTGCTTTCGCTTCTCTGGATGCGGTTGGCAGGAGCTCGCTGCGCCATGATCTCGAGGCGCTCTGGGACCGCAACAATCTCGCGGGCAGGGGCGCGACCAACGTCAATTCGGAGTATCTCGAAGTGGTCGCGATCCGCGACTAGTTACTTGAGTAGCTCGTGCGCTGCCACATAGCGCACGAGCTCCTCCTTCGACTTGAGTCCCATCTTCTCCAACAATCGCGCGCGGTAGGTACTCACCGTCTTCGCACTCAAGCGAAGCTGCGCGGCGACGTCCTTGACCATCATCCCGCTCCCGAGGGCGCGCAGCACCTCGAACTCACGATCGCTCAACCTCTCGTGCGGCGCGCGCGTCATGCCGCCGTCCACCATCCCGGCCAGCCTCTCGGCCATCGTCTCGCTTACGTACTTGCTGCCCCGCGCCACCCGGCGAATCGCCTCCACCAGCTGCTCCGGAGAGTGATCCTTGGTGAGATACCCGGCCGCGCCTCCTTGTAGCGCGCGCGTCGCCCACTGATCCTCGGGGTGCGTGCTCAACACCAGGACCTTGACGGTCGGGTGTCGCGCTCGCAGCTCACGAAGCGTTTCGACGAAAGTCGCGCCCGGCATGCTTACATCGAGGAGCACCACGTCGACGGCCGCCGACGCAAGCAGGCGCAACAGCTCGGCACCCGTCGATGCCTCTCCGGCCACGGAGATGCCCTCGTCCTCGCACGCGATTCGGCGCAGACCCTGGCGCACGATCGGGTGATCGTCTGCGATTGCGAGCCGGATCATCGAGCGGCTCCGACACGTGGAATTCGGAGCGACACAATGGTGCACGACCCCGCGCCGCGGAAATACTGAACTCTCCACCACACGCCAGAGCGCGCTCCCTCATGCCGATCAGTCCCAATGACCTCGTTCCCTCGAAACATTCCGACGTACAGCCCACACCGTTGTCGGATATGTCGAGCTCGAGGAATGTCGGAGTCCCTGAGAGTCGGATGTCGACGCGTGTCGCGTGGGCGTGACGGAGGACGTTGGTCAGCGACTCCTGAAGGATCCGGAAGACGGGGCTTCCCAGGTCGTCCGGGATCGGGACGCCATCACACGACACCTCCATCGCGACCTTGATACCGGTGCGCGCCTCAAACTCCTGCCCCTGCCACTCGAGCGCGGCCGCCAGACCCAGGTGATCCAGCACGCTCGGCCTAAGCGCCGTGGCGATGCGGCGCACGGCGTTCGAGGTCTGATCGATTCGCTCGATGATCGACGCGCATTGCGCGATTGCTTCGTGATCGCGCGGAAGACGGTTCTTCATCCACGAGATGTCCAGCTTAAGTCCGGTCAGCGCCTGACCGAGCTCATCGTGGATTTCCCGCGCGATCCCGGTGCGCTCTTCCTCGCGCACCTTCTCAAGGCGCGACGCCAGGGCGCGGAGCTGCTCGCGCGAGGCGCGTATTTGCTCGCCGACGAGATACTGGCCTGTTATGTCGCGCTGGATGCCGAACTCACCCGCGATGCGACCACGATCATCGTAGATCACCATGTAGTCGCCTTCGATGCGCATCGGAGTGCCGTCCAGACGACGCTCGTCGGTTTCGGTATGGATATGACCCCGATCGAAGAACTCGCGCCACCTCGCTTTCGCTTTCGTCAGATCATGCGCCAGGAACTGCGCGGGAGTCCTCCCCAGAAGCTCTTCCGGCATCGTGGCGTGGAACTGCGACAGAATGGCCGCGTTCACCTTCGTCATGCGCAGATGCTCGAACACATAATCGAGCACCTTGTCCTTGCTGACGTGATCCCCCCATTCCACGGGCTCGTCCAGCATCATGAAGAAGAACCCGTCCATGGACTGAGCGAAGAACCGTTCGAGCAGTCGTTCGTTTTCGATGACGCCCGGAACAGACATGTAGCTCGCCATCCATGGGAGCATGAAAGGTAAGGTTTGGGATTGGCGGATGCCAAAGAGGGGCCGAGTTCTGCGCCTCGACCCCTCTTTGCGGGGTTAGAGAGACTTCTTCGGCTCCCCGTAGATGATGTTGTCCAGCACTACCAGGTCAGCCGTCCCGCCGGCGGCGGTAACGTCGTTGACGTTGGCTGCCAACGCGCCGGTGCCTAGCGTAATCCGAACACGGGCGATAATCGACTGGTCGAACGTCACGGCGAGGAACGACAGTCCTGCCGGGTCCGTTCGTACGGGCGCGGCGAACTTGCCAAGGCTCGAGCCATCCACTGCAAACAGCTCAATGGTCGTCTTGTCGGCCAGGTCCACATCGCTGAAGACGACACCATAGGCGCGGGTTACCGCCGGCGTTGGTTGACCCGCAACCCGGAACAACTGGTCGAGCTGGTTGCTGCCGATCGGCGTGAAGATCTTGGTGGCGCTGAAAAAGTTGAACTGCGATGCGTAGGCAGGATTGATCTCCGCAAAGAGCGTGGAATCATTGCGGAATCCAGTGCCGGCAGTCGTGAACACCGCGCCCGATTTCACGTTGGTGTTGAAGAAGTCTGCCGGAAAGTCGTTCTTGTTGTCGAACGGGTTCGCGCCCGCGCCGTCCCAGCTGATTTCGCGGCGGCCACCGGGTTGTTCTCCAGGTGTGGCGCCGTTCGATGCGCCGAGGAGGGTTCTGAATGCGTCGACCTCGGGGGCGATGTTTCCCGTGGCGGTCAGCACCGTCGCCTGTGGGATCACGGGCGCGGGGTTGGTCACCGTATCAACGCTGCAGGCGGCAATCACGGCGAGCGCCGCGAGGGCCATAAATCTCATTGTGTGCATTTGCTTCTCCCTTGGTGGGAGGGCCGACCGGGCAACGCACTCGCGCTCCCGCCGGTACTCCGATGCTTCCAACGCGTGAACTGTACGCGCCGAGAGAGATCGGGGGGATCGGGCGAAAGCGGCGAAGCTGGTGGGATTGTCGCGAACCCGGATGTAGGACGCGGGATGACACCCCGTGAGTGCCACTGCAACTGCAGTTAGTAGTAAAGTGTCAATGCGGACAGTCAGCCCTCTATCTTGAAAACCTCTCGTCGCCCCGACTGAACGAGGTCGTGGTAGCCGTCCATGACCTTCTCGAATTCTTTCGTCATCTCGGGCGTGAAGCCTTCACCCTGCATCATTTTCTCGAACGCCTGCATGCTCGGCACTTCAAACTCGGACACGATCGTCCAGTAGCGCTCGGCGCAGAAGTCCGTCATGACTCGCATTTTGCCGAATCCAGCTTTTTCGTTGAGCTTCGACATTGCGAGAAACTTGTCGACCATTGGACGGACCTTGCCGGGCTTGCAGTACATGATTTCGCGAATGAGCAGCATGGCTCCGCCTCGAGTTGGATGTGAGCTTCATACTGGCATTACAGTCGCCCAAAGTACAGATCGCCCCGCCGTCGATATGCCGTAGCTGGCTGTCAGTCTATTGACATCTGACAGTCCGTCGCACAACATGCCGACAAGTATCATGCGAGCCCTCTGTTTCGCCTTGCTCTGTCTGATCAGTACCTCCCTCGCATCCGCGCAGGAGCTGCGCTTCCCAGCGGTCGGAAACGATACTCCCCAGGCGATGGCGGCTCTGGCCGAGCAGGCGATCGCGTCCTACAAGGAGACCGATCGTGGGCGATACCTCGACAACCTGTTCAGGATGCAGATGGTCGCTGGTCGGTACGCTGACGCGACGGCTTCGATCAAGTCGCTGCGTGCCCTACGACGCAACAAGGTCTCCCTCTCGGCTACTGCGGCCAACGAGTTGTATACGATCGTCGCCGCTGCAAAACAGCGTGGTGACACGCAGTCCGAAGACGCATTCCGGCGAGCGTTCCTTGATGTCTTCGGCCGACTCGACGACCGAACCTCCGCACTGGCGATCCGCGCGCTCGGCATCAGTCGCTTCCCCTTGGACCGCGCCGTAACTGGTGCGTTGCAGCAGCAGAAAGGGAAGCAGTCAATCCCGCTCAACGAGGCTCTGCGACTGATCAAAGCTTACCAGGTCCAGCAGTCCTTTCGGACGCTTCAACCGCTCGCTCGAACCCTCGTCGCTGAAGACGATAGCCGGCGCTACATCATCGACCGAAACATTCAGGTGAGAACGCCGGATGCGGCGACTGTCTGCGCGATGGTGGTGCGACAACGGTCGGTAACGCGTCGGCTGCCTGCGCTGCTCAACTTCACCATCTACGCCGATTCCGAGGCGAACCTCAGGGAGGCGCGGCGCGCTGCATCGAATGGATATGTCGGCGTCGAGGGTCTCACTCGCGGCAAGATGTGCAGCCCTGACAAGCCGATACCATATGAGCACGACGGATCAGACGCGGCAGCACTTATCGACTGGATCTCCCAGCAGCCTTGGAGCGACGGTCGAGTGGGGATGTACGGCGGCAGTTACGAGGGGTTTACGCAATGGGCGACGGCGAAGCACCTGCCCAAGGCCTTGAAGACGATCATCCCGGCGGTGGCGGTGGCGCCAGGAATCGACGTGCCGATGGATGGAAATCTGTTTTTGAGTTTCGTCTATCCGTGGCCGTTCTACACGACGAACGTGAAAGGCCTCGACGACACCACCTACAACAACTTTCCACACTGGAATCGGTTGAACCGCGACTGGTACACCAGTGGTCGTGCCTACCGCGATCTGGACAAGATCGACGGAACTCCCAATCCGATCTACGACACGTGGATCGCGCATCCGACTTACGACTCGTACTGGCAGAGCATGATCCCGTACGAGAAGGATTTCGCCCGAATCAACATCCCGGTCCTGCAAACGGCCGGCTACTACTATGGTGGACCCGGCGCCGCTGTTTACTACTTCACGGAGCACTACAAGTACAATCCGCGCGCCGAACATTACCTTGTGATCGGCCCGTACGATCACCCCCTCGGTCAACGGGGATTGGTCACTGCACTCGGCGACACGATATACGAGCTGGGCGGATACAAAGTAGATCCCGTCGCGCTGACCGATTTCGGAGAGCTACGATACCAGTGGTTCGACTACATCTTCAAAGGCGCGCCGAGGCCCGCGCTGCTGAAGGACAAGGTGAACTATCAGGTGATGGGCGCCAACATGTGGAAGCATGCGCCCTCGATCGCAGCAATGTCGGACCAGACGCTGCGGTACTACCTCATCGCGCTGCGCACCGACAGTACTTATAGACTGACCGAGCGTAATCCCGCGACAAACACCACCGTAGGGGTGAACGTCGATCTCTCCGACCGTACCGACGTAGATCGCAGGTCACCCGGCGGTGGAGTCGTCGACAACGCGATCGACGCCTGGAATGGCGTCGCGTTCGTCAGCAACCCGTTGCAGCGCTCCTTTGAGCTGAGCGGTCTCTTCTCCGGGCGGCTCGAGTTCATCACCAACAAGAAGGATTTCGACATCAACATCTCGCTTTATGAGCTGACATCGAAGGGGGAATACGTTTTGCTCTCGACGTACTGGGCGCGCGCGAGCGCCATCGGCGACCTCGGCCAACGCCGATTGCTGACGCCGGGCAAGCGTGAGCGCCTCGATTTCAAGAGCGTGCGCTTGACGAGCCGGCAGCTGCAGCCTGACAGCCGAATTGTCGTGCTGCTGAACATCATCAAGCAACCCGATTTTCAGATCAACTACGGCACGGGAAAGGACGTCAGCGATGAAACGATTTCGGACGCCGGGGAGCCGCTCGAGGTAAGGTGGTTCGGCGACAGCTTTATCGATCTGCCGGTCCGCAATAGCGGTAACTGAAGCTCACTGCGATCCTCTCAGTCTCCTTTTCGGAGATAGCGCACGACATTCTTCGACAGCCGTCGCGACGCGAGGTTCGCCTCGAACAGGTGGCCGCGCAAGCTGTGCGTGAAGCCGATAAAAAAGAGTCCGGGACACGTGGTTGGATTGCCGGAAGCCTCACTGGGTTCGGCCGATTCGTTCAGCGCCTCCTTGTCGTCGAGCAGCTGGTCGAGTCCCGTGCTGAATCCCGTCGCGGCGATGATTGCGTCGAACGGCTCCGTGCTCCCGTCCGCGAATACCGCCCCTGTTGCGGTCAGCCGCGCGAGTGCCGGCCGAATCTGAACCAGGCCCTGCTTGAGCGCCTTGACGAACCCCACATCGATCACCGGCACGCGCTTCGACGAAAATGGTCCCCACTCTGCCCGGCGAAATCCGTACTTGGTGAGATCGCCAAGGACGATGCGCGAAGTGAGTCGTCCGAGTCTGTCGGCGATCACCGCTGGCAAGAGGTTGAGCAGGATCCCCGTTCGCTGCACCGGCATGCCGAACGGATCGCGCGGAACGATCGCCGGAGCCGTCCGAATGCTGAGCGCCACGAACGCCGCCCCGTTCTCGGCGACATCGGTCGCGATCTCGGTTCCACTGTTGCCGGCGCCGACGACGAGAACGCGTTTGCCCGCGAACGAGGAAGGCTTGGAGTAACTCGCCGAGTGTAGCAGTTGACCCTCGTAGATCTCGACTCCAGGCCAGCGTGGCGGGATCGGAATCCGATACTGTCCGGTCGCAATCACGACCACGCGTGCGTGCCACGTATCTCCGGATGTCGAGATCTTCCAGCTCTCGGGAGCGTGCGGATCCTTTGCGATCTTGCGAGCCTCGCAGCCGGCGATGATCCGAAGCCCGAAATGCTCCGCGTACTCGTTGAGGTACGCCACGAACTCATCGCGGGAGAGGTACTTCGGGAAACGGCGCGGGATCCCGTAATGCGCCAGTCCCGAGAAGCCGCGCACGGTGTGGAGATGGAGCCGGTCATAGCGTCGCGCCCACGTTCCGCCAACTCGCGGATTCTGCTCGAGGACGACGGCTTCGATTCCCCTGCGTTTGAGCGCGGCCGCGGCGGAGAGTCCCGCCGCACCAGCTCCAACTACGACGACGCTCGCTTCAGGCATGATAGGGCGCTTAGCGCTTGCGAGCCCCATCAATGTAGTCCCCGAGGTTGGCAGACCGTAGTATCCTGTCCCAGCGTGGGTCGCTCCGCACGGGATCCCACGTTCGGTCCAGCAGGGGCGAGTACGCTGTGAAGACGGCGATCTCGTGATTCTTCACCGCAGCTTCCATCTCATCGAGCGCCGCGGAGCGGTCCCCGAATCCAAGGTGACAGATCGCCAGGGAGACTCGGGACGCTTGTTCTTTCGCCGCCCGCGCTTCGATTTCTTTCAGCAGCCTCCTGGCATCATCGGTCCTGCCAGCGATGCCGTATGCATGACAAAGCCTGCCTTTGGTCAACACGGTTTCGACATCGAGTCGGGCGGCCTCTTCGAGCTCGCTGATCGCTTTCTGCGTTTCACCCATCTGCAAATGAGTATCCGCAACCAGCTCCCGAGTCAGCCCGAGGCCCGGTGCGAGCTCCTCTGCCTCCGAGAACTGGTTGATCGCGTCCTCGTGCCGGCCGGCAAGCGTGAGTGCGTAACCGAGGGCAAGAGGCGGAATTGGCGCTAGCGGGTCAAGTGCCAGGGCGCGACGAATCTCCACGAAACTCGAATCCATTCGTCCGGTGTGGTAAAGCAGCTCGCCATACCACTGATGCGCGGTCGGATACTGAGGATCGAGCGCGATCGCCTTCCGGTACTCACCCTCACCGGCGCGAAAATCCCACGCGTGTACCGCTGCCAGTCCCAGGGCCGTGTGCGCTTCGGCAAGCGTGCTATCGATCGCGAGCGCGCGAGCTGCGGCTGACCGCGTCTTCGCCAGCGCATCCCGGGGCGCCGCATCGGTGTACTCCGGAAGAATCGCGTAAGTGATCGCCAGGCCCGCATAAGCACGGGCAAAGCGCGGATCTCTCGCGATACTCTCGTCGAAGTATGCAAGCGCTCGGCGGAGATTCGCTGCACCGCGACGATTCCACAAATAACGTCCGCGCAAAAAGGAGTCATACGCGTCTACGTTATCGGTCCCGTGCGCGGTCGACGATAATTCCGCAGCGCTGTCGCCGAGCTTCAGTTTGAGGGCATTCGCTATCGCTCGAGCGATGTCGTCCTGCACCGTGAAGATGTCGCTCGTGCGTCGCTCATATGTATCCGACCAGATTGCGAGGCCGTCGCTCACGTTCGTCAGTTGTGCGCCGACACGTAGCCGGTCGCCGGAGCGACGCACTGCACCCTCGAGGATTGCCTGTACGTGGAGCTTCCTGCCGATCTCCCCGACATCCACGTCCTTCTTTCCCTTGAAAGCATAGGCCGAGGTCCGCGAGGCAACCCGCAGCCCCGGAAGTTTGCTCAGCGCGTTCGCCAGTTCGTCGGTCATCCCGTCGCTGAAGTATTCATCTTTGGCATCACCGCCTACGTTGGCGAGCGGCAGCACGGCGACGGAGCGGAGCTGAGTCACCGGCTGGGCGCCTCCAGTCAGGCCGCGACGGCTGGTCATGGCGTAGGCGACAATTGCCGCAACGGCAATGACACCTGCGACGGCTGCGATGATTCTTGTGTTGCGCCGGCGCGTCGCTGCCGGTTGCGCAGACATTCCATGATCGGCGTGAAGCTCGTCGAGTGTGCTGAGCAATTCTGCAGCGCTCTGTGGCCGGTCCGCCGGGTGCTTCTCGAGGCAGCGCATGGTCAACGTGGCCAGGGCGTGCGGGATCGCCGGCCTTCTCCGCTCAATGGGCTCGGGTTTCTCGACAACGTGCGCCGCGAGCATCGCTTGCATTGAACGTCCGGCGAAGGGAAGCGACCCCGTCAGCATCTCGTACGCCATCACGCCGAAGGCGTAGATGTCGACGCGGTGATTCGCCGACTGATCGGCAGTCGCCTGCTCAGGCGCCATGTACGCCGGCGTTCCCAGCGTCACGCCCAACCCGGTCAGTGTCGCTGCTCCCGGCGCCCTGCTGGATTCGCTGAGCGCTTTCGCCACACCGAAGTCGGTGACGAGCGCAAACTCGTCGGTGAGCATGACGTTGTCGGGTTTGATGTCCCGGTGAGCGACGCCGTGCTTGTGCGCGTAGCTAAGTGCGCTCGCCACTTCGCGGAGGATCCGCACCGCCTCGGGTACCGGCAGCTCTCCCACGCGCATCAGCCTGGAGCGCAATGACTCCCCTTCGACAAAAGGCATCGTGAAGTACGGCGCGCCATCGACTTCACCCGCAGTCAATAGTGGCACGATGTGCGGATGCTGGAGCCTCGCCGCGAGATGGATCTCTCTGCGAAAGCGCTCCACGCTCAGGTCGGCAGCGACCTCGGAAGAGAGAACCTTGACGATGATTTCGCGTCCGAGGCTTCGGTCGATCGCCAGGAACACGCGACTCATCCCACCCCCGATTAGCTCTCGCTCGAAGGTGTAGCTGTCGCCCAGGAATCGCTCGAGAGTTGCGCGAAGATCCGTCACAATTTGCTCAGTGTGCGGTGGTTCGAGGCCACCAGCAAACTTGCCGAGCGGTTATTCCCTGCGACAGAGGCAATAGAGAAACGACTGCTCGCGGCCGCCGGGCGTGTGGTGGTCTTCATGCGCACTGGTGACGATGCGAAACGCGGCCCCGAACTCCGAGTGCAGGGACGCAGCCGAGTAGCGGACGACAGGCAGTCCGCTACAGGTTGCGGGCCCGTCCTCGGCGAAGGTGGCCACGAGTACATATCCGCCCGGTCTCACTGCACGTTGAACCTGAGCGACATAAGCTCGCCGATCTGCGGCGTCGGTGAGGAAATGAAACACCGCCCGATCGTGCCACACCGAGTAGACAAGTTCTCCGAGGGGAGCGTTTCGTATATCGGCGGCAATCCAGCTCACTCTGGCGACGTCCTTGGCTAGCCGCTGTCGCGATATCTCGAGCGCTGTCTCGGATACGTCCAGCACCGTGATGTCCGTATAGCCGGATCCGAGAAGATCGTCGACGAGTACCGAAGTGCCGGCGCCGACATCTATGATCGCGGCGCCGCGATCAGGTGCGAAGCGGGTTATGAGATCGAGGGATTGCCGCGCTTCGGGCTGAAACCAACTGACAGTGTAGACATCCTTGGTCTGATAGATCCTTTCCCAGTGGTTTCTCTGATCCATCTGCGCCGCCTGAAGCGATACCTCACTATAGCCATTTAGCCGGCCGAGTGGCGGTCACTTTAGCGGGCGGCCGGAGCCTTCGTCGGGATTTGCGCCGCCGACTACTCCGTGATATGATCGGTGATCGATTGTCCGCCGACAACGTGAAGGGGGGGAGATCAACGCGTCGGGCGATATCGTCGGAAAATTCCGAGACTTCCACCGGCCCCTTTCACGGTTACGTCGCCACGCGCAAAACCGAGTAGTCGTGGGCTGAATCCCTGACGCGGCAGCCGCCGTGCCTCGTTAGGAATACTATGCGTACTCAGCTCCACGCAATAAGCCGTCATATTCTCTCCATGAGCGTGGGAACTCTCACGCTAATGTTTCTTGCCCCTGTCCTGGCTGCGCAGGACCAGAGACCGGGACGCGATTGGCCGGCTTACGGTGGCGATCCCGAAGGAACACGCTACTCGCCGCTGACGCAAATCAATCGTTCCAACGTCGGTCAATTGCAGGTGGCGTGGCAATTGGATCCGTCGGTTGGCCCTAGGAGCGAACGCTTTCAGGCTCAACCGATCGTGGTCAACGGGATTCTGTACACGGTTACACCGGGGATCAACGTCGTAGCGCTGGACGGAGCGACGGGGAATTTGCAATGGTCCTGGAATTCAGGAAGCCAGACCAGCGTTCGCGGCCTCACCTACTGGACGGACGGAAAAGAGCAACGACTGTTGGCAGCTTTCAGCCACTACGTCTACGCGATCGACGCCACGAGCGGTAAGGAGTTTCGGGATTTTGGCCGGCACGGCCGCATCGACCTTCATTACGACCTGGGCAGAGATCCGGAACAGCAGTCGGTCAGCCTGACCACGCCGGGCGTCATCTACAAGGATTTGTACATCGTCGGTGGTCGGACGTCCGAGCAGCTGCCGGCATCGCCCGGAGACATCCGCGCATACGATGTCCGCACCGGGCGACTTCGTTGGACGTTCCACACGATTCCGCGTCCCGGCGAATACGGCTACAAGACCTGGCCGAAAAAAGCATGGACCTACAGCGGGGGCGCCAACAACTGGGCTGGTATGGCGGTCGATGTGAAGCGTGGGATCGTTTACGTCCCCACCGGATCAGCCTCGGCCGATTTCTACGGGGCCAATCGTGTCGGCGACGATCTGTTCGCCAATACGCTGCTGGCGCTCGATGCGGCAACGGGCAAGCGCATCTGGCATTTCCAGGCCGTGAAGCACGACATCTGGGATCGAGATTTTCCGTCGCCGCCGGCGCTCGTCACTGTCGAGCGCGACGGGAAGCGCGTCGATGCGGTGGCGCAGACGACCAAGCACGGCTTCGTCTTCCTGTTCGATCGCACCAACGGCAAGCCGCTATTCCCGGTCGAGTACCGACGTGTGCCGCCGAGCACGGTCGAAGGCGAAGTCGCAGCTCGGACGCAGCCGTTTGCGTTGAAGCCCGCGCCTTTCGCGCGACAGCAATTGACCGAAGACATGTTGACCAACCGGACGCCGCAGGCGCACCAGTGGGCGCTTGAGCAGTTCAGGACTTTCCGCAGCGAAGGCCTATTCGTCCCGTTCATGGTCGGCACGGAGACCGTGGTCTTCCCCGGATTTGATGGCGGGGCGGAATGGGGCGGCTCGGCCCTCGATCCAAATACGAGAGTGTTGTACGTAAACGCCAACGACATCGCGTGGACATCGAGCATGCGCCGCACGGCGTCGGCGGCAAGTCTGGGACGCCAGACGTATCTCAATCAGTGCGCGGCGTGTCACGGGGAGAACATGTCGGGCGCGCCGGGATTTCCATCGCTGGTCGACATCGCGACTCGGCGCACGCACGCACAAATCGCGGAGATCATTCGAAATGGATCCGGTCGCATGCCGGGGTTCTCTTCTCTTCCCCCTGAGACGCTGGAGCAAGTCGTTCAGTATCTGATGCGCGGCGAAGCGAAAGAAGCCATGCGAGGCGCGCCGTCACCAACTGACCTGAAGTACAACTTCACCGGCTACACCAGGTGGTACGACCCCGACGGCTATCCCGCGGTGGCGCCGCCGTGGGGAACGTTGAATGCCATCGATTTGAATACCGGCGAGTACGTCTGGAAGATTCCCCTCGGCGAGTATCCGGAGCTGGCCGAGCAAGGTCTGAAGAGCACCGGGACTGAGAACTATGGCGGCCCGATCGTGACTGCCGGGGGGTTGGTCTTGATCGGTGCGACGAACTTCGACAAGAAATTCCGCGCGTTCGACAAGGATACCGGCAAGCTGTTGTGGGAGAGCGTGATGGTGAACTCCGGCAATGCAACTCCGATCACGTACGAGGTGAACGGGAAGCAATTCGTCGTGATCGCGGCGTACGGCGGGTACGGGACCCGGCTTGGTGTCGTGAACCGAGAACCAGAGCGCGGCGCATTTGTCGCGTTCGCGTTGCCGTAGGTGCAAACTGCAAGTGAACACTACCGGCCGGTAGTGTTCGGTTGAACCTGCACTTGCAGTTCGGATCGCTCGAACAGCGCGACGCCAACCGCATCCAGGGATGTCCCCAAAGCCTCCAGAGCGACAGCCATATGGTAGACGAGATCTGCCGCTTCTTCGGCAGCACGACCTGAGTCAGAATCAGCGCAGGCAGTCACGAACTCTGCGGCTTCCTCCCCGATCTTCTTCAGGCGGAGGTTACGATCGTCGAGCAGCACCCTGGTATAGCCAGTGTCATCCGGCTGCATTCGCCTCGCGCGGATTGTATCCGCGAGCAATGCCCAGGCACTTGGCTGAGTGGAGTCGGGAAAGCAGGATACCTTGCCGGTGTGACACGCCGGTCCAGCCGAGACGACGCGAGCGAGCACAGTATCGCCGTCACAGTCGAGGGCGAGCGAAACCACCTTCTGCACGTTCCCGCTCGTCGCACCCTTCCGCCATAATCCCCTGCGACGCGATCGATAGTGCATCTCGCCTGTCTCGACCGTGCGCGCGAGCGCTTCCCTGTCCGCGTTCGCAACCATCAGAACCCTTCCGGTTACGGCATCCTGCGCGACGACCACTATGGTACCGGTGACGTCGTCGAAAGCGACTTCGTCCAAATTCAGAGTTGTGGTCATGAGCCTGCCGAGCTGGAGCCACCCGCTGTTGGCGCGACGAGAATCGCTCGAACGGCGCCGGCCAGGAGAGAATTTGTTGCGATCGCGTCGCCGCCGAATGCAGTCGTCCGTCCCTTCCAGTCCGTAAACGCGCCGCCGGCCTCCGTGATCACAGGCAGCAGCGCCGCTGCGTCCCAGACAGACATTACGTCATCCACCATCACGTCGGCACGACCCGTCGCGACGAGCAGATACCCGTAACAGTCTCCCCACGTGCGCATCGCTTGCGCCCCGTCCTGGAGCCGCAGCCAACGGTCGCGGCGAGTTGGATCGCGCTTGAACCGGGCGTCGGTGGTGACAAGCCGCGCGGAGCTCAGGTCCGACACTTCCGATACAACAGTGCGGGAGCCGTTCCACCAGGCGCCCTTCCCGGGCGCCGCGACCACGGTCTCCGCGAGCGCCGGAAAGTACGCCGCGCCCGCGATCACGCTCTCCCCTTCCATCACTGCGACGAGCGTCCCCCACAATGGCACTGTCTGAAGGAAGGTGAACGTGCCGTCGATTGGATCGATGACCCACCGCCGTTTCGCGGACTCACGCGTCGGAGGCAGCTCCTCGCCAATAATCCCGTCCGACGGAAAGTTCTTCTCGATCCACTCCCGCGCCGATCGCTCGGCTTCGTAATCCGCTGCGCTCACAGGCGAGCCGTCCTGCTTCAGCCGAACCTCGGGACACTTCCCGTAGTACCGCCGGGCCACGTTACCGGCGAGCGTAGCCACTTCTGCCACGGCATTCATATAGTTGTCGGCGCCGGCAGCGTTCTCAGTCCTGGCGATTCCAGTCATGCCGCCATCCTCACCGGAATGCCGTCCGCGCGCAGAGCGGTCTTGATGCTCTGAACGTCCGTGACCCCGGAGTGCAGCAATCCGGCTAGCAGCGCCGCATCCGCTCCCCCGCGCGTGAACGCGTCGCGGATGTCGGAAGCCGAGCCAGCGCCCCCCGATGCGATCACCGGTATTGTCGCAAGTCTCGCGACTCTGGCCAACAGCTCGAGATCGTACCCCAGCCGCGCACCGTCGTGATCGATGCTGGTGAGCAGAATTTCACCAGCACCGAGCTCGGCACACCTCACCGACCATTCGATCGCATCCAAGCCGGTGGGCTCCCGTCCACCGTTTACGTAGACCTCCCAGCTGTCGCCATTTCTCTGGGCGTCGATGCTCGCGACTACGCACTGCGATCCGAATCGCTTCGCTGCGACAGTGAAGAGAGCCGGGCAGCGGACACCCGCTGAATTGATCGCGATCTTGTCCGCTCCCGCGCGCAGCGCCGCCGCGATGTCCTCCACCGATCGCATCCCGCCCCCAACAGTCAACGGAATGAACAGCCGCTCCGCGGTCCGTCGCACCAGATCGAGCAGGGTAGAGCGTCCCTCATTCGTCGCGGAGATGTCCAGATACACGATCTCGTCGGCGCCTTGCGTTTCGTAACGCTCGGCCAGCACGACGGGGTCGCCCTCGTCACGGAGATTCACAAACCCCACTCCTTTTACGACTCTGCCGTCCTTCACGTCGAGGCAGGCGATCACTCTGTTCATCAGAGTCATTCCACCCTCACCGAGACTCGGCCCTTGGTGCTCATCGTCGCGCCGGTGTCCACGAGCGCATCGCGAAGCGCGAAGCCGAGCGCCTTGAACGCGCCTTCGATGATGTGGTGCTTGTCGGTGCCGCGCAGAACGACGATATGGAGTGTCGAGCGCGACTCGTCGCTGAACGATCGCATCCAGTGATCGTAGAGACTGTTCGGAAGTGGCCCCCGGTAGAAGGGGCGGCCGCCGATGTCGATGGTCGCCTGGACGAGCGCGTCGTCCATCGGGACGGTTCGCGAGCCGTAGCGCGCGACGCCGGCGGGAATGCTGTCCTTGAACGCGCGGCCGAGTGTGAGCGCTACGTCCTCGATCACGTGATGTCTAAGGTCCCCACGAGCGGAAACGTCGAAGTCGAGTCCGGAGTAGCGGGCGAGAATTATGAGCATGTGGTCCAGAAACGGAACTCCCGTCTCGATCTTGCCAGGACCTTTGCCCGGTCCGGGTCGAAGCTCCACGCGGACAGAAGTTTCACCGGTCTCTCTGATCGTCACTGTCATGCGGAGAATTCCTCGATGATGGCGCTCGCGTCGAGCGCGCCTGTGTAGAGTGCCATTCCCACTATTGTTGCCGAGACACCAGCGTCGGCAAGACCGCGAAGATCGGCGAGCGTTCCGACTCCGCCCGAGGCTTGCAGCGGTGCGCGCGAAACCAGCGCGAGCTCGCGCATGAGACCAACATCGGGGCCTTCCATTCGTCCTTCCAGGTCGACCGCGGTCACGAGAATCGCGGCGAGGGGCAGCTTATCAAGCTCCTTCACAAAAGTCGTCACGTCCACCGAGAGCTTCTCCGACCAGCCACGCGTCGTGACTTTGCGCCCCCTGGCGTCAGCGGCGACGATGAGCCTGTGGGGGTAAAGCGCCGCCGCTCGCTCGAGCCACTCGCGATCCTCGACCGCCTTGGTGCCGAGCACGACTTCGGATGCGCCGGCAGCAAGCAGCTCCTCGATTGAGTCGATCTCGCGCACGCCACCACCGCACTGCAGCCGAGCACCGGTCGCTGCAAGAAGCTGCTTCACCACTTCCCTATTCGTTCCTCGACCCGTGGCGGCATCGAGATCCACAACGTGCAATCTTTCGAAGCCCGCACCTATCCAGCGGGCGGTGACGCCGACCGGGTCGGCGATGCGAACGCGCTCGTCCGCGTACGATCCTCCGACGAGCTGCACGCAAGCGCCGTCGCGCAAGTCAATCGCGGGAATCACTTGCATTGAAGGAGCTCATCGATGACACCGTTGACGAAGCCACGCCCGGAGACGGAGCTTTTTTCGGGGTGGAATTGCACGCCGACCGTGTTTGCCGTGCGCACGACCGATGCGAACCGAGCATCCTGATGCGTGGTCCAGGCGAGGACGCTTGAGTTGTCTTGCGGCCAACAGACATACGCGTTGGCAAAGTACGCGGCACTCATTTGCGATTGGCGCAGCGCAGAAACGACAACGGTCGTTTCCCGCTTCCCGTTTCCCGCTTCCCGTTTCCCGTTTCCCGCTTCCCGCTTCCCGCGACTGACCCACTCGATCTCGTTCCAACCCATGTGAGGAACTTTTCGCGTAAGGAGCCGTCTGACTTGGCCAGGAATGAGTCCGATCCCCGGATCCGCCCCTGGTGTCTCCTCGCTGGCGTCGAAGAGCATCTGCATTCCCAGACAGACACCCAGGCACGGCTTCCCATCAGCGAGCGCGGAGCGGACGTATCCTTGCGCGCCACCCATCGCGGCGACGGCGGCGCCGAAGGCGCCGACTCCCGGAAGAATCAGGATGTCGGCTTTGAGCGATGACCGAATGTCCGTGTCGACCGAGACGCTCCGCTCGCCGCCTTCAATCGCCTTCACCAGCGAGTGCAGGTTGCCTGCGCCGTAATCGAAGATTCCGATCCGGGTCACGCCACGGTACCAAGCGCGTCGAGACAGCGCTCCATCAGATCCCACGGCCCGATTCCAATGCGCACAGCATCACCGATGCCGGGCAGAGATGTCAGCGCGCGCACGCCCACTCCGACACGGCGAAGCTGTTCAGAAACCCCGGCGCAATCTCTTACT
>Ga0193723_1000160_pt1 | contig 23982 bp, 27 predicted proteins | sample H2m2metaG_FD_143042 | JGI IMG/M metagenome (GOLD analysis project Ga0193723, IMG submission 143042) | Soil microbial communities from a riparian zone of the East river system, Colorado, United States - H2m2 | ecosystem: Environmental > Terrestrial > Soil > Riparian zone | place: USA: East River...
GGTCACGATCGAGCCAGCACAGAATCCAGCAGCCCCCGCGCCGAGGGTCTCACAGCGCCAGACGCCTTCCGAGATTCTGACTCCCAGCAGGAATCCCCGCCGGGTCGCGACGACGCCTCGTTCGTCGCCGCAGCCAGTCGAGCCTGCTCCTACGCCCGTCACGGCCAACGGAAATGCCGTAACCGAAAGCGCTACCGGTTCCGAGCACGCGCTCGGCACCATCGCCAGCGGCTCTGAGATCTCGCTCTATTCGGGCCAGCGTGTATGCACCGACAAATACGCGGTAGGCGATCGCTTTACGGCGAGTGTCGCCGAATCCGTGCAAGGATCGAATGGTGCGGCGATTCCGGCTGGCGCAACTGCAGTGATCGAGCTGACGGCGCTCAAGAGGAGTGAGAACGCGAATGACAACATCACCATGGAATTCAGGGTGATCTCCATCGCGTTCAACGGCACGACGTATCCCGTGAACTCCGAGGTTACCTCGGCGCAGGTCGAGAAGGTTCGCAACGGCGACGCCAGCAACGACGCGAAGAAAGTCGCTACCGGCGCCGTGATCGGCGCAATCGCAGGACAGATTTTCGGTCACAGGACCAAGTCGACGGTGATTGGAGCAGTACGACGGCTGCGTTCCCAACGGCGGCCGCATCTCGCTCAAGCTCAATCAGGCGATGGTAGTGCAGCAGTCTGTCTGATTCGACACGTGTATAAATGAAAAAGGCGCGCTCACTCGAGCGCGCCTTTTTTTGTTCTCTGTCTACAGGTAGTTCTTGGCGATCTGGCGCCCGTAGTACATACCGATTCCCGTGCCCACCATACTGACGATGAACGCGGTGGTGAACCCTACGGTCGCACCAAGAGCCCAACCCGCGTAGCCGCCAGCTGTCGCGCCGATGAAAGAGAAGAGCTTTCCCATACCCAATGGACGAGCGCGGGCAGGGATTGGCACTCCATGCTACACCGTGGCGTCTTCGGAGTACAGCCGGGCCCCAACCCAGGCAGACAGCAGAAAGTTCACCAATCCGAAGAACGCGAACTGCATCCATAGCCCTGTCGACATCATTCCCATGTGCAGGTATCCGGACAGGAAAATTCCGGCCAGAACCCAGAACAGAACCGCGGCATACACTGCCGTCTTGAAACCGGGACCAAAGCGCGGGCGAATCGCCGCGTAAGTCCACACCAGCAGAATCCCCAGCACCAAGTCCATGACGATGTTGGAGACCATCGACGAGGTCGTCATCATCGCGGCGGACATACCCGGCTTGAAAGCTTCTGATTCCGCCGCCATGCGCGCGCCGAGAATGAACTTGTAGACTACAAAATCGATGACGTTCATGACGACACCAGCAGCTAAGCCTCCGACCAGGACCTTCGAAGTGTTTATGGCCATTCTATCCTCTGGCTAGGGATACGGACGCGACTCGCGCTACAGCCAGTGAGTGTCGGTGCCATTGGAAGCGACGTCAAGAGGCAAACGTCGGTGTATATTGCAATTCAGACAGGGGTGCCGGCGCCATATGTATCGCAGCCTCGCCAATGAGGCGCAGCGACGGCTGAGAAAGTCCCTCAGAACCTGATCCGGTTAGTACCGGCGTAGGGAGTCGAACGATGGAAGCATGTACACAGATGCGCTACGCGCGTCGTGGCGAAATCACCGATGCAATGCGCTTTGTCGCCGAGCGTGAAGAGCTTGCGCCGGAGCTGGTGCGCGACGAGATCGCGATCGGGCGCCTGATAATTCCGGCCAACATCCACCACCTCGCCGGCGCGCTCGAGCCGATGGCCGTTGGCAAGGTCGCTCGGGTGAAGATCAACGCCAACATCGGCAACTCACAGGTCTCGTCCGACGTCGATGGCGAGATCGAGAAGCTCGGGATTGCGGTAAAGTACGGCGCCGACACGGTGATGGATCTCTCCACCGGCGGCAACATCGATGGAATCCGCCGCGCCATCATCGCCGCTTCGCCGGTCCCGATCGGCACGGTGCCGATCTATCAGGCGGTGCAGGGCGGACCCGACGGCAAGTGGGACAAACAGCTCGAGGAGCTCACCGCCAACGATCTGCTCGACATGATCGAGCACCAGGCAAAGCAGGGCGTCGACTACATGACGCTTCACGCCGGAATCCTGATCGAGCACCTGCCGCTCGTGCACGGCCGCATCACCGGCATCGTGAGCCGCGGTGGCTCGCTGCACGCCGTATGGATGATGGCGCACCGCAAGCAGAACCCGCTCTACGAGAGATTCGACGACGTCCTCGATATCCTCCGCCAGTACGACGTCACCGTCTCACTCGGCGACAGCCTGCGGCCTGGATGCATCGCCGATGCGAGCGACCGCGCGCAATTTGCCGAGCTCGACACCCTGGGTGAGCTGACGAGACGGGCGTGGCAGCGGGATGTACAAGTGATGGTCGAAGGTCCCGGGCACATCCCGATGGACCAGATCGAGATGAACGTCCGCCGGATGAAAGAGGTGTGCAGCGAGGCACCGTTCTACACACTCGGCCCGCTCGTGACGGACATCTCGCCGGGCTACGATCATATCTCGAGCGCGATCGGCGCGGCGATGATCGGCTGGTTCGGGTCAGACATGCTCTGCTATGTCACGCCGAAGGAGCATTTGGGACTACCCAACGCCGAAGATGTGCGGCAGGGCGTGATCGCCTACAAGATCGCCGCGCATTCCGCCGACGTGGCGCGCGGCCGAAAGGGTGCCCGTGACCGCGACGATGCGCTGTCGCGGGCGCGGTACGCCTTCGACTGGAAGGAGCAGTTCCGTCTGAGCCTCGACCCCGAGCGGGCGCAGGAGTATCACGACGAAACACTTCCCGCCGAGTACTTCAAGAGCGCCGAATTCTGCGGAATGTGCGGGCCGAAGTTCTGCTCGATGCACCACTCGAGAACGATCGAGGAGGGAATAGCGCAGATGGCGGCCGAAGCCGAAATGAAGAAGCTGGAGCAGGAGCCGCAACTGGCCGGTGTTTCAGCGAGCTGAGCTCGAGCGATTTTGCGGGCGGTGCAGCAGCGCCGCCCGCATTTCGCGCGTATCCGCGACGCTCTTTTGCGCGGTGATCGGCGCGACGACGTGCGTCAATATCCGCGCGCCGACCGACGCGGGTCCGAAGAGAGCACGCCCCGTGGTGGTGACCAGGCCGGATGGTGAAGGTGGAACAGTGCCGCTCGACATGCGTCCAATGCTTCCATCAGACTCTGCATATTTTCGGGCGCACCCGCTGATGGTGCCGGTCGAAGGCGTCTCGCCATCCGAGCTGACCGACACCTACCACCAGGGGCGGAGCGGCGGGCGCATCCACATGGCGACTGACATTCTCGCGATGCGGGGCACACCGGTACTCGCCGCCGCACCCGGCCGCATCATCAAGCTGGCAAACGGTGGCGCCGGAGGGATCACGATCTACGTCGCGGACGCCAGCGGACGATACGTGCATTACTATGCGCATCTCATGGGCTATGCGCCGAACGTGAAGGAGGGACTGGCGCTGCGGGAGGGCGACGTGATCGGGTTCGTCGGGACGACGGGTAACGCTCCACCCAACACTCCCCACCTGCACTTTCAGGTCATGCGCAGCGATGCCAATTACTGGAACGGAACTCCGATCGATGTCCGCGGCTTCATCACGAAGCCGGGAAGGATGAGGAATTGAAAGGCCGCGAGCGCGCGGAGCTGCGGGCGGAAGCGCATCACCTGAATCCGACGGTGCATGTCGGACAGCACGGCCTCACACCGTCGGTAATCGGCTCGCTCGACGATGCGTTGCGCACGCGCGAGCTGGTCAAAGTGAAGCTTGGGAACAAGGATGACGTGAAGCCGAAGGATGTAGCGAATTCACTGGCTCTTGCGACCAACGCGGCCGTGGTGCAGGTCATAGGACGCACCGCGACACTTTTTCGAGAGAACCCGGATCTCGATAAGAAACGCGGCGATCTTCCACCGTGGCGGAGGTAGCCCGGTGCTGGACCATCAACTGGTAGAGTCTGTGGTTGCTATTAAATCGGCTGGGTCTATTTTTCGCACTGGAATCGCAATGAGCGCTGCCGAGAAGCTGCGGCCAGGAACGACATGCCCTACATAATCACCGAAGCCTGCAAAAATACCAAGGACCGAGCCTGCGTCGACGTGTGTCCTGTCGATTGCATCTACGAAGGAGCGGACCAGCTCTACATCCATCCGGACGAATGCATCGATTGTGGTGCCTGCGAGCCCGAGTGCCCGGTGACGGCGATCTTTCCGGAAGAGGATGTGCCCGCCAATCTCAAGGAGTACGTCCAGATCAACCGCGAAGTGTTCAAGAGTGAAACCCCTCCGGGACGGCCCAACAGGTAGCCGTCCAAGTGCGAGCGACTGGCGGAACCCGGTGCTCGGCCATCAATATCTGATCCCATGACTCCTCCCATCGTTCCCGGAAAGAACGGAATGTCCACCGTGCTGCTCTCACATCCATCGGGCAGCTCCGCCGATGTGTACCTGAATGGCGCGCACGTCACTTCCTGGATTCCCGCCGGGGGAAAGGAAGTGCTGTTCATGGGGAAGACGGCGACTTTCGCTCCGGGCGATCCTATCCGCGGCGGTATTCCGGTCGTGTGGCCGCAGTTCGCCAACCTCGGTGGATTGCCACAGCATGGCTTCGCGAGGAAAACCGAATGGCGGCTGGCCGACGACGCCGAGTCATCGGAGGATCCAGCGTCGGTCAAGCTCGTGCTGACGGACGATCACCGGACGCGGGAGCAGTGGCCGTATCATTTCCGGACAGAGCTGACGGTGACCATCGACGACAAGTCGTTGCAGGTGAAGCTCGACGCGTTCAACACCGGCGACGAGTTGTTCACCTTCACCGCGGCGCTGCACACGTATGTCGCCGTCGCCGACATCCGCGAGTCGGCGATCCGCGGCTTCACCGGAAAGTGGTTCCTCGACAAGACCCAGGGCGGAAACGAGACGAAGGACGAAGCGAAGAAGATGGTGATCTCCGATGAGACGGACCGCGTGTATCTCAAGGCGCCCAAGAAAGTCGAGATCGAAGACCGCGGCAACGACCGGCGGATCGAGATTCGCGCGGCGGGATTCAAGGATGCAGTAGTCTGGAATCCGTGGGCCGAGAAGGTGACGGGATTCATCGGGCTCGCCCCGGAAGACTATATCAGGATGGTCTGCGTGGAAGCGGCGCAGATCGGCTCACCGGTCGAGCTCAAGCCGGCCGGGACGTGGAGCGGCTCGCAGACCCTCGCGATCGTGTAAGTGCCGATCTTCCGCCAGTCCGCGTTCACCTGGCAGTGCGACAAGTGCAAAGTGTTTTTCAGAGCGGGGAAGGGCGGTGCGTGCCCTTTGTGCAAGCGAGCGTTGTGCGATAGACACCTTTACGGATCTTTCTTCGAGAAGGTCAAGGCGAGGTTCTCGAGTGAGCGGGTGATCTGCGTGGAGTGCCGGGCCAAAGCCAACTGAACTTGCAACTGAACAGGCGAGAGGGTTGGGAACTGCAACTGAACAGGCGGGAGGCGTCAGTAGGTAAGTTGCGAGTGATTTAGTTCACGACGCCCGGACTTGTCTCTGTGGCATTCAAGGCAAAAGCAGTTGCCTATGGCATGATACAGCTGTAGGAAAGTCAGTGCGTAGTGAACTATGCGCCTCACAACTACGCCACTGACGCCTCCCGCCTGTTCAGTTGCAGTTGCAGTCGCAGTTAGAACGCCTTGAAGAACCCCGTCGCCCACACCCCGCCGTTCCCTTCCATCACGTGAGATTTGATCCAGAAAGCGAGTATGAGCACCGCGTACTGGAGGAACGTGCTGATCTCGCTCCTGAACGCCTCTCCCCAGTGGTACTCTCCAACCTGCTGCTCACCTCTGGGGGGACGGGGGATCCAGCGCGGAGTCTCGTTCTTGTAATCCAGGTATTCGCGGCCGAAGATCGATTCCAGAACGCCTTCCTCGTAGCGCACGATCAGCTCGTATTCGACGGCGAACAACAACACCGCGATCGGCAGAAACCACAACACTCCCGAGATGGTGACGAATCCCATCCAGATCAGGAAGTTGCCGATGTAGAGTGGGTTTCTGGCCCAGGCAAAGATTCCGTAGGTGACCAGTCGCTGGACATTGCGCGAGCGGCGCCGTGTCACGGTCCCCGCCGCCGCCACGCCGGCAAGTCGTATCGCTTCGCCAACGACGATGAGAGCGAGGCCGACCTGCCACCGAAAGGGCGAAGTCGAGCCCGGCATCACCAGCGGAATCCCGAGGAACAGCAGGGGAAGCCAGCCACGGTGGCGAAAAAGCACGGCGCCGATCTGCGCCGGAATCGACTGCTCGGCGACACTTACCCGGGGATTGGTGCGCGACATCTACCGGTCTGGAGTAAGTCGGAGGTCGGTCATCTAACCTTTCTTCGGCGCCTCCGCCTCCTCCCATGGAGAGAAGAGCGTGCGCCACTGATCGGGAACGGGGATCGGCTTCCCGTCGGTTGAAACCGTGACGTAGACGATCGACGCGTCGCACACCACCGCGTTCCGCTGATTTCGGACTTCCTGCCTCACGATGAAGCTGGTGTTCCCGACGGATGTCATTCCCGTGCGGATGCTCAGGTCATCGCCCGGAAATGTCTGCGCCTGGTATGATGCCTCGACCTTCCGAACGACCGCCCACAGGCTCGACTTCATGTAGGCGTCGTAAGACATGTGCCGCTCGAGCGCCGACCATCGCGCACGCTCGAGCAACGTGAGCATGTGCGCGTGATTCACGTGACCCACCGAATCACAATCGCTCGGATAAATGTGAATCTTCAAGTCTTCAGTCATCCGGGAAAGTTAATGCCCGAAGGGTGTCAAACCATTAAGGCGCTAGATTTCGCCAATGCCGCCTGCCGACACCGACAGCGCGCTCTACCTCGACAAGCCGGAGGCGGTAGAGCGTTTTCTCACCGAGATCTCGGACATCAAGGAGCTCGCCCTCGATACCGAAGGCGCGAGCTTCCATCGCTTTCTCGACCGCATTTACCTGCTTCAGATCTCGACCCGCGACCGAAGCGCGATCATCGACCCGCTGCCCATCGGCTCGCCCGCCAGGCTCGGCGACCTCCTCCAGAGCAATGGGGTCGAAGTCGTCTTCCACGATGCCGACTACGACCTCCGGCTGCTGCACCAGGATTACGGGTGGCACGTCACCAACATCTTCGACACGCGTATTGCGTCCCAGTTGCTGGGAATCAAGTCCTTCGGACTCGCTGCTCTGCTCGAGCAGTTCTTCGACGTCAAGCTGGACAAAAAGCATCAGCGTGCCGACTGGTCGATGCGTCCGCTCACGCCCGACATGCTCGAGTACGCCGCCCAGGACACGCGCTACCTGTTGCAGCTCAAGGATCACATGAACGCCGAGCTGGGCCGACGCGGACGACTTCATTGGGCCAAAGAGGAGTTCGCCCGCCTCGAGGGCACGCGGTGGGAAGCAGAGGAGAGCATGGAAGGTTTTCTGCGACTCAAAGGAGCCCGTGATCTCTCCCGACGCGAGCTGGCTGTCCTGCGCGAAGTCGCCAACTGGCGCGACGTCGTCGCAGCGGAGCTCGATCGAGCCACTTTCCGGGTGATGGGGAACGAGGCGCTGTTCGAGCTGGCGCGACGCGTCCCGAGGAGCGTATCCGAGCTGAGCGCGATCAAGGGAATGCCCAAGGGGATGATCGAGCGCGCGGGCAGCGACATCGTCGCGGCAATCCGTCGCGGCGTCGAAGTGCCGGAAGCGGAGCTGCCGAAGTTTCCGAGGGGTCAGCGATGGAACAAGGATCGTGACTTTGACGACAAGGTCGCGCGCCTCAAGGCAGTGCGAGATGCGGCGGCGACGCGGCTCGAGCTCGATCCCGGAGTTCTCTGCTCCCGCGAGCGACTGGAAAATGTTGCGCGCAGCGGCGCCAAGACTGTAGAGGAGCTTGCCGCGGTTCCCGATCTTCGCCGCTGGCAGGTCGAAGAAATGGGAGCCGGATTTATTGCGGCGCTTTGAACACGAATCGCTGCCTCATTCTCGTTGCGACCGCGCAGTCACCGAGGTGCGCGGGATGATACCGTGCCTCGAGGAGCGCGTTGACCGCCGACGTCACGAACTCACGATAGTTGGCGCTCACCAGATCGATTGACTCGGCGGCAACCTTGCCATCAGCATCGACCGTGAAGGCCAGCGTCACGCTGTCCTCGATGCCCGCCAGACGAGCATTCAGGGGATAGGGCGCGTTGATCCCGGCCGCCGGCATCGTTGCGGAGATGAATGGCCAACTGTAATGGGGAACGACCGCAGTGAAGAGGTAGCTCCATGTTTTGGCGGTGTCGGCCGCTTCTTGTGGGGTCACCTTGATGGCGAGCGCAATCGTGTCAGGCTTGCCGAACGGAGGGACATCGTTCGCCCGCGACATGGCGACAAGCGCGGCTCTCATGCTGTCGGCCAGCGCGGGTGTCATGGTCTCGTCGATGACCATCGCGTCCGAGAGCGTGCCGTCGTTGTGCACTGTGACGTAGACGGCGGCGCTCATGTTGAGCACGCCACCTACGCAGCGGGAGCCCAGAGAATCGCAGGGCTGCCATCCGGTCACGACGCTAAGAGGAAGCTTTTTCGGTAGAGTGAAATGGGATCGGAAGCCCTGGATGAACATCCCCTCGAACTCGCGCGGCAATTCGACCGCGGAATCCTGCCCGGCTACTGTCATCCTTACTACCGTCGCAATCGAATCGCTGGACTTGAGCGTGTCGAGGCAGCCCAAAGCAGACACCGCGCGGCGCGCCGACACTCCAGTACGCCGTGTGGGAGTGGACGAGCAAGCGACTGCGCTGAAGAGCGCGGCGAGAGCTAACCCGTAGAAACGGAGGCGCACCTGCTCAACGTGATTCGGTGACCACCGCCCAACGCCCTAGAATCCGAGATACGCCCTTACCCGCGGCTCCATCTTTTCGGGCGTCCAGAAGGGCATCCATACGAGATTCACCTCGACCTTCTCTACTCCCGGAAGCGACTTGATTTCGTTTTCCGCGTTCGTCATCAGCTCGGGGCCCGACGGACACGCCGGCGATGTCAGGGTCATGTCGACCTTCACCGTGGATCCATCGACGGCAATGCCGTAGACGAGCCCCAGATCGATGATGTTGAGCTGAAGGTCAGGGTCTTTGACGCGCCTCAGCGCGAGCTTCACCTGGTCTTCTGACACGACGCCGCTGGTGGCCGAAGCCTCTGCCGCCACCGAGGTGGAGCTGGGGGTAGGTGTGTTAAGGGGGTCGTCATTCATAGAGGGTCTCGCATAGGCTATCGAATAATCACCAGTGCGAGTGCCCGGAAACAAGAGCGGGCGCCTTTCGGCGCCCGCTGAGTGTCTGTTCGAAGCCCTGGTTAACGGCTCTTTTTGGTGGTGCTCTTCTTCGCCGCCGAACTTTTTCCGGTCGACGTGCTCTTCTTGGCGGAGCTGGCGCGGCTCTTCGACGACGCGCTCGCGATCGTGTGATGCTTGGATGGCCGGTGACGGCGTCTCGAAGCCCGCCGGGGCGGAGGATTCCAGCCGACCTCGCGATCGGCACGGAAGGTCCGCTTCCCCGATGCGAGCTTGGGCCCGTCGAGGACCGACAGGACCGCCGCGTCGGAGAGGTCGGCGCGAACGTCCGATATCACCTTCGCCGGCCGCAGGGCACGGGCTGCGTGCACACGGTTGGTGAGCAGGATCACGAACATCTCGCGCTCGGGATCGATCCACATCGACGTTCCAGTGAATCCGGTATGTCCGTAGGCCGTGGGGCCGAGGTAGCGGCCAGATCCGTAATCGCCTTCAGCCGTGTCCCATCCCAGCGCACGGTGGCCGAATGCCCTGGAGGTGAAGAGCTCGACGGTCGGCTTGCTGATGATCTGCACGCCGTTGTATTCGCCGCCATTGAGCATCATCTGGGCGAAGACCGAGAGGTCGGCGGCCGTGCTGAACAGCCCAGCGTGTCCGGCAACGCCACCCAGGGCGTAGGCGTTCTCGTCATGCACCTCGCCTCGCAGCGGATAGCCGCGCGGAGGAGTCACCTCAGTCGGGGCAATGCGGTAGCGGAGCGAATCGGCGGGTCGATAAAACGTCTCGTTCATACCCAGCGGCTCGAAGACCCGACGGGTGAGGAACTTGTCGAGCGGCTCACTGGCGACGACCTCGACAAGGAGGCCAAGAACGTCGGCCCCCAGATCGGAGTAGATGTACTGGGCACCCGGCCGGCCTTCGAGCGGGGTGTTCAGGACCAGGGCCCGAGCCTCGAGGGGGGTCTGGGCGATGCGCCAGATATCACGGCCAGCCGGCAACCCGGAGGTGTGAGTCAGGAGCTGGCGGATCGTGACCCTGTCCTTGTCACCGCCGCCGAATGTTGGGATGTAGTTCACGACCGGATCATCGAGCCCGATCTTCTTCTCGTCGAACAGAATCATGATCGCCGTCGTCGTGCCGACGACCTTGCTGAGCGATGCCACGTCGTAGATCGTGCGTTGGGCATCGACCGCCGTGCTGGTGGAGCTCCACGACAGCTTTCCGAAGCCCTTCTCGAACACCGCTGCGCCTTTCCTGCCCACGACGACCGAGGCGCCGGGGTAGCCCCCAGCCTTGATTCCGCGCTCGATCACGCGCTCTATGGCGCCGAGGCGAGTGCTGGACATTCCGACTTCTGTCGGAGACTTGACCGGCAGGCCATCACCCGTGTGGGTCATGGTCATGGCGGTGAGAATAACTCTGAGCAACGTCTAACTCCTTGGACTACCTTAATTTATACTGGGCCGCAAGAGCTTAAGTTCCGACCCGGCCGGGCTCGTTCCGCCGCTCCGCGGTTGGCGGGCATACGGTTGCAAACGATTCCGCAGAGGGAAAGTCACCGGCTTTTGCGAGGAAACTTTATAGCATCGGTTTGTGACTAAGACAATGTCCGAGATGCCAATCGACCAGCTCGACCTCAAACGTGCGATAGCCGGCGATGAGAGGGCGATGCAGCGACTGTGGTCGCAGCACGCCCCGCACATCGATGCGGTCGTTCGCAGGCTGTGTGGCGATCCCGAGCTGGCCGCTGACGTCTCCCAGGAGGTCTGGATGCAGATTTTCAGGGCCCTCCCGAGCTATCGGGGCGACTCACAATTCGGCACGTGGGCCCATCGCATCGCGGTGAACCGCACTCTCAATGCACTACGCAAAATCCGCCGCCTGGCGAAGCTGGAAGTCGATATCGAAGACGATTCCGCGATGGTCGAGATGGACAACGACCGGACTTTCCTGGCGGAATCGATCGAGCAGGCGATGACAAAGCTCTCGCCGGGGGCGAGAGCCGTCTTCGTGCTGCACGACATCGAAGGGTACACGCACGGCGAAATCGGGGAGGAGCTCGGAATCACGCCGGGCGGATCGAAATCGCAATTGTTCAAGGCGCGGGCGAAGCTGAAGAAGCTGCTCGCCAATCTCATGGACGACTCAACAACTGTCGCAGGAAAGGGGAAGGCACATGTCGCACCTGTCTGAAGAGCAACTCGACCAGATCATCGCCGAAGAGAAGGCACGGCTTGAGCCGCCGCTCAACGACTGGCAAACGATCGCCGCCAGGGCGAGGGAGGAGGGCCTGATTCGGGAATCGCCTTCGCGCGGCTGGGCATCGAGCCAGTCCTGGGTGCAGGCCGCCGCGGCCGTACTGCTCCTCATTGGGGGAATCGCCATCGGGCGGACGACGATTGGACTGCCGAGCGCGACCCAGAATACGGCTTCGCTCCCGAGTGAAAATGCGGTGCCGAGTTCGGTTCCCGTCGTGGATGCGGCACAACCCTCCTCGGCCAGCGCCACCTTCGCTTCTCTCGAGGAAGCATCGGCCACGCTCGATCGAGCCGTCGAGGACTACAAGCGCGCCACCGAGTTCCTGGCCGCCAACAATTCATCCGGCCGCCCCGGCGACAGCGCGGCGATGTACTCGAAGAGACTGGTCGCTCTCGACCAGGTCTTCAACGCGACAGAGAGCGCGCTCCAGACCGCCCCGCACGATCCGGTGATAAACCAGTACTATCTGGCGACGATGGGGGCGCGCGCGGCAACGCGGCAGATGGTCGCGCGTCCCGTTGTTCTGAGGGGATTCTAGGAATGAGGAGTGCGAAAATGTCCGCGGCATTCCGGGGGGGGGCACAGATTCTCGCATCGGTGGTGATCGCGTCGGTTGGATTTGCGGCAAACGCCGCCGCGCAGACGCCGGTACCCGTCCCTGAAGCGCCAACGGGATGGTTCGGCGTGACCATATCGGACAATGCGATGGTCGACGATCAACTCAACGCGTTCTTCGACTCGTACCCGGTGGTGAGCAAAGTGGAGCCGAGATCGCCGGCAGCCAAAGCGGGTGTTCAGAAGGGCGACGTGTTGATCACCTTCAACTCCCACGACATGCGTGGCGGCGCGATACAGATGAAGAAGTGGCTCAAGCCGGGCGCGCCATTCGTGCTGCAGCTGCGTCGCAACGATCAACTCAAGCAGGTGCGCGGCAGGCTCGAACAGCGCCCTGAAGGGTGGAAAGAGATTGTAGAAGTTTCCATATCACCGCGACAGGAAATCGAGCGCCGGGCTGGAACGATTGGCGGAGAGCCGCTACCATCGCCGGGGATGTTGGTCCGGACCCGGGTGCCCTCTCCTGAGCCACTCCCCACCGTTCTGGTTCCGGCGATGGGATATGGCGGCGGAGTCTATCCATTCGCCGGCGCCGAGTTTACAGCGCTGAACGACGACTTGCGTGACGCCCTCGGCGTGAAAACCAGCGGCGTGTTCGTGACGAACGTGATGGAGGGCTCGCCGGCGAGGACCGCTGGACTTCGCGGCGGCGACATCATCGTGAAAGCGGACGGGATCAAGGTTCACGGCCCGTTCGATTTGGTGGACGCGATCCGCAACGCCGACTCCCGGGGCACCAGCAGTCACACGATGGAACTGGAAGTCCTCAGAAGGAGCAAGCCCCAGACGCTGACTCTGCGCTGGTAGCGCGCTCAGTCGGGCAGTCTTCTCGCCTCCGGGATGAGCGAAGCGTGGATGGCTATCGCCGCCACCGCTCCGCTGGCCGCCGCCCCGATCGCCAGCTGCGGGCCCGGCGCAATGTCGCCAGCCGCGTAGACGTTCTTCACCGAAGTGTGATTGCGCTCGTCGATGACGAGGCGGCCGAGATCGTCGCGCTCACATCCCAACTGCGCGCCGAGGTCGTCAGCCGGGTACTGGCCGATCGCGAAATAGAGCCGCTCGCAGTCGAGCGTCATCCCACCTTCCAGATCGAGCCCCAGAATCTCGGTGGATTTCGACACGATGCAGTTTATCGGCGCCTCAAGCACCGGGATGTTCAGCGGCCTCAGCGTGTCGAGTAGGACCTGGCTCATCCCCGCTTTCTCGCCATTCGTGCAGATGACGATCTGCTGTGTCCACGTCGTGAGGGCGAGCGCCAAACCAACTGCCTTCCGTCCCGTCCCAACGACGACGGTCTTCTTGTCCCTCGTCTCGTAGCCATCGCAGTCCGGACAGACGTGAATCGTCTCACCGTAGCACCGGTCGAGGCCGGGGATGTCGGGCCAGTAATCCTTGATCCCGATCGCCAACAAAACTCGGCGCGCTTCGATCGTCATTCCGCCCCGGAGCTGAATTGCGAACAGCTCGCCCGACTCGTCGACCGCTTGATCGACGATGCCCTCCACGAAGTCGACTCCGTACTTCGAGCACTCTTCCCGTCCGATTGCGCGCAGATCCGGGGAGCGAATTCCCTGGTGGCCGAGGTATCCGTTGATGCCGCGGGTTTCCCAGTTGCGAGGATCGCCGGAATCGACGACGACGACTTTGTGGAGATATCGCGCGAGCCAGAGCGCCGAGCACAGTCCGGCGGGTCCGCCTCCGACTACTGCTACGTCATAATGATGGTCGGTCATGACGGACGCGGGGTGCAAGTTCGATTCCCCGGAGCACTCCGAATTAGATTTGTGAAATGAAGATCGCTGTACTCGATCCCGCCAGCGGCATCGCCGGAGACATGTTCCTCGGCGCGCTTGTCGATGTCGGTCTCGACAGGGCGTGGCTCGAGCGACTGCCATCGGCGCTCGGGCTGACCGGCGTCGAAGTCCGGATCGCTGATGTCCAGCGGTCGGGAGTGCGGTGCGTGAAGGTCGACTTCGATATTCCGTCGCAACCCCACGGACGAGCAGTCTCCGAAATCCATCGACTGATCGATACCTTGAAGATTCCGGAAAAGGTTGCGCGCTCTGCCCACGCGGCCTTCGAGGCCATCGCTGCGATCGAGAGCGCTATCCACGGCGTCGCGCCCGACGAGCTGCATCTGCACGAAGTCGGAGCAGTCGACGCCATCCTCGACATCATCGGATCTATCTGGGGAGTGGAGCTACTGGGCGTAGAGCGCATCTACAACACCAAAGTCTCGCTCGGCGACGGCACCGTGAAAACCGCGCATGGGGTGCTGCCCGTCCCTGCTCCGGCGACGATACGCCTGCTCGAGGGATTCAACGTCAGGCATGGGCCACCCGGATCGGGAGAGCTCACCACTCCGACCGGAGCCGCGCTGCTCCGGGTTCTGTCGAAGGGTGCCCCACCGCAGGAGTACAGTCCCCGGCAAAGTGGATATGGCGCCGGGACCCGCGACATCCAGGGACAGCTCAACGCGCTCCGGATAATCGTTGGAGAAATGACGGTCGATCATCACGATCACCACCATCATCACGGGCACGAGCATGTGCACACGGAGCATCTCCACGTCTTGAGCGCGGACATCGACGACATGTCGCCGGAGGAGCTGGCCGGAGCAGCCGACGTGCTGCGCGCAGAGGGCGCGCTCGATGTGGTGCTGCTGCACACGACGATGAAGAAGGGGCGGCTGGGCACCCGGGTCGAGGCGCTGGTTCAGACTTCGGATCTTGCCCGTCTGGAGGAGAAGATCTTCCTCCAGTTCACCACGCTCGGTGTGAAGACTTTCGATGTGGTACGAAACGCGCTCGAGCGGGAGTCGCGTCTCATTCGATTCGATGGCCGCGACATCCGGGTCAAGGTCGCCACGCTTCCGGACGGCACGCAGAGGGCGAAACCGGAGTTCGACGATCTGCGGCGAGTTGCTGAGGAGACTTCGCGTCCCCTCGCCGAGATCCGATCTGAGGTGATGAGCGCGCTCAAGGAAGCCGATCTGGATTCTTCGACAACGCGGGGACGGTAAGTGGATCTGGAGGAGAGACTGATCGCCGCGGTTCGCGCGGCCGCGGGCGACCGCGTTGCCTACGTGTGCTACTCGGGCGGCATCGACTCGACGGTCGTGCTCGCGGCGTCGGTGCGAGCCGGAATCGAAACTGTCGCGCTGCTTGGAGTGAGTCCTTCGCTCGCGGCGGCGGAGCGCGCCGATGCACATCGGATTGCTGACGGGATCGGCGCACGTGTGGAAGAAGTGGAAACCAACGAGATGGAGCTCGACGGATATCGCGCCAACGCCGGAGACCGCTGCTATTTCTGCAAGAGTGCGCTGTACGATACCGTTCAGGCGCTCGCCGACACGAGAGGGACGGACGAGGTCATCTTCGTCGGAACACACGTCGATGATCTGGGCGAGCACAGGCCCGGACTGCAGGCGGCGATGGAACGCGGAGTCGTTGCGCCACTCGCCGATGCCGGATTCAACAAGGCCGATATTCGGGCCCTCGCGCGGCGGTGGAATCTGTCGAACGCGGAAAAACCCGCTGCACCCTGTCTCGCCAGCAGAGTGCCCGTCGGAATCGAGGTGACTCCCGAGCGGTTGGCCCAAATCGAAGCCGTCGAGGAGTTTCTGCGCCTGCACGACATCTGGCCCGCACGCGCGCGATGGCACGAGGCCATCGTTCGGCTGGAGATACCCGCGGAGATGTTCGAGCGCGTCGTGACCGATCCTTTCAGGACTGAGCTGAGGCGCGCGTGCAGGGAAGCCGGATTCAAGTTCGTCGCGCTCGACCTCGGCGGACTCCAGAGCGGCAGCATCTCGCTTCCCCTCGTGGCGTCATGACCCAGGTTCGGTGGGACGGCGATCGCGAGTCGCGCACTGGAGTCCCCGAGGTAGTGTATGGGCCGGGAAAGACCAGCGCTCATCTGCGCCAGATATTCGAGAACACGAGTGAGCTCCGCATCGCGTCGCGGCTGAGCGACGACCAGATGACAGTGCTCGCCGATCTGGCGACGATCCATTCCGAAGCGCGCATGGCCGTCCGCAACGCTCGCGAGAAGAAGGACATTCCAGTCGTTCCGGTGATCACCGCTGGCACCGCCGACATCCCGGTCGCGCTCGAGGCCGCCGTTACTCTCGATGCGATGGGCGTACCGGTGTCATCCCATTTCGATGTGGGAGTTGCCGGCATACACCGCCTGCAGTCCATCCTGCCCGAGATATCAAACGCCCGCGTATGCATCGTCGTTGCGGGGATGGACGGGGCGCTGCCGGCGGTCGTCGCCGGCCTGGTGCGTGCGCCCGTGATTGGTGTCCCAACATCCGTCGGAACCGGTGTTGCCCAGGGTGGAATGGTCGCGCTGAACACGATGCTGGCCAGCTGCAGCCCCGGTGTGGCGGTGGTGAACATCGACAACGGATTTGGCGCCGCTTGTCTGGCGCTCAAGATCCTCGGCTTCAACACTCCGGATTGAAGCTCGAGCGCGATGACTCCCACGGTCTGGCGTATTCGGGTTGCGAAGCGCTGGACCGGCTCGTCTCCGGTCGACGCGACCATCTTGCTGGGTTCGCGAGCTTGGCTAACCGGGAACCGTGGCGGACACGACGATGACATCGTTGGCAGGCTGGGAGAACTTCTACATAATCATCGGCTTGTCGGCGGCGGCGCTGACGGGTTTGATGTTCGTCGTGATAACGTTGACGGCGGAAACGAGGGGCGCGACTGAGAGCGGGGGAATGGCGGCCTTCGCCTCGCCGACTGTCCTGCATTTCTGTGCCGTACTCCTCGTTGCCGCTATTCTGACCACGCCGGGACACACCACCGCGAGTCTCAGCTTCTCCCTCGGCGTATGCGGATTGGCAGGAATTGCGTACTCGACGCGTATCATCGTGCGCATGCGACGGCAGAGAGCGTACATTCCCGAGAGCTCCGACTGGTTCCTGTACATCCTCCTGCCGTTAGTCGGATATGTATGTCTGCTCGGATCGGCCGCGGTCGTGTGGGTAGGCGCCGGCGCGGCTCTCTATTCTGTCGCGGCTGGTGCTTTGCTGCTGCTTTTTGTCGGAATCCACAACGCCTGGGACGCGGCGATGTGGACGGCGGTGCACAAGGCGAAAGGGAAGTAGGTACTGCGCTGATCAGCTGCTGATCTGCTCCAACGCCCACTCCGCGTGCTCCCTGACGAGGGGGTCGAGATTGTTGGTTGCGACACCGAGCGCGGCCTTATCCCCTTCATCACCGATGTTGCCGAGCACGACTGCCGCGTTGCGTAACAGGCCGTGCCGCTTCGCGCGCTTCATCGGCGAGCCGCTGAAGGCAGCGCGAAAGTCATCATCGTCCATCGCTAACAGGTCCATGGCAAGCGATTGCGCATCCTTGTTTGCGATCGCCGCACGTGGCGCGAATGCGGGCTCCCGAAGCTCCTGGGCGAACTTGATGTTGTAGGGGCAGACGTCCTGGCAAACGTCGCATCCATAAATGTGGGTGCCCATTTGCGAGCGCAGATCCTCGGGGATCGCGCCCTTCAACTCTATCGTGAGATAGGAGATGCAGCGCGTGGCATCGAGTAGCCGAGGCTCGACGAACGCACCGGTTGGACACGCGTCGAGACAGCGCGTGCAGGTTCCGCAGCGATCGGCTTCGAACGGTGTGTCCGGCGCGAGGTCCAGATCGACGAGTAGCGACCCGATGAAGAAGAAGGACCCGATGCGCGGGTTTACGAGATTCGTGTTCTTCCCAAACCAGCCAAGTCCTGCGCGGCGGGCGAGATCCCGCTCGAGAATGGGACCCGTGTCGACGTAGGCCTTTCCCCTGACGGGAGTGCCGAGCTCGGATTCGAGCCATTGATGCAGCTCTCCGAGCCTGCCCAGCATGACGTCGTGGTAGTCATCTCCGCGGGCATAGCGAGCGACGGGCCCGCTGGGAGATCGACCGCCGTAGTCGAGGCCGACGACAATCGCGCTCGCTGTGCCCGGAACAGGTAGTCTTGAATCCCGTCGCTTCGCTGTGCCACGCCGGAGGTAGTCCATTTCGCCGGCGTAGCCGCGGGCGACCCATGTCTCGAAGGCAGCCGCCGTTTCCATGGGGCCGAGCGACGTGATTCCGGCCAGGTCGAACCCCAGCCCACAGGCCTGGGCCTTGATCAGCTGCTCGAGAGACAAGGCTTCAGCCACCGCCGCTGTCATTCACCGACACTCGCCCAACGGGTATAACGCTCGACGTCCGTGACCGAAGGCACCGCGTTGTAGTCCCCATAAGCGGTGTACATCCGCCAGCGGAGATACGTGGGATCGGGTAACGGAAGAAACGGGAAATGTCGGTACCAATCGTTCGATCTGAATCGCCAGGTGATTCGGATCAGATCGAGCGCGAGCCGGGGACGACGCAACGACCGCAACGTCAGGCGCAGGGCGAGTTGGAGCCAAAGCTTCACGGTTCTAATATATAGAACGGCACATGGCACACTCCGAAGCGCACGTGGTGGGACTTATCTCCGATACGCACGGGCTGCTTCGGCCGGGCGTCCATGCGGCATTGCAGGGGGTAGAGCTCATACTTCACTCAGGTGATGTCGGCGGATCCGACATACTGGACGAGCTCCGCTTGATCGCGCCGGTGAAGGCCGTGTTCGGCAACACCGACCCGAGAGATGAGCCTGATATGACCGAAGAGCTCCTCGTCGCGATCGACGGGATCCGCGTTCATGTGAGCCACGGCAGCGAAGTCGGTAGCCCGACGCCGGCAAAGCTCGCCGAGCGTTATGACGCCGAAGTGGTGGTCTTTGGCCACACGCATCGCCCACTGGTCTCCCGCGTTGGCAAGCAATTGTTCGTGAACCCCGGAGCAGCCGGGCCGCAACGATTCAAGCTCACACCCAGCGTGGCGAGACTTACGATCGCGCGCGGAAACGCATCGGTAGAGATCGTTGACATCCCTTGAGCTGATGACCGAGGAAGTCCAGGTCTGGGTCGCGTCGCTCGAGGTTCGGGATGCGCGCTATTCCGAGCTATCGCGAACCCTCTCTGGCGAGGAGAAAGGACGTGCCGAGGGCATGGTTCCGATCCTGGCGCGCCGGTTCGTCGTGGCGAGAGGGATTCTGCGCACCCTGCTGTCCGGCTTCACGGGCACCGCCGCCGGGAAGCTCCGCTTCACCTACGGCACTTCGGGCAAGCCATCCCTCGCCGATCACGGCATCCATTTCAACATCTCGCATTCGGCCGAGCTCGGACTATTCGCCTTTGCGCCCGACCGCCCTGTAGGCGTGGACGTGGAGAACGAACGGCCGGTTCGCCGCCTGCTGGATGTCGCGCAACGCTTCATGTCGGAAGAGGAGATCCGGACCCTGGCTGCGACTGCTCCCGAAGCCCGGGATGCGGCGTTCCTGAAATCGTGGGTGGTGCGCGAAGCGCGCCTGAAGGCGGAGGGAAAGGGCGTGTGGTCCGGATCCGATGGAGTGAAGCCTCAGTCGGACTTGACCCACAAGCTCTTTGCTCCGCGTCCAGGGTACATTGCAGCAGTAGCTGCATCGGACTCGGATTGGCGGCTTTACACCTGCGCGATGAAAGAATAGGCGAACGAATCAGGCGTTCACCCTAGAAGGACTGTCGCTGGCGGGCCACGACCATACGGTTGCCGGAGCGTCTTTGCGCGCCCCGTGAACGGGCTGCTTATTTGACCGGATCGTGCCCACCCCTGGCCACGAAGCGGTTGCTGACCGTACAGCGGGATTCAGCTCGACGAGGAGGCAGGATGCGGAAGATTTCTGGTTTGATTGGTGCCCTCACACTCATGGTCGCTCTGACTTCGTGCGGTGGTGATTCCACCGCGCCCGGTGGCGGCGGCGGTGGGGGTGGAGGAGGCGGCGGCGGAGGCGGCGGAGATTGCACAGCAGGCACTTTCTGCATGGGATCGTCCACATTCATCTCGGCGACAGGCACTGTGTCCGCCCCCACCGTGACGGTTGCCCCCAACACCGCGGTGTGGAACAACAACTCTGGAGGCGTCGGGCACGACGTGACCTTCGACACGCCAGCGTCCGCGTTGGCTGTCGGCAATGGGAACTCCGGAAACATCGACCTGCATACGTCAGGAATGAATCTGCGCCAGTTTGCAGCGACAGGCAGCTATCCGTTCCACTGCACGGTCCACGGTCCTTCAATGAAAGGAACCGTCATCGTTCAATAGCAAGCCGACCGCCGCTAGAAGAAAGAGACTCCATCCAGAGTCTTCGGTGGCGTGATGCCGAGCGCGGCCAATGTGCTCGGCATCACATCCACGGTGCGCCGCGGAACCCCCTCGGGAGCACGATTCAGCAGTAACGGTACGAGCATGTGCTCACGGTGCAGGGCTCCATGAGAGGAGACGTGAGGGATCGGCTCGTACTTCGCGCGATAGTCCCAGTTTCTGGCGGCCGACAGGATGACGTCGCCGCTCCGCGCTGAGCCGATCAGGTGTGCGATCTGCACCAGAGCATCGGGATAATCGCATTCGATCGTCGCATCGTAGGCTTGGCGATCGTCGCCCGATTGTTCTCCAATGTCGAGCGGATCGCCGGTTGTCGGGATGTAGGTGTATCGGGATTCCCTCCAGGTCAGCTTGGCTGCTCCCCGATCCCGGGTAACTATCTCGCACGACGACGGACTGGTCGGAAGAATCAGGAGATCGATCGATTCGCGGGACAGCAATCTCTCGACGAGCCCGCCCCACTTTCCCCCGAGCGAAGGCCACCACGGTCTCGCTTTCTCCTCGAGGTTCAGGTAGAGATGCGCCATCGCGTTGCCGCTCACCATCACGGCGATATCCGCTCCGGTATTGAACGCCCACGGATGCGAGAGCGTGCTGTAACCCCACTCGGCGAGAAGCGCGATCAGGTCCTCGTGGTCGCGCACCGGCGAGTGCCCGTGATCGCTCCCAACCCACAGGTGCATCTTCCCCCAGCGCCCGTCGCGCTCGGCGTCGGAGCGGATCTGGGCCACGGTGTCATCAACGATTCGCAGAGCATCCGCGGCAATCGGTGAGTCCTGACCGGCGGCGTGCGATGTCTTGTCGATGCCGGTGAGCGCAACGAACGCGTACCTCGTTCGGCGAGTGCGGAGTCGCCAGGCAACTTCTTCTCCGACGCGGCGGTCTATCGCGAGCCAGCCGCGGACGTTGCCGCGAAAGTGAGTAACGGCCGCGCGCGCCACGAAACCGGGAGTCTGCCCGATCCGCTCGCGACGACGCAGACCACGCGCGATGACGCTCAACGCCCCGAAGCTGGGTTTGGCGAGCTCGAAAACCGTGGGCGATGCGCGGTCGATGTCGCGATCGACGAATCGCATCTCCGGGCCGACATAGCTTCTTGAGTGTCCGGAGAGTCTCGGAATCCGGCGCGAGCGATCGTACCAGCGAAGGCCCGGGAGTCCGACGCTACCCGGATATCTTCCCATGATGAACGGCGCGTATGCAGGTCCCGTCACAGAGGGAAAAGCAGACGTGACCGTCGAGAGCGATCCTTCTTCCCGCAGGCCGGCGAGCGCGGGCAATTCGCCTCTCGCGATGGCTCGAGCGAGAACATCCGGTCGCACGCCATCCGCAATGATCATTACGACCTGCGCGCCATCACCTGGCGGGCTTCCTGCAGACGCACGCAACTTTAGTTTCCGAATTAAGAAAGCCCGCCAAAAATGAAGAAGAGAAAAGATATCCCGAAAGCAAATACGGCGAAGATCGCGCGCCGTCCAACGCGCGCGCGGACTGCCGGCGGCAAGAAGCTCAATCCCGAAGTAATGGCGTCGGCCGAGCAGCAGGCGCTGGAGGGATTGAAGAAACGGACCGAGGAGGGACACCTCAAGGCCGGGAGAACTCCGCCCTCCCAGCAGATTACAGGGCGGAGGTTGGGCGACAGACGCCTCGTTGATGAGTCCATCCGCGATGTCGCGACCGTCACTGAGGACGAAAAGCTTCTCCAGCAGCCGGGACCCCGCATCGACTTCACGCGGACCGATCCGTGGCGCGTGATGCGGATCATGGGGGAGTTCATCGAAGGATTCGACACCCTCGCATCGGTTGAAAAGGCGGTGACGATCTTCGGTTCAGCGCGAATCGGACCGGACGACGCGCATTACGACGCGGCGCTGGAGACCGGGCGCCTTCTCGCCGAGGCGGGCTTCGCAATCATCACGGGTGCCGGACCGGGGATCATGGAGGCGGCGAACAAAGGTGCGCGGCTTGGAGGCGGACGCTCGATCGGCTGCAACATCGAGCTGCCCTTCGAGCAGGGGGCCAATCCCTACGTCGATACGCTCGTCAATTTCCGGTACTTCTTCGTCCGCAAGACGATGTTCATCAAGTACTCGGTCGCTTTCATTATCTTCCCCGGCGGCTTTGGAACTCTCGACGAGCTGTTCGAGGCGCTCACGCTCATTCAGACGGGGAAGATTTACCGCTTCCCCGTTATTCTTTTCGGCCGCTATTACTGGGCGGGGTTGTTGCGCTGGCTGCAGGCGAGGGTGCTGAGTGAGGGGAAGATCTCGGAAGGCGATCTCGATCTCATGCTTGTGACCGACGATCCGATGGAAGCTGCGCAAGCCGTGATATCGGCGTACAAGTCGCTCGGGAAGACCGCTGGTGAGCAGATCGACGAAACTGTGGAAAGCAGGCGAGATGGCAAAAAGCAGTAAGGGCAACGGTGCCGGAGAAGGAGGACGTCGCGAGCGCGGTGGGTTCAAGTCGTCGCGCCACGGAAAGGCATCTGCCGCGGGCCCGAAGGCGCAGCAGAAGCTCGCGGCGGAAGAACGCGAGAAGCGCGGGCAGCAGCACACCGCGCACGAGACGAGCCGCTTTCTCAAGGGGCAGCGCATCGATCCGCGCCGCATCGACGGCAAGGAAACAATCGCCGATCTGATCGAGGGGACTTACCTCGCCTACAACGCCGCGCGTCTCCGTGAAGCGTGCCAGCTCTTCACCGGAAAAATGCTGGCCGCCGATGTCACGGTCGGCCTGTCGATCACCGGCGCTTTGACGCCGGCTGGACTCGGGATGTCGGCGCTGATTCCGCTCATCGAGGCCGGATTCGTCGACTGGATCATCTCGACCGGAGCGAATCTCTATCACGACACCCACTTCGGGCTCGGGCTGGCGATGCATCGCGGCAACGCGCAGGAGTCGGACGTGGTCTTGCGTCAGGAAGGGGTCGTCCGGATCTACGACATCTTCTTCGACTACGATGTGCTGCTGTCGACGGACGCCTTCTTCCGGAAGATCATCACCGGCAAGGAATTCCAGCGCGCGATGTCGAGCGCGGAATTCCACAATCTTTGCGGCAGGTACGTTCGCGAGCGGGAGAAGGCGCTCGGCATCGGACAAAAGTCGTTGCTTTCAGCGGCATACGCGGCTGGCGTACCGATCTACACTTCGTCGCCGGGCGACAGCTCCATCGGGATGAACATCGCCGCGCTCGCTTTGGATGGGAACAAGCTTGTTCTCGATCCGAATAGCGATGTGAACGAGACGGCGTCGATAGTTCTCGACGCCAAGCGGGGCGGGGGAAAGAGCGGCGTGATGATCTTGGGCGGAGGAAGTCCCAAGAACTTCATGCTGCAAACCGAGCCGCAGATCCAGGAAGTGCTGGGCATCGACGAAAAGGGTCACGACTATTTCCTCCAGATTACGGATGCGCGGCCCGACACCGGCGGCTTGTCGGGCGCGACGCCGGCTGAAGCCGTGAGTTGGGGCAAAATCGACCCTGACCGGCTTCCCGATGCGGTGGTGTGTTATCTGGATTCGACCGTCGCGCTGCCGCTCCTGACGTCCTACGCCT